>Ga0308410_1000382_pt1 | contig 23624 bp, 13 predicted proteins | sample HotsprOSTMatCore_FD_203467 | JGI IMG/M metagenome (GOLD analysis project Ga0308410, IMG submission 203467) | Hot spring phototrophic mat microbial communities from Octopus Spring, Yellowstone National Park, Wyoming, United States -... | ecosystem: Environmental > Aquatic > Thermal springs > Hot...
GTCTTGATGGGTTTGGGTTCAAGATCCGGGTTGATCCACTGCGAGGGACGGAGACCGATGATTGCCACTTCGCGGCCCTTGGCCGGGTTGAAGGCGCCGAAGAACAGCGCTTCGTCCGAGCCCCAATTCAGAAACGCATTGATGCTGACCACGCGGCTGTTCTTGCCCAGACTCAACGGACGCCAAACCGTGCCGTGGGGGCTGCCGTGTGAATCCACGCCGGGAAAAATGTGGAACATCCTCCCATTCCATTGGCAATGCGTGGGCTCGAGTCCCTCATGGAAGGAAAAGAAGTATGCGTTCGGCGATGGGATGCGTCCGCCGGTGCCTCCCCACCAGTCCCAAAACAGGCCGCGCTCGGGCGGGTCGAAGGTTGGCCGAACAAGACGATACTTCCGACCGGCCTCGCCAGGCTGTTCGGGCATTTCGTACTCGCCCCCCTCGGCCAGGTTGAACTCCTCGCTGATGATCGCAAGATCCTGGCCGGCGTTGAGTTCGACGGTGGCGGTGTAATGTTTATCCCCCTCGAACTCGTAACGCAGCCGAACGCGCGCAAACACCGGCCCGTGTTCGTCCACCGTCACCGTGTATCCGAGACAGGCGCGCTCGCTATCCCACCAGCCGCGGCCGATCCATGTTCCGTCCGCAAACCGCACTCCCTGGATCGGCGCCGCCACATCCGCAGCGGCCACCGGCGGATCGAACCGGCGCGTCCCTCCCGCCAGCCGAATGCCAAAACGGGAGGTGGTCAGTTCGATAACGCCATCGCGCTCGCTGACAGCAAGATCGGTGGCCACGGGAGTACCGGCCGTTTTGCCGCCCTGCAATGTCCATACACCTTTTTCGTCAGGCTTCAGGGTGGCCATGAACGACACCGTGGCCGCCTTGACGGTCTTGCCGTCCGGCCCGTGCTCGATCTCCGAAACCTGCACGGCCACCGGTTCGCCGGCGGCGTTCTTCAACCTCACGCCATCCGGCGTGACCTCTCCTGGCGGAAACTCGACGCGGTAGCTCACCCGGTCCGGGCCCCACTCCAGGCCAAACGGTTCAGTTATGGTGAAAGTCTTCTCGAATGCGGCCGAGGCGGTGGTCATCGCTGCAGCCAGCGAGAAAATGATAAGCGTAGTGCTCATCTTGGTTTTCCCTTCTGTTTACGGCCCATACATCAAGCCAAGGACCGGCTTAAGTTTTTCTGATTGCCCATCCAGAATTCACCGTGTCTATACGTCTTAGATTACAAAAGTCGCCCATTGGCCATGTTCTCCACCCAACGCAACTGCGACACTCCAGGAGGCACCTTTATTCCTCGAATCGGATGGCGTACAGCCTTTGCCGATGCAGGCGGATTCGCAGGCGCAAGTGCCCGCGATCAGCCGGCAGCCGGGTTTGTGTGCCCCAGCGCATCCTGCAGGCGACGCCGGTGTCTTCCACATGCCCGCAATCCTCAAAACGATAGCCCTTTAGCGAACTCCCATCCGCCGTCTGCGCCTCCACGGAAAACCAGGAGTCATGCCGCCAGTCCGGCTCAGTGTTGAGAATAACGCCGCGGTCCGCCGCTCCGGCCAGGGGAACTGTGACGATCTCCGCCTCGACCGCTTCGGCGCCGCCCGGAGCCAGCGAAACGAAGCCATCCCGCCGCAGCGATGCCACCCCCAGCGCCATCTCCATGCGAACGGTGTGTTCTCGGTGGGTACTGCCGCCATAGATGAAGATCAACTCATCGCCACGACGCAGGAAGTCCCAGGAGAGCATGACATTGCCGTAGTCCCAGCGATCCGGCGAATCGCCGCAGGGCAAAAATGGCTGACGAGTGGGCCGCGCCCACGACCTTCCATCGCGCGAGAAGACGATGTGCGGCTGCATGAACTGCTCCCGCACGTGGTAGTATCGAGGAAAACCTATCCACAGTCCCTCATACTCGGAAACCGTCATACCGTAGTACTGCTGCCATTCCGGTTCATTTCGATCCGGCGCTAGAATGAGTTCCGGTTCGCTCCACGTCACTCCGTCCCGGCTCTCCAACCGGCCGATGCAGCGCCTCAGGCGCGGAGCATTGTCCCATGGCGTGCGCTCCGTCGGCGCCTGAGGCAGGAGGATCGTGGCGTACATGACGAAGCGCTTCTGCCGGCGGTCCCAATTGGTCATCACCACGTCATTCGTGCTGCGGGCGCCGAAGCATCCCCACGAAAGCAGCGGTTGCTCGCTGAACCGCTCGAACCGCAGACCGTCGCGCGACTTGTGCCCGAACAGACCCTGCCGTTCTCCCCAGCCCCAGGCATACAGCAGATAGGTCCAGGACTCGTCGGGCGGAGCGGGATGCCGGATGAGGGAGGGCACAAACCAGCTCTGCTTACGCGGGACTGGGGGCAGAAGCGTGTTCGTCTCCGACTCGCCGTCCCAGGGGTGCAGCCCCAGGTTCGGCCGGCGCCAGCGCCGACCGTCTCCGTCTCGAGAAGGTGGATGCCGCTTCCCGACTTGTCATCGTAGGAATTGTAGAGCTGCCGCCACTTGCCGTCCCATTCGATCAGCGAGCCCCACGGTTGAATGCAATACCCTTCCCACGGCTTCTCCGGACGCAGCACCGGATTGCCTGGGTCCTTCCGCGGCGTGTGGAAGATCTTCCGCACATTGGTCTGCGTCTCGATGACATCGTCGAAAATGAAGAAAATCGGTCTCTTGACGCCTTCGTGTGATGGAATTTCCATTATCGTACCCTATCCGTCCCTATTGGTTTGAGTCGAATTCTGCTTCTTTGGTATCAGGTAGGACCTTCCCTTTGAGCGTTGATGGATCATTCGCGGGATCCCCGTCCCTCGGCGTCGAATCGCAGAGCATAACCGGCCAAACGGATATGCAGAACGTCGCCGTCTCTCATCACGTTCAAATCATCAGGACGTGAGCCCCGCCGCCATGGAACGATGACCGTGGTGAAAGGACCGGTCCCGCGCACGCGAAGAATATGCTGCCGCTCGTCGCGCTCGGTCACTGCGCCACCCCATGCGGTATTGCCCCAGTGGCCGAGCAGCGCCTGCTGCGGTTCGTCGCTGATCACGAAGACCGTCGCATCCACATCGTAACGGCCCGTGAACGTGAAGGCGTTAACCCCGGCGGATAGGGCCATGGGTCGCGTGGCCGAAGGCAGCACGGAGGGGTCATCCAATCGATGAGCGTCGGGATGCGTGCGCACCGGTGGTTCGATCGGCCCGTGCGGAGTCTCGACCGGACCGACGGCCATGAGGTTGACGCTGGCCACCTTGGGCTCAGCCGCGTTCGGGCCGGAAAAACGGTCGCGAATCACGATTACTGGCCGATCGGGCGCGGGCCGGGCTACGGCGACCGCGCGTGTCCACACGAGATTGTTCCCTTGGAACGACGCGCGCGCGTAGGCGAAATCGGCCGAGGTTTCAAAAACCGCTTGGATGGAGCCGTTCCAGGCGCCCGAGCCAGCGGTCAACAGGGCTCCGTCCTTGTCCCAGGCGTGACCGATGGCCGCCTCAGGAAGGACCATCGAGTGAACATACCCCCCCGGCGCATGCGGCGTGTAGATGGCCGACCAGTCGGTCGAAAGGGGCTTGGCCAGGGCGTAAAGAACGATGGAGCCGTAATCATGGTGTCGGTGATCCCGGTAGAAGTCGCCATTGACGAAGAAGAGCGCCGTTTCGTTGCTGGTCCCCCAGCCATGGCGCAGGACGCTCAGATAGCCGGGGAAGGTAGCATCGCCGAGCGGGCCGGCTTCGGCCGGCAGGGAGTCGTCAATCATGACCGTGGTCGTTCCGAAGAAAAACGAGTGCTGCCTGCCGCCGGCCGTCCAAGCGGCCATCAGACGCCGGCTGAGCGCCGGATCGGCGTCGCGGAACCCGGTCCCAAGAAGCCCGAAAAGCTCGGAGGTTTCCAGCCCGCTGTCGCCCAGCGCGACCAGTGCCCGTTTGTTGCCCATCCGCGGCTCAGGCGGCGTTTGAAGATTCAGGTAGAACTCAGCAAATCGGCGGAGCTTCGGCCACTGAGCGAATGGATCCGTCCGGCCCAACTGCTTGATCTGCAGCAAATTGTTCATGGTTGGAACCATAGAGGCCCCGATATAATGGGGACATCCGATCTGGGCGCCGTGCTCGTTGATGATGCGATCCACAGCCTCCTTCAGATGGTTCTCGACCTGTTCGGTTCGGCCCTTCATCATCGGATGCCGGCCGAGAAAGAGCGCATAAAAACGGCGGTACCCCCACTGCTGGACCGGCATGTTCTCGGTGCCGAGGTTGAGGCCGTGTGCTGGGGTACTGATGGGGGCGTGATCGTCGTCCCACATCACGTTGGCGTAAAGCACCGCAGCTGCCTTGAGTTTGCGGCGTTCATCGTCCGTTATTCGCGGATCGCCCAGCAGTTGATCAATCCACACGCCGTCACGCTGGGCGATCAATCCCCCGTGCCAGTAATGGATTCCGAAGTCATAGATGCCGCCTTTGTTCACGAGGGCGTCGAGCATGGAGGATGCGTTTTTCAGGACATTGGAGACGCACGCGGCCAGTTTTTCCCGGCCGGGGTCGCGCCAGGCGTCGAAAAGCGGCCGCGTGGCGGTGTCGTTGCCGTAGTGCCATCCGTAATAGCCCCCATCCTCACGAATCCGTCGCTTGATCGCCTCGATCCCGGAGCGGGACATGAAGGCCGTGCCGTAGCCCTCAGGCGGGTCCGGCCAATCGAGCCTCCAACGGCTCACCTTCTCCAGGTTCATGCCGCCGTGGATATTCATCTGGATATTGATCGGCTGGATTTCCCGCGGCGCCTTGATGTCGCCCCGGGTTCCGACATAGAGGCCCCAGACCCACCGGCTGATCGGGAAAACCCGGCCATCCGGGCCGCGCCGTAGGCTGATGAGCGAGAGGCCGCATTGCGGCCGGCCCCCGGGTTCGGCCGGCGGGCGCGTATAAATTCCCACGCCACTCATGTGAGTGCCCAGCAGGCGAGAGGCGGGGCCTGCGAAGATGCCGATCATGGGCGCCGATTCCGGCGCGTCGCGCTTGAACAGTTGCCAGTACCAGCCCGTGTCAAAGCACCACGGATCCCAGCGGGCCATCATCGCCCGAGTATTGTCGCCGGTGACGTAACTGACCTCTCGCGGCCGGTCGAAGGAGAGTTCTACTTCCGCGTCGCCATCGCCCGCATTGGCGCCTTTGTACACCTCGCCGTCGGAACCGACGCCGAAACGCTTGTCGGTTGCATGGTGGCCGCCGCGGTAACGGGCATGGGTCGGCTGCACGGCTTCGTAGAGCTCGAACGACCAGGACGGCTCGAAATCGGTCTCTTCCTCGAACAGCACCGAGGGCTGGCCGGCCTCCAGGGTGATGGTCGAAGTGTAATAGCCCGATCCCGCGGGTTTGAGTGTTTGCGGGCCGTAACGCAACTCGGGGTGTTGAAACCGATACTCGATCTGCACCTTGGCGCGCAACGGCCCCCGTTCGAGAATGCGAACGACCATACTCGTGGCCTTTGTGCTTCGGGTCCAGTCATGAGGCGATTGAAAGGCCAGAGAATTCTCTCCCTGGCCAACCCATTGGCCGTCGCGCATGCACACTCCTTGAAGGGGGGCAGGCAGTTTCTGCGTGACGTTGCAGTCAACGGCCTTCGGCACACGAATACCCGTCAGCCCATTAAGCAACTCGTAGTGGGTCTCGGCTTCGGTGAGGGTAACAAGGTCGGTATCCGGATCCCAGGGGCGCTGATCGGAGGTCGCGGTCGTCAGGGTCCAGGATCGGACCGCGTGGGCGGGCAGGTCCGTGCGCAGGGCCAGTTTCCGTCCGCCCTCCACGAACTGGAACGGAACGGAATTGGAGGCCTCATTCACCAGCCACACGCCAGAGGTGGGCGCATGCTGCGGGAGTTCGAAGGTGACGATCTGTTCGGGATGCGAAACTCCGAAGTGTTCCGCCAGTTCGAACCGAAGCGGTTTCAGCTGCGTTTTCAAAATTCCGCCAAAGGACGAGGAGCCCTTCAAATTGCAACCGGAGCCGCAAAGCATAAGAATGGCTGTTAGTAACACTTTCATCCCTTGTAGCTGCCTTTGCACCCTCCCGGTGCCGGTTGTCATTTGCGAACTCATCAGCCGGAAACCCGTGAAGTCAGCGCTTACTGTATGGTGATCAGAGTACCATCGGCCTGCTGGTAAACTTTTCCTGTTCCAATGAACGTGATGTTCCTGGCTTTCTTCAGCAGGTAGATGTTGCGGCCGTTGAGGTTCACGCTTGCGCCTGTGCCCAGGCCCTCCATGCTCGTGGCATAGAGCGCCGTGTTCCCGCCGCCCTCGATGTTGGCGTTGCCGGTCAGAGTAACCGTCGCGCCCTCGGCAATGAAGATCTTGTCGAAGGCGAAGTTGTTGACCCAATCGGCCGGATCGCGCGCCACGCTGTTGCGGTCTTTGCTGCCGGTGTCGAGGTCGCACGAGTTGTGGAACGTGACGGTCGTGTTGTTGGTCATGGTGAAGGCCGGCGCGTTGGTGGAGTTATTCTCCCAAGCCGTGCCGTCCCCGCGGATGTGGATCGCGGTATTCGACAGCCGCACATGACTGCGTCCATTGCCGGAAGCTCCGAGCGCGATCTGGATGCGGTTGACGTCTATCGTGCCGCCATCGGACACGAGGTAATCGGGATACGGATTCGCTGCGTCGCCGAAGGGCCTCCCGTCAATCCGAAGCCGGTTGCCGTAGAGGGTGTAGTTCTTCAGATCCCATTTGCCGCTACTGGCATTCCAGGGCACGCCCGCACCAATGAGGTCCCAGTTCGGCCGGCCGTCGAAAATTGGGTTGCCGGCCCATTCGTGATTGCTGCCAATGTGGGAATGCGATGTTATGGTGGTGTTCGTGGCATTATTGATGACCCAGGCGCGGATCTGGCCGGTGCCGTTGGCCTGAAGTTTGATGGTCCCGATGTTGTAATAACCTGCGGTCTGGGTGGGAGTTGCCCTGCACATCTGCAAATAGGTCATGGTCACCGGCCCGGCGCTGAAGAACCCCACCTCTTCCCAGCCAGCGAAGCCGATGCCGCCATTGACCGTCAGTCCGCCGGTTCCAATGCTTACGATACCCGATTGCCATCCGTTCGTGCTGTTAAAGGTAATAGTCAGGTTTGAGGGGATTGTAACAAGCATGTTGCCGGTCTGAAGGCGCTGGAGGTAGGCCAGCACGGTGCCGGCGTTGAAGCTCGGGCCGAATCCGTCCGGAATGATCGCAGCGTCCGCTTCCGGTCCCGTGCCCCACGGATAGCCGGCAGAGCCCGCCGCATTCGTCCAGTTATTGGGATCGTCCCACTTGTTCGGATCGGTCCCGCCGCCCCTGTAGTAGTAGGTCTCCGCCCACCCGATCGTCACGCCCATCGCGGCCGCCAGTACCGTCGCCATGCCCCATTTTCCGAGTCGTTTCATGTGAGACCTCCTGCTCCTGTTGTGCGGGGGTTTGCTCGCGACAATATTTCCGAACACTCCACCTTATGGGCCGCCGGACACAGCGCCCGGCGACGGTTTTCGGACTGTCCGAGTCGGCGGGTTGTCGCGCCGGCAATGAAGTCGGGCGTCAACGCCAAGGGGCTCGGGCGTACTCCTTCCGACAGCACCCGGAGCACATACTCGGCCACGGTCACGCCGTGTGCCACCGGATCCATCTCAATGCGCGTCAGCGGCTTGTCATACACAGGGCCCAGTCCCTTGTTGGCCCAGCTCGCCACCTGCACATCCTCGGGGATTCGAATACCGTGGCGCGTCAGCGCCAACAGCGCTCCGCGGGCAATAAAATCGTCATCGAAGTAGATGAAATCCGGCAGGGGACGGGCCAACGCCAACCAGGTCTGCATGGCTCGCAGCCCGCCGCGCTCCACCGATTCCGGACTGCGGAGCCCGGCAACCGGCGTCACCCCCAACCAATCGCACGATATGCCCTGGGCCTCCAGCCGGAGGGCCAGGGCTTGCGCGGGATGGTGTGCCGAAAAACGGGGGACGTCCTTCGCGGCCAGCAGGGCGCTTCGGATTCCGCATTCCCGGATGTGAACCGCCAGGGCCTCGAATGCGTCCACCGTGGACAAGCCAATGTCGGGCCGAAGAGGAGCCGCCTCGGTCGGATGAACGGCATCCACATACACGACCGGGAGGCGGAATCGCTTCAGAACCTCCCACACGGTCGGACCCTGGCCCTGAAACTCGATCCAACCGCCACCCTCCACCAGAACCAGATCCACCGACCGAGTCTCCAGAACCCCTCGCATTTCCGCATATTCATTGGCATGGGCGGTGCCGTCGAGATGCAAGTCGGTGACGAGAAAACGCCGCCCGTGCAGTCGCCGCGTGATCTCGGCGGCCATGACCGTGTGGTAGTACATGTCCGGACCGGACCAGGAGGCGAACAGCACGTGACCACGCCAGGAAAACCGCGTCGGGTCGCACACGAGAATCCCGCGGCGGGGGCGCGGGGCGATGAGTCCTTCGCGTTTGAGCTGGGCCAGAGCGCGGCGGATGGTGATGTCGTTGACGCCGAGTTCCGCCGCCATCTCGAGTTTGGTCGGGAGCGTGTTCCCCGGCTTGAACCGGCGCGTGAGAATGGCCTCGCGAAGCCCGTCGGCCACCTGCGCGGTCAGCGTCTTGCCGGCCTGGCGGTCAATACGAAACGGCAGTCGATATGATGCCTTGCCCATAAACTACTCGCTATGATACACCCAATACACTCAAATGTCAAATCGGAGCGATAAATTTACTTTTTTCAGCGGGAAAGGCGACGAACGGGCTCCGGCGCGAAGGGAACAAACCAAGAGGCGGACGAAGCGCCCGGGCCCTCCGTACGAATGATCACATCGGTATCGGGACCTCCCTGTCGGAGCGAGAGAACGACCGGAGAAGGTCCGAAGGTCCACGCGGCCAGGAACAGAGCCTTCCGCTCGGTGGCACGGGCCAGAACGGTGTATCGGGGAAGGACGGGATCGAGTTCTCCGATGGTGTGGCTCGTTTCAGCCGGCGGCAGGGGATCGCGCGCCAGATAAACGGCGGCCCCCTTTGGAGCCAGAAGCCCCAACTGCGTATAGCCCCGAGCCCGTTTCCAGACGAGCGTCAGGAGTGACTCGCGCCCCGGCAAACGCCGAACCTCCGAAAAATGACGGTACCCCCGTCGCTGTCCCAGCCTCGCCGATCTTCCCGATGGGACATGATCGGGAGTTCCCACGACATGCATGGCCCAGTCGTACCGATGCCGCCGATTGCTGAGAATCCGAAAGAGGTCCAGCACCAACCCTTCGGAGACGATCACCGTGCGGTCAAGGCATACGCCGGAATAAACGCGCTCATTCAGCGCCCGAACCGCCTGAAAACCGCGCCCGTCCGGCTGAAACAGCAACCGTTCCCCATTGGATATCGAGTCGCGCCAGCGGTCGCATTCCCAGATCGAATGGGTCTCGAAATCATAGGGAAACATGGGCGTCCCATCCACCGTGACGGTGTTATGGGCAATCGTCGTTCGGGCCCAGGTCAGGTAGAGCGGGTCCGCATAGCCGCGATCGTCCATGCGGGGCGCATCGGTGACCGGCTCTCCGCCGGCGTGGAGGTCCAGATGGAGGGCGGCGGGAGATTGATGCCCGGCGACATGCGGGCCCCAGAAGAGGAAGGCGGAGGGCGCCGAAGGGGTGGCCGGCTGTGCCCGGAGAACCGCTGCTCCGTAAACGGGAAACAGCGTCGCGTGGTTTTCGTGGCGACCCGCCAAAGAGAAGGAGGCCGTCCGGGGGAGTCGAAACGGCTGTTCGGGATAGCGGGGACGGGGGATTTTAAGAAATTCCACCTCGCTGATCCAAGGCGATTGAAGCGCCAGGGGAAGACCGGGGAGCGGCCGCCGGTCCTGCGGAATTTCACGCTCGGACTTTTGAATCAGGGCGGCGTAGAGCGGGTCGCGATAGGCTTCCCAGGCGCGGTGGAGGAGGGGACCCCATATGAAAAGCCCCCGCAGATTGACGAGACGCGAGTCGTTCAACAGGGAAAGATCCCCACTGGGGAACGCGAGAAAGACGAGCGCATCAAAGGCGGCCTTGAGCGTTTTGGTCCCCAGCCGCGTTCCATAATCGCGGTGAAGGTCCATGCCGTCGTTCTGCCAGAGTGGCGGGAGAGGTTTGTGCCAGAGATCCACACCTAGGGGGTCGAGCATATCGGCCATTTCGGCCATGAGAAAGAGCACATACCCGTGGTAACCCGGCGCCCGTTCCCAATGAAGTCCATCGTCCAGAACGTCGTGGCGCAATTGATGGACGAGGCCGTACCGCCAATCGGCGAGCGACGTTCCCCACCCGTAAAGGACATCGTGCACCCCCTGCCGGTCATGGAGTGCGATCGCCGCGGCGAGCCGCCCGCGCAACACGGCGGTGTTATGGTTGCCGCAATCCTGCTGGGCGCCCGATTCCGAGGCGGCCCGCGTGGACTCCAACAAATGGCGGAAGAGGCGATCCTCCCTCAGGGCAAGACCCTCCGCGGCCAGAAGGTCATAGGTCTGGGCGATACGGACAATAAACTGCGCTTCTTGGCTGTCTTCGATCCCGAGGCGTCCGAGACCGGCGCACACAGGCAGGGCAGGGTACCAGGCGGCCAACCGGCGGAGAAGGGCTCGGGCACGGACAAAGAAGGCGCGCCGGCCGGTCAGTGTTCCGGCGACCGCATTCCGAAGGGCGGCCAGGGCTGCCGTTTGAGCCCAGGCGGGATCCGCTTTGGTCGGCGAGTCCGGCGTCTCCGGAAGGGGCGTTTCCGTTCGCTCGAGCAACAGCGAGAAGGAGCGCGCATGCCAGCCGGGTTGATGAATCAGGCGGCGGAATCGCCGAATCCCCCGAGGGGTGATCAGGAGGTGGGGGTGTGAGGGGAAGAATCGCGGCATCAGATGAAACGGATCGTAGTCCGCCGCCTGAAGGAGGTCCGGAAAGGATTTTGGCGTCAAGGGATCGGGATAGGGCGACAGGCGGTTCATGAGAGAGGTCCCTGGCATGTTAGTCGGTGGTGAACAAAGGCCGCGTAAAGAGAGCACGGACGGGAGTGGGAAAAGCGATTGAAGCGCGCCGATGGGTAGGTTAGAGTAGCCCATTGCTGCCCCCGTAGCTCAGGTGGACAGAGCGAGTGATTCCTAATCACTAGGTCGCAGGTTCGAGTCCTGCCGGGGGCATTCGATGGCTTTTGGCTCATGGTTCCTCGACTCTAGGCCCGGGCCATCGGCGATCGGCCCACGGCGAACGCAGGGGATCTGTTCCCACGCGAAACGGCCGCCCGTTCCGGACCCAACCGCACGTTCTTTGTTCGAGAATCTCGGTCAGGCGATTCCGCCATAGGGCGATCTCGCTTTGACGCGCGGGATCTTCGATCCGATTGTGGCATTCCCCGGGGTCCTGCTCGAGATCGAAGAATTGTTCCTCTCCTGTCCGAGAGTACCAGATGAATTTTCGGCGGCCATCGGTCAGGTAGTGCATCTCCATCTCCGGCGCATAGCAGGCCAGGTGTTCGCCGTGGACATAGGGACGGAAGGGTGCCCTCTCTCCGCGGAGCAGTGGCAAAAGGGAGAGTCCTTCGACGGTCGGGGGAATGGGAAGCCCTGCGGCCTCGAGAATCGTCGGCATGAGATCTCGGAGTTCGACACAGGCGTCCGGCCGGTGGTCGGCGATGGGAAATTCGCTTCGAAGGGGAGGAACGATGAGAAGGGGGATCCGGGCGCTTCCTTCGTAGGCATAGGTCTTGCGCCACAGGTGATGATCGCCCTGCATGTCCCCATGATCCGACGTGAAAATGATCCAGGTCCGCCGGAAGGATTCGGGGTCCTCCCGCTCGAAAAAGTGGAGGAGCCGTCCGATCTGGGTGTCAAGGAAGGAGATCTCTCCCAGGTAGCCAGAACGTGCCCGGTGAATGGCTTCCGGCCTCATCTGGCCCCGCCAGGCATTGGGATCCAGCGCGGTGAACGGATCGTCATGGCGACTCGCCCAATCGCCGACGACGGGGGGAGGAGTCGCGCGGCGGTAGTACCGATCAAAATACCAGGCGGGCGGGGCATAGGGTGAATGCGGGCGGGTAAAGGAGATGTTGAGGAAATAGGGGCGCGAGCGGTCCCGTCTCCGGAGGAACTCGAGAGCCCGCCACAGAGTCCAGGCCGTAGGGTGCAAGCGTTCCTCCGTATGCCAGGGGTGGGCATGCCACGAGTTGAAATGAACCCCGTGATCGTCTGGGGTGACCCCTTCAGGTGCTTCCCGGGCAAACCAGCGACGATAGTCACAGTCCGGCAGTCGGGCCTCTTCGTCGAGTTCGGCGGTCTCGAAGCCCATGGAGGTCCGAGGAGGATGGAAGTGGCCTTTGCCCACGAGGTGGACACGGTAGCCCGCGTTTCGGAACTCGCCCGGCAGCGTATGGGGGAAATCGTTTGGAATCGGAATGCCTCCCGGCCCCATGCCGAGGACGCCGGTATGCCACTGGTCTTGCCCGGTCCAGAGGATGGCTCGGGCCGGCAGACAGGAGGGAACGGCCGAGTAGGCGCGGCGAAAAAACGCGCCCCTGGAGGCAAGATAATCGAGAAAGGGCGTTTCGACGACCGGATGGCCGGCCGCGCCGAGGCAGTCGCCCCGCATCTGATCGGCCAGAATGAGAATGATATTCGGAGGGTTGGTTTTCATAGGGTGTGCGTTCCAAGACCCAATCGCTCGAACTGTTCCGGTGGGACGTGGTTGGCCTTCATCAGGCGGATCATCTGTTCGATCATCCGCGATTCGATCTCCGGCGACAGGATCGGCTGTTTCTGCCGAGGATCGGTGTCCAGATCGAAAAGCCAATGGCTGAAACCGTGCGGGCGGCTGGCCTTTTTCGCCGGGATCTTGAGCGTTCGGCACCCCTTCGTGAACGGAAAGGGGTCGGCCAGTGTGACGGACTGAAGTTCATCCACGCCGAAGGCCTGCCGCATATGGGCCGGCATGAGAGTGTACTCGTAGAGCGGCGTGTTGTCCGGTCGGACCGGAGCCCGCATGTACACATAGCGGCCATCGGTTACGTTGACCTGTGCGCCGAACAGGCCGAAAAGCGCGGCCTCGCGAATGGGCGCGTCCCGCTCGACCGTCTCTCGCAGGGGGCGTCCCTGCATGTCCGGTGGGAGGGGAAGTCCGAAAAACTCCAGAAGGGTGGCGGGGAGGTCAATGGTCTGGACGAGACTGCGACGGCGTTCGCCCCGGACCCTGGAACGGGGATCCCAGAGGAAGAGGGGGATGTGGGCGATTTCGTTGTAAAAGGGTTGGACGCATGTGGCCCACCAGCCGTGCTCGCCCAGGAGGAACCCATGGTCGGTGTTGACGATCAGAAGGGTATCCTTCCAGAGGTCGTAGCGATCCATGAGGTCCAGGATGCGTCCCAGATAGTCGTCACACATCGTATGAAGCGCGGCGCAACGGGCCCAGCAGTGGCGGACGGCTTCCTCGCTCTCCTCAACGCGCCGGTACGGCGGCCAGTCAAAATGGGGCCCCTTCAGGTATTTCCGATAGAGCGCCAGAAAACGCCTGGGTGCGAAATAGGGTTCGTGCGGGTCGAAGGTTTCGATGTGGAGAAACCATCCGTCGTGGCGATGATGGCGCTCGAGAAACTCGATCCCACCCTGGAATGTGCGGGCCTGAGGGAAATCCCGTTCCCGCCGCATGTAGTGCCGGTTGATCCAATCCTGTTGGAGGTGAGGGCCGTGGTGCACCCGGTTGTTGAGGCTCTCGGAATGGCGGTCGGGAGCGCGGGTCAGATCCGCTTTCCAGGGGTCGCCCTCCTGGCCGCGGATGCACTCCCAGGTGCTGTATTTCGTATGGTAATTCGCACCGCCTTCCTCCCAGTAGTGGTAGTGATCGCTGAAAAGGTGGGTGGAGATGCCCTGCCGCTTCAGGATCTCCGGCGTCGAATCGTCGAAGGGTTCCAGAGGGCCCCAGGAACGGTGGAGAAAATTATAGCGGCCCGTATGCAACTCCCGCCGGGCCGGCATGCAGGGCATGCTGCCTACGTAGGCCCGGTCGAAGAGGACCGCGCGCTCCGCCAAGCGGAGAAAGTTTGGCGTCGACACCTCCGTGGCCCCGTAGGGTTGCAACATCCGCCGATTCAGGGAATCGAACATGATTTGGATGGCTCTCATCGGGGCTGGACCTCCGGTTCCGATAGGGCGGGACGATCCCGCAGAATAACCGGTTCGGGTAACAGAAGCTCTTGGGGCGTACGGGCGAAAAAGGGGGGAACGGAAAGGAGATGAAAGACGCGTTTGGCCAGGGAACCATCGAACGACCATAGATCGCCGTCCTCACCCTCCCCCACGGGAATAGTGAAATGATCATCCTCTCCGCGCCAGGTATGCCGGGGCTTCTGATCCGGCCCATAGAGCGTGCCCGAAAAGCCAGCCGCATAGCCAGTAACGTGGCGGGTACCCCGGGGAACGTAGAACCAGCGAGGTCCCGACCCCTCGTCATAACGGGGCTCCATATGGGTCGGGAAAGTGACCCCAAGGCCTTCCGGCCAGGCCAGTCGCGTCGCGGCCATCCCGTCGGCGAATTGAATTCGATAGAGCCCCGCTTCGGCGACCGCGATTTCGATGGGATGGGGTTGGCGGTCGGGAGGAAGAGACCACGCGATTTCGGATGCACCGTAGGACCAGGTGATCTGCACGGGACCCCGTTCGGTGTATATCAGTCCGCTGGTCACCGTAACAACGAGGGTGGTCGGTGCGACCGGCACCCAAACCCAGAGCGTTTGTGCGCCCCGGCTCTGCCAGATGGGCTCTGACCAGCGGGGATTGGGAACCGCCGGAAAGCCGAGCGCTGCCGCCGCCGGTCGCAGAGGACCGTCCCAATACACCGGTTCGATTTCGAGAGTCGGATTGTTCCTAAGGCCGTCCTCCACGAGCGTTCGGATCTCCTCCTCCGTGAAGGGGGAGGATTGCTTCCAGGGGTTCTTCGCTTCCGGGACGTTCCATTCCGCTCCGGGCGGGGGGGCGACGGACCGATCCCGGTTGGCCAAATCCCGATAGAGGGCGTAGGAGTGGACCATGCCGGTGCGGCGGATGCGCCAAGCGTGGCGGATGAGCGCTTCGTAGGCCGCCTGCCGCCCGTCACCGCGGGCTGCCGAATAGGCCCGGTAGAGTTCGACGTAGCGGGTGTAGAGGACCAGATCGCCGATCCGGGCTCGAACATCGGCCCGATCGCCGGCCCTCTCGAAGGCGTCGGCCGTCGCCCGGTAGAGACGCCCGAGGAGATCCCGACTTATCCGGGGCCGTTGGGAGCCCTCGATCAGACGGTAAAAACGGTCCATCGCCTCCCGGGCGGGTCCGAAGGCCATGGAAAGGAACTCCTCCCGCCGTTCGTCGAGCCGAGCGACTTCCTGCGTGGACCAGAGCATTCGGGCGGCCAGATAGTAGCCAAGGCCATTCGGACCCCAGTTCTCGGAGGATTCCGCGCTCAGGAAGCGGGCGCCCATGGAATGATAGCGAGGGATGGTGTCGGCCAGGTATTTCAGATTCGACCCGCGCGCGGAGCCAGGCCGGTCGCGATCCCAGGTGTTCACGCTGTAATACTCGCGAATGCCAAAGAGCGCCGCCCCTTTTTCACGCCAGGACTCGATCAGGCCGTCCACGGTCCATCCCCCTTTGAGAAAGGCGGTGGCCACGGAGACAATGACGGCCGGATGAACCCGAAGACGGGTTGGCGGCGGCGAGTGATAGTTGTACGCGTAGAGACCGATGAAGCCGCGGCCCAGTTCGCGGCGGACGGCCTCCGCGGCTTCGTTGGCGAGGAGAATCGCCCGATCGGTCGGCGGGCCGAGCGCCGCGCAGACCTCGCATTCGCACCATCCGCCCCCGTCGCTGGGGTCGAGGGATAACGAGGAAAGGGTGGGATCCTCGCGAAAGGCATTCACCGCATATTGAACAATAAGGGCCCGGAGTTCGGGGTTGGAGATGCAGAACTTTGAGGATTTCCGTTCTCCCCCGACCAATCCCAAGTACTCGGGATGGGCATCGAATACCATTTTGAACCGGCGTAGGATGTGGTCGTAGGCGTGGCCGGTGTTCAGTTGAAAGGCGGAGACGGTTCGATTCCGGATGCACCAGACTCTGTACTCCTCCTGATTTTCCGGCCACGTTCCCCAGCCATACCAGATGCGACGGTTGAGGTAGTCCGGCGACTCGACGGCATCGAGCCAGACCCTGAGTTCGGCATGGCGCGGGATGATCTCCCATTTCGGTGCCGGGAAGAACCGCCGGTATCCCAGCCGATCGAGAAAACTCCAGACGGCGTGGCGGGCGGCCGTCGGAGTGGCGCCGATCAGGAGAAGGCCGTTCGTATGGGAGAGCAAGAGATGGTCGTCGCCGTGGAGGAAATCGTTCGCGTCGAGTCGGATAGCTGCATTCAGAAGGGGAAATTCCGTCACGGTACCGACGGCGACGCCGGCCGTGCCATCGCCGGAGCGAAGCTCGGGTCTTCGGCCGGTGATGGCGCCGATCATGGCGGCGAGTTCGCAGGCCGCCTCCCCGGACAGAGCGCTGGCTTGAGCCGCCGTGACTACGGCCATGGGAGGACCATCTCGGGGAACAAGGGAGACCTCGCCCGGCAGGGGCAGATCGGCAGAGAGCAGCGTGGGAACGAGCAACGCTCGCACGGCCCACCGGACATACGGCCGTGCCTGACCGATCCCGACGAGGGGTGAAACCATAAGTATCATAATAGCGTTGGGAATCAGGTCAGACCAGAAAAAAACTCCGGAAATGGGACGTCGAACCGATCGGACGATAGCCCTAAGCTGGACAGAGATCCATAGGAGCCGTACTATAGAGTTCTGAAAGGAGCGCAGGGAGCATGTCGGACGAGACCCTGGAAGCACGATTGAAACGGTTGATCGTGGATCGCCTTTTTCTCCAGATCCCCCCTTCGGAGATCGAAGACGACAAGAAGCTGGTGCAGGATTACGGGGTGGACTCCGTCAGTCTCTTCGAGCTGGTGGTTGGACTCGAAGAAGAGTTCGGCATCCGGATCGAGGATCGGGAGTTTCATCTCCGGCACTTCGAATCCGTGTCCGCCCTCGCCCGGTTCGTACGGGCCAAACTGGATGCCGCCTCTCCCGCCGCCCCCACCGCCTCATCCTGATGCCGGAAACCTCTGTCGTCTTCGAAAGCGGCGGCCGCCGGCTGGTTGGCCTGCTCCAGACGCCATTCGAGGGCGCGGTGCGGGAACGGTGGCTTTTTGCCTACCCGCTCTTCGAGGAACGGAAATCCTCCCAGCGCGTGCTCGTGACGATGGGGCGCGCTCTGGCGGCGTCAGGTCGGGCCGTCCTCCTCTTCGATTATCGTGGCTGTGGAGACAGTGAGGGCGATTTCGAGGCCTTTTCTCTTCCTCATTGGCAGGCCGATCTCCAGACGGCGGCCGACTGGCTGGCGGCGCGATTTCCACACGCTCGGCCGGGAATCCTCGGTCTCCGCCTCGGCGCCACCCTGGCCTGGCGTGAGGCCGCTCGACCGGAGAAACCCTTCGATCGCGTCGTCCTGTGGTCCCCGGTTGTGAACGGCCAGGCCTATCTCGTGGCCGAACTTCGTCGCAAAGTGATGAAAGAGATGCTGACATTCGGGGCCGGCCAGAGCCGTCGGGACGATCTCGTCCGGAAGCTTCAAGCGGGGGAGTCGGTGGACTTCGACGGCTACGCCGTCTCTTCCTCGCTCTTTCACGATCTGGCCGAGTGGGATAGTACCCCTCCCTTCCCGTCGGTTCCACCGGAGGGGGCCATCATCGGTCTGACCCCGCAGGCGCGCCCTGATCCTGCCCTTGTCCGGTGGGCGGAGGCGTGGCAACAGGCCGAAGGACGGTGCACGCTTCAGTTCGTGGCGGAACCGCCTTTCTGGAGTCTGATCGGCCTGGTCCCTTGCACGGCGCTGATCCGAACGACGCGGTTCTGGATTACCGGAGAAACCGGATGACGGCCACAGAAGTGCCATTCGCCTTCTCCTCCAGCGGGCTGACCCTTCGCGGTCTGCTTCATCGTCCGGACCGTCCGCGGGATCTTGGCGTTCTCTTTCTCCATGGGTGGTCGGGCAACCGACTTGGTCCTCACCGCCTCTTTGTCCATCAGGCCCGCCGATTGGCGGCCATGGGTGTGTTCTCGCTCCGTTTTGATTTTCGAGGGCGCGGCGAGAGCGAAGGGGAGACCTTTTCGACGTCCCTTGAAGACATGGTCACCGATACCCTTTGCGGCCTCGAGGCCTTTCAGAGGGAAACGGGCCTCCGGCGGATTGTTCTCGTGGGTATCTGTTCGGGGTGCAAAGTGGCCATCGGTGCGGCGGCGCAGCGCCCGGATCTGGCGGGCCTGGCGCTCTGGTCGGCCGAAGCCATGGGGCCTCTTCGCGCGCCCACGCAGTCGGTGCGCAAGACCCTTTGGGCGTTGCGTGCCTACGCCCGGAAGCTCGCGACGCTGGAAACCTGGACGAAAATCCTCACGGGCCGGGTGCAGACCCGCTTTGTCCGAAAAGCGCTGATGACCGATGAACGGCCGACCCTCAACGAGATCCGGCGTGAGGCGGCCTGGCTGGACGCCTTCCGATCGTTCCAGAGCCCTGTGCTCTTCGTCTATGGAGGCAATGATCCGGATACCGCAGCGGCGGCGCGGGCCTACGCCGCTTTTTGCACGCGCCATGGTCTGATGTGGGAGATGCATGAAATTCCCGAGGCAAACCACAGTTTCTATTCGCTTCGCTGGTCCGGGGAGGTCATGGATCGGACGGAGCGATGGATTGGGTTGCGTGTGATCCGTTCGGACGGGGAGAGCCCGTGAAGGAGCGACGGCGCATCGCATTCCTGATTCCCGTGTCGGAGGCCGGCGGAGCGGAACGGAGCCTTTTGCAGACGATCGCTCTTCTTCCCCGGGACCGTTACGATCTCTGGGTGGTTCTCCCTTCCGGCGGCTCACTGTCGGAACGCCTGAAGGCCCTTGGCGCATCGGTCGTTTCCTATCCGCTCCGACGGTTTCAGCGGACCGGCCACCCGTATCGCCTCGCCAGGGATTTCTGGGCCATCCATCGCGCCGCCCGCGATCTGGCCGCCTGGTGCCGGGAGGCGAGCATTGCCCTTCTCCACGCCAACGGCGACCAAGCCCTGCTGGTGGCGGGTCCAGCCGCCCGCCGGGCGGGGATCCCCTGTGTTCGTCATGCCCGTGATTGGACCGCGCCGGATCTTCTCGGGCGGTGGTTGGCGCGTCAGGCGGATCACACCATTGCCGTTTCGCAGGCGGTGGCGGATCGGATCGTTCAGGCCGCGCCCCGAGGTCCGGTCTCCGTCGTGTACAACGGTTTCGATGTCGAGGCCTGGCGGCAGGCGGCCGGGCAGGGATCGTTTCGCCAGGCCCAAGGCATTCCTTCCGAGGCCCTTGTGATCGGGATGGTGGCGCAGCCGGTGACGTGGAAACGGGCCGATCTCTTTATCGAAGCCGCCCAACGAATCGGGCGCGAGCGGCCCGACGCTCATTTTGTGATGGCGCTGGGCGACCGGTTTGGGGGGGGTGAGGCCTATCTCAGAGCTCTGGCTCGACAAATTCAGACCACCGGGATGATCGACCGGTTCCATCGGCTCGGGTGGCGCGAGGATATCGCCTCAGTGATGAACGCGTTCGACATTCTGCTCCATCCTGCTGATGGCGAACCTTTCGGCCGTGTCGTTGTGGAGGCGATGGCGCTTGAAAAGGCCGTGGTTGCGGTGCGCCAGGGAGGACCCGCCGAAACGATTCGAGAGGGTCAGGAGGGGCTGCTGGTCCCGCCTGGGGATCCAGCGGCCATGGCCGAGGCGGTCTTGACCCTCGCGCGCGATCCGGCTTTGCGTCGCCAGATGGGCCAGACGGCCCGGCGGCGGGTCGAGGAGGCGTTTTCGCTGGGCCAGCATCGGGACGGCATCCAGGCGGTGTATGACCGGTTATTGGGACCGCCCCGGGGTGTGGCCATCGTGGTGGGCGGCTTCCCGGGACGCTCGGAGACCTTCATCCGGCGGGGGATGACGGCGTTGATCTCTGAGGGGACGGACGTGCACGTTTTTGCGATGGCGCGGGGCCGAGGGAACTTGAGCCAGCGAGAGCAGCGAGCGTTGGCGGGGCGGGTCGTGCCGTCCTTCGGCCATCTTTTCATTGGGATCGGCGCCCTCCGGGCCCTGGCCGCGACCGTCCAGCATCCCGAGGGGCACAGGATCGTTCAGGAGCTCCTGCGCGGAGATCCCGAATACGGGTCGCGACTTCGAATGATGGCCCGTCTGGGCATGGCATGGCTGTGGACCGCAGAGGCGCGACGACGGCGAATCGGGCATGTCCATGCCCACTTTCTCTCCGCGACGGCGGATGTAGGACGGTGGATGGCGCTGTTGATGAAAACCCCCTTCACGCTCTCGGCGCATGGGAGGGATCTGTTCGCCAGTTCTCCGCCCATCATCCGCCGCCGGGTCGAGCCCGCCGCCTGGATCGCGGTATGCAGTCGGGCCGGCCAGGATCGCCTTCGCGCCCAGCTTCCCAAGGATCTTCCGTCTGACAGGATCCGGTTGATCCCTCACGGTCTGTGGATCGAGGAGTTTCCCAAAGACTGGGATTGCCGACGACCGCCAAGGATCGCCGCGGCCGGCCGGTTTGTGGAAAAGAAAGGCTTTGCGTATCTGATCGAGGCGTGTCAACGTCTGGCCAGCCGGGGAACCGATTTTACGTGTACCCTTATTGGAGACGGACCGCTCCGGGCCGATCTCGAACGGCGGGTGCACGCGGCGGGGTTGAGCGGTCGTCTTCGGCTGCCTGGAGCGGCGGACGATCCGAGCCGGGTCATGGATCTTTTCTCTCAGGCGCGCTTGGTCGCGATCCCTTCGATCGTCGCCTCCGATGGCGACCAGGATGGGATTCCCAATGTGGCGTTGGAAGCAATGGCGGCGGGGGCGCCGATTGTGGCTTTTGCGACAGGGGGCTTACCCGAGGTCGTCGTGGAGCGACGGACTGGATTTTTGGTCCCGCCAGGGCGGGTGGATCTGTTGGCCGAGGCCATGGATGTTCTTCTGAAAGACGAGGCGATGGCCCATGCCATGGGGCGCGAAGGACGGGCCGAAGCCGAACGTCGTTTTGATGTCCGATGGGAAGCCCAGGCGTTGAAGAAGGGATTTGACGAAATGGGAGTTGGGGTATGAGTCGGAGTCTGACTCGGTCGGTGGCCGGAGGAGCCGCGGTGGTCAGCGCCTTTGCGCTGGCCGGCAAGGCGCTGGGCTTTCTCCAGAAGCTGGTCATGGCCTACTACTTTGGCACGAGCGGATTGGCCGATGCCTTTGCTCTGGCCTACAACAGTCTGATTGCGGTGATCAGCCAGTTCCCACCGCAGGTTCTGGCGCCCTTTCTCCCGGTTTATATGAGTGTACGGCGGGAGCGGGGGGAGGTGGCCGCCCGCCAGTTGGCCGGAACGGTGTGCGCTCTGCTCGTGCTGGTTCTCTCGGCGGCGGTTGTTGTGGGATTTCTCATGGCCCGGCCGCTTGTGGAGGGCCTTTCGCAATTTCCCGTCGCGGAGACGCGCGCGGCGGCGATTCGTCTGACCCGGATCATGATCCCGTCGGTTCTGTTCTTGGGTCTGATCGCCTTCGGAACGGTACTGCTTCACGCCGAGAAGCGCTTCAGCCGGCCGGCGTTTGCCGAAACGCTGAGCAAGGGCGGATCCATCGTCGTTCTTCTGCTGCTCGGACATTGGATGGGGATTGACGCGCTGGGGCTCGGCGTGCTGATCGGGACGGTGCTCGGCTTTGCTGTGATAGCAGCAGGGTTGCGAGGGCGGATTGTGCTTTCACTCGCCTTCCGTTTGATCTGGCGTGATCCCGATCTGCGCCGTTGGGTGGGGCTGACGGGTCCCATCCTCCTCGGGGTCCTGATCGCCCAGATCCGGACCATCTTGGACAATCGGTTCGCATCTGGAATGGCCTCGGGGAGCGTGGCCGCCTTGCAGTACGCGCGGGGGTTGAATGACACCCTCGTGCTTCTGGTTCCTTCGGCCGTTGGCGTGGTGCTTTATCCGGTTTTTTCCGAGATGGCGGAACCGGCTAAGCGGGCCATGCTTAGCGACACCCTTCTGCGTTCCCTCCGGGCGATGATTGTTCTGCTGCTGCCGCTCAGCGTCATCCTCATTGCTCTGCGGCAGCCGATCATTCAACTGCTCTTTCAGCGTGGGCGGTTCCGTGCCGATTCGGTCGCCCTCACCGCCTGGCCGCTTGTCTTTTACGGCGCCGGGCTGCCCGTGTTTGCCGTGGAGATTCTTCTTATGCGGCTTTACTATGCCCTCAAAAACACGTGGGTCCCCACGTTGGTCGGTGCGGCCTGCGTTGCGCTGCACGTGGGGATCATTCTGCTCACCCGCGACGCGCTTCAGCATGGCAGCATGGCGCTGGCGGCGACTCTATCGAAAGGGGTCAAGGTGGCGATCCTCTGGATCGGTCTCCGAGCGTTTCTGCCCTCGCTTCAAGGTCGCCGCACATGTCGGTTCGCCGTTCAAACCGCGTTGGCCCTGGCGGCCATGGCGGCCGCGGTCTGGCTCGTGTCGAATCTTCTTCACCGTCTGGCTTGGCCGGGGGCGGTGGGGGGGATGGCGATCCCGCGCGCCCTCGGCCTGGCTCTTGAAATCGCAGGGGCGAGCAGCGTGGGTCTGGCGGCCTATCTCCTCGTGGCCTGGCTCGTGCGGTTGGAGGAGCTGACGCTGGCGGCCGGCTGGCTTATGCGCCGGGGGAAGGAAAAGCGATGAGCCTACAGCGTGTGGCGTTGATGGCGGAAGCGACGTCGGGAGGCGTTCGCCGCCATCTCACCACATTGGCGATCGGACTCCAGGCGGCGGGGCTGGAGACGACCGTTCTAGCCGCGCTGCGGCGGGATCCGGCTTTCGGCGAGGACATTCGTCTCATGCGGCAGAGCGGCATTCGCGTCGTGGTCCTTCCCATGGTCCGTTCCATCTCGCCCGTTCGCGACGCCTTTTCCCTGATGGCGCTTTTGCGCGTGATTCGTCCTGGCACTTTCGATCTTCTTCATACCCACAGTTCCAAAGCCGGATTCCTGGGACGCGTGGTCGGCCGGGTCCGGGGCATGCCGCTCCTCGTCCATTCCCCCCATCTCTTCGCCTTTTCGGTCGAACGCCAGGCTCTTCGTCGGGTCCTCTATCGCCGCCTTGAGCACTTCGTTGCGCCCTTCACGACGCGTTTCATCTGTGTATGTGAAGAGGAAAAAGCGCAGGGGGTGCGGGCCGGCTTGGGATCTGCCGATCGCTTCTGCGTGATTCCGAATGGCATGCCTGATGAGTGTTTTGCAAGGCGGACTACCGACCGGCGCGACCGGAAGGCCGTTTGGGGGGTGGGAGAAGGGGAGTTTCTGGTCGGGACAGTCGGGCGGCTGGTCGAGCAAAAGGGCCACCGCGTGCTCATCGAAGCGGCGGCGCAGTTGCGGGCGCGAGGCGTCGGCCTCCACGTGGCGATTGTGGGCGAGGGGCCGTGGCGGCGCCGGCTCGAGCAGGAGATCCGGCGCCAGGGGCTGGCGGACCGGGTGCGGCTGGTCGGGCGCATGGATCGGCCGGACTATTGGACACGGGCGTTTGATCTTTTTGTCCTTCCTTCGCTTTGGGAGGG
>Ga0308410_1000385_pt1 | contig 23531 bp, 21 predicted proteins | sample HotsprOSTMatCore_FD_203467 | JGI IMG/M metagenome (GOLD analysis project Ga0308410, IMG submission 203467) | Hot spring phototrophic mat microbial communities from Octopus Spring, Yellowstone National Park, Wyoming, United States -... | ecosystem: Environmental > Aquatic > Thermal springs > Hot...
TGCCCAAAAGGGCGCGACCGCGTAGAACGCCAGCGTGCACAATCCACACAACCACAGTGGCGCGCTGATCAGCAACAACCCCAATCGTTTTTCGATCCTCATGCGGCGTCCTCCGCCTCTGGCGCGCTCGTCATGGCCAGACGATACACCTCGCGACGCTCGCGCCCGGCTTGCTGTGCCACCTGCTTGACCGCCTGCGTGCGCGCGACGCCTGTCGCCATCAACGCACGCACCGCGGCGCGCACGCGCGCATCGTCCCAGACGTCCCGAGTCTTGCGGTCAAAAGCGGGCGCGCCGGCGATCACCAGCGTAAACTCACCGCGCGGCGTGTGCTCGCGGAAATACGCGCGCGCCTCCGCCACTGTACCGCGAAAAAACTCTTCGTACATCTTGGTTAATTCGCGGGCAACACAGATGACGCGATCGCCTAGAATCTCCGCCACATCCTCCAGCGTGCGCTCCAGCCGATGCGGCGCCTCGTAGGCAATCAAGGTGCGCGGTTCGTTCACCAGCGACTGTAACAAAGCGCGCCGCGCGCCGCTCTGTCGCGGCAGAAACCCCAGATAGACAAATTGATCCGTCGGCAAACCCGATGCAACCAGCGCGGTGAGCGCGGCATTCGCCCCGGGCAACGGCACCACGCGATAACCGCGCGCGAGCACCGCACGAACCAACTCGTACCCGGGGTCAGACAAACCGGGGATGCCTGCTTCCGAAATCACGGCCACATCGCCCTGCTCCAGCGCGCGCAGAATCGTAGCCAGTTTGCTCAGTTTGTTATGCTCAAAGTACGAGGTCACCGGCCTGGCAATACCAAAATGCGCGAGCAGATGGCGTGCGGTACGCGTGTCCTCTGCCGCCACGAGCGACACCTCACGCAACACGCGCAGCGCGCGCAGCGTAATGTCTTCCAGATTACCAATCGGGGTAGCCACAAGGTAGAGGATGCCCATAAACTCTTACGACATAATTACACAAATTTACAAACCGCGCTGCCCGATGTATAATACGTCGCGTGAAACTGGACGTGTGTCTTGCCCAACTCAGCATCGTGGATGGCACCTGGCAAGAAGCACCCGAGCATCTGGCGTGCTTCGACGCGGCAACCCTGTGCGAGGGCAACGTCGCGCGCGGGGCGCTGTACATCGTCGTCGAAGTGACCGGCGAACCAGAAGGTCGCGATCCACTGGCGCGCGAGTTGATCGAAACGGTACGGCGCGCCTATGCCGCCACACGCGGCAGTATCGCGCTGGGACTGATGCACGCAATTCGCGCGGCAAATGATCTCTTCTACACCCTCAACGCGAATACGCTACCCGAAGCGCGACGCATCGCCGGCATCACCGCCGTCATCCTGCGCGCAAACGAATTGTTCATCGCGCAAGGAGGACCGGGCGTGACCTGCCTGTTACGCCAGCGCACCCTGATTCGTTATCCCGACGAATCGCCGTGGTTTAATCCTGATCCCGCTCAGGTCGCCGAGTGGCTGAGCGCGCGCAACTTTGCGACACCGGGCCAGGTGCCTATCGGAATGCGGCGCAACTATATGCCCGACATCTTTCACACGACGCTGTTGCCCAACGATCTAGTGCTGTTGGCAACGCGCTCGCTCGTCCATTTGTTAACGAACGAAGAGTTGATAGACACACTCGCCGCGCGTCATCCCGACGAGATTGTTACCGCGCTGGAAGATGTCGCGGGCACCACCGACCTTTCGGTGATTGCGCTGCGCGTGACCAGCCCGACCTCCGAGCCACTCGCCGCGCCGCTCCCCGCTCCTGACGAGAGACCGCCCGCAGAGGTAACCACGCCCCCCGCCGAACCGCCAGCGCCACCGCCTCCGCCCAGCGAGGAAGAACTGGCGTGGGAGCACATTCGCGCTGAACAAGCGCGAGCACAGCAACGTTTACAGGAAGAGCACGCCCGGGCACAGCGACGCTCGGCGATGGCGCGCTTGCTCTCTGCGGGCGCGCATATCACACGCGCGCTGGCAACCGCTGGCGCGCGCATCAACTGGACACGGCTGGGGAACGCGGTGGATCGCGCGCTGGCAACCCTCGCGCGCGCCACTGCGCGCGTGATCGTTATGGTGCTCGACGCTATCACGCCGGGCGAACACACGCAACGACGCCCCGCGCCGGCATCGCCCCGCTTGCGGACTGCCTGGAAACTGGCGGCGCTGGTCTTCCCCCTTGTGCTCATCCTGCTGGGCACAGTCCACTGGATTACCTATCGCACCGAGCAACAGACCGCGCTCGAGCGTCGCATGACCCAACACATCCACGCGGCGAATGGACGTCTCGAAGAAGCGCGGCGCCTTGCCACCACCGAGCGGGCGCGCGCGCGTGAACTGGTGCAGGAGGCGCTCCAACTCATCGAGCAAGCCCGCGCGCTGCGACCGAACGACCCGCGCGTGGCGAGCACGTGGAATCGAGCACAGGACTTGATGGATGAACTGAACGGCATCACCAGCCTCTTTCCCACGCCACCCTTTGCCCACTTTGCCGAGACGCGGTCGCAGGTCACGCGCATCGTGGCGCGCGCCAGCGATGTGTTTATTCTAGATCGCGGCGCCCAGCGCATCTATCGCTATGTGGTCAACGCCGTCGGCTCCGCTGCAACACCCGTCGGGAGCGATGGCATCATCCTCAGAGCCGGTGAGCGCGTGGATGGTCGTACCGTCGGTGAGATTTTCGCGCTGGTGGGATTAGAGACGGGACGCGTGGTCGCACTCGATCGGAGCGGCGCGTATTATCTGTTCGATCCGCAGCGCAACACGTGGAGCGCGCGCGTGGCTCAAGAACCCACCGCGTGGGCGCGCGCTACGCTCGCGGCAACGTACGCCAACAATTTGTACCTGATTGATCCCGCGCGCCAGCAAATTTTGAAATATGTCTCGCCCAGTCCCGAAATTATCTGGACCGCGTCGGTAACCTATTTTGCTCCGGGCGTCACCCCTCCCGATATGACCACCGTGATAGATATGACGATTGACGGTGACATCTGGCTAGCACGCGCCGACGGCTCCGTCGCGCGTTTTTACGAAGGCAAACCCCGAGACGTTATCTGGCGCGAACTCGACACGCCCATCGCGCAAGCACTCGCACTGGTCACTACCGAACGGATGACCGCTTTATACCTCGTGGACGCCGGTAATCAACGCGTGTTGCAATTCGATAAAGTCACCGGACGTTTGATGCGTCAATTCAAACCGCACAGTCAAACCCGCGATACGTTCCAGGCTTTGCACGCCTTGACGGTGGATGAAGCCAATCGGCGGTTTGTCTTTGTGAACGCGGGCAAGGCGTACCTCGCTACCATCCCCCCGTAACCAGCCGCAAAAACATCTCCACCACGCGCGGATCGAAACACACCCCCGCCTGCTGACGAATGTATTCCAGCGCCTCCTCACGTGACCACGCCTTGCGATACGGACGATCGCTCGTGAGCGCGTCGTACACATCCACAATCGCAAAGAGACGCGCGGCCAGGGGAATGTCTTCGCCTTGCAACCCGCGCGGATAGCCCGTGCCATCCCAGCGTTCGTGATGACAGTACGGAATATCGAGCGCGGGACGCAAGTACTCGATGGGCAACAGCATTTCGTACGCGCGACGCGGATGCTCGCGCATCAACGCCATCTCCTCGTCCGTGAGTTTGCCGGGCTTGAGCAGAATCGCATCGGGGATGCTGAGTTTGCCAATGTCATGCAAGAGCGCGCCGCGCCGAATGTGCGTTATCTCTTCTTCGCTGATGCCAAACGCGCGCGCCAGCCGTAGCGTCATCTCGGTCACGCGCTCGGTGTGACCTTCCGTCTCCTGATCGCGCAGTTCGAGCGCGCGCGACCAGCCCTCGATGGTCGCATCGTACGCGAGCATCAAATCGGTGTGCGAGCGCTGCAAATCGGTGAATAGGCGCGCATTGTCAATCGCGATCGCGGCCTGGCTTGCGAGCGTTTCGCAAAACGCGCGCCATTCCTCATCGCGCGGGAGCGGCGCGCGATTGAAAATCTCCATCACGCCGACGACATTGCCTTTGGCGATTAGCGGTACGCCATAGTATTCGAGATAGCCCTCCTCGATGATTTCTTTGAGGATGAAACCGTTGGCATACGCCGGGAGATTGGAAAGATGGACGACCTGACGCTCCAGCGCGATGCGCCCCGCGAGACTCTCGCCCACGCGCAAGCGCGTTTGCTCGATGGCGCGCGTGCGAAAGCCGCGCGACGCGACATGCTCGAGTGTGTGTAGATGGGGATGCCGTACCAGCACACTCACCGCGTCCACCCCCAGATCGGCAATCGCGTGTTCGAGGATGACGCCGAGGGTCACGCGCAAATCGAAACTGCTACTGATGACGCGATCAATCGCGCGCAGCGTGGAGAGCTGCCGCACCTGGCGTTCCGTCTGCTCATTGAGCATCGCGCGATGTAGCGCGTTCGCGGCAGTGTCTGCAATCGCGGTGAGGAGACGCAAGTCATCCTCCGTTAGCGCGCGGCGACTGCCGATCCACAGCAAGCCCAGCGTTTGCGAACCGATGCGCATCGGTACGCCTGCCGCGGCGCGACAATCGCCAAACGCGTCGGAGCGAAAGAGGCGCGGATCGTTGCGCGCATCGTTGTTGAGATACGGCTTGCCGGTCGCCAGCACCTGCGCGCTCAAACCTTCCCCGCGCGGGATGCGCATACCTGTGACCGATGCCCACACACCGCGCCCGAGTTCCGTAGTCAAATCGCCACTTTCCGGGTCAAGCATCTCGATAGACGCGCCGTCCAGATCGAGTTGCGTACCCAGTTGATCGAGGATGGCGGCGTACATTTCCGCGCGCGTGGACGCCGCGCTCAGCGCGGCACTCACCGCGGCGATCGCTTGCAGTTCGCGCAGGCGCGCGCGCGTTTGTTCGTAAAGGCGCGCGTTTTCGATGCTGGTGGCAAATTGCGCCGCGAGTGTCTCCAGCAAAACGCGATGCTCGCACGCGAACACGTGCGGTTGATACGCTTGCGTTGCAACCATCCCAATCGTTTTGTCGCCGCGGCGAAGCGGCACCGCAAGAATCGAACGCACGTGCTCGGGATCGCCAAAGTGCAGCGCGCGAATTTCGGTTTGCGCGGTGTAATCGTCAATGACGAGTGTCTTGCCGCTGGGAATGACATGCCCGCTCAAGCCCGCGCCGCGCGGCACGCGTTGCGCGGGAACGCGTCCGCTCTTGTCGTAGAGATAGACGCCGTGATAATCGCCCAGCGCTTCGTCTTCGAGGACGATACTCAACGCTTCGCATGGCATCACGCGCGCGATCGCCTGGTGAATCGCGGCGTAGGTCGCTTCGGGATCGAGTGTGGAGGTGAGGAGGGTCTGGCTGGCTTGGTGCAGCGCGTCCAGTTCGTTCAGACGCGCGCGCGTCTCGCTAAAGAGGTGCGCGTTTTGAATCGCCAAGCCCATCTGGTTGGCAATCATACTCAACAGGTCGAGGTCGTCGGCGGTGTAGGCGTGGTTGCGATAACTTTGCAGTTCGAGCAAGCCGATGACCCTGCCCTCGACGAGCATCGGTGTGTACACCGCAGACTGTGGTTCGGTTGCGCTGCCGACGAGAATTCTGCCACTCTGCCGCGCCTTTTCCGCCAAATCGTTGAGGACAACGGTTTGCGCATCGAGAATCGCTTGCGCGCGTCCCGCGCGCGGCGCATTCGGGTCAATCGTGAGCGGCGGAAATTGCGTGATGTCGAGTTCTTGTCCCTCGCTGATGACGAACGCGGGGCGCAAGGTGCGCGTGGCGTTATCGTACAGCGTGATGGACAAGTTATCGCACGCGACGAGCGTGCGAATGTGTTGATGCGCGATGCGGCAGAGCGTCGGCACATCGAGCGTGGCAGCGAGAGCGCGCCCCAGCGCGTTGACCGCGGCGATCTTTTCCGCGCGGCGCTGGGCTTGTTCAAACAAGCGGCGGCGTTCGATGACGAGCGCGGCGGTAGTGGCGATGCTGGTCAGCACGTCCAGGTCGCGCTCGTCGAAGGCGGCGGGATGCTGCGTGTTGTCCAGCGAAATCACGCCAATCGGGTGATCCTGAACGAAGAGCGGCGCGACGATGGTGCTCTGAATCGTCGCCATTTCTGTAATCTCGCCTTCGTAGCGTATCTCGGCGTCCGCGCGCACATTTGTTGATGATGAGCGCGCGACGTTCGCGAAAGGCGCGCGCCGCATAGCCCGACGTGGCGGGGAAACTCGCGGTTTGCACGCGCGGGTCGGTGTAGCCGTAGAGAGCGCGGATGTGCAACGTGCCCTGTTCATCGGCGAGCAGAATCGAACCCTTTTCCGCCGCAGGAATCGCGTGAATCGCCGCGGCAATCAGGCGTTCCAGGAGGGGTTGCAGTTCTGTCGTTTCACCCAGCGCTTGAGCGACGAGCGCTTGCACTTCCAGTTCGCGTTCGTGACGCTTGCGCGCGGTAATGTCTTCGATGGCGAGTAAAATCAAATCCGCTTTGCTTTCGCGATGAAGGCGGCGCGCGTTGAGAAGCATCGTGCGCGGACCAATGCACTCGAAATCGTGCGTCACCGCGTAATCATTGAACGCGGTGTTCTGTGGCAGGATTTCTCCCAGCAATCGCCGCAGTTCGGGAATGTCCCACTGCCGATTGCCCAACTCGTAGAGCAAACGCCCTTCGGTTTCTTCAGGCGTCGTCGCAAAAACGCGATAGAAGGCGCGGTTCGCCGTGACAACGCGCAAATCGTTGTCCAAAACGATGAGCGGATCGCGCGCGGTCGCGACGATGCTCTCGGCGTACTCGCGCGCTTCCTGCACAGCGCGCTGCGCGGCGCGTTCGGCGGTCTGATCGCGAAAGACCAGCACCACGCCAACGATCTTGCCGCGCGCATCGTGAATCGGTGCGCCGGCGTCAGCGATGGAGATTTCGCGTCCATCGCGCGCGAGGAGCAGGGTGTGGTTCGCCAGTCCGATGACGATGCCTTCGCGCAGCACGCGCGTCACGGGGTCTTGCACCGGCGCGCGCGTCTCTTCGTTGACGATGCGGAACACCTCGGCGAGCGGTTTGCCGCGCGCTTCGGCTTCGCGCCAGCCGGTCAATTGTTCGGCAACTGGATTCATTCGCGCCACGCGTCCTTGAGCATCTGTGGCGATGACCGCATCGCCGATGCTGTAGAGTGTGGCGCGCAGTTCCGCCTCGCTCTGGACGAGCGCGGCGTGTAATTTATCGCGCGAGCGCGTGGTGACGCGCGCGGTGGTTTTGCGCGCGCGCGTGCGTTTAGGTCTTGACGCGTATCCCATCGTTTCCTCTAGTCCGTCGAATGTGCCCCTACAGGATAATCAGGCAACCGGCAACGCAAACATTATACCACACAATTCCAGCAAAGATAAACCGCAAAAATAAAAACCTGTCAGGTTGTTACTCACCTGACAGGTGCGGTGCATCACGAAAAACTCTCTCCGTTACCGTAACCATGCCAAAGTTTCTTCCGCTTGGTTGGGGCGAAAGATTTTTCGCCCCAACCAAGGTTACAGTGCTCGTTGTTTCGCCATCGTTGTACGGGCGAAAAATCTTTCGCCTCTTGCGGAACAACCCCTCTCCGTTGGGGCGAAAAAAATCTTTCGCCCCAACGGAGAGAGAGGAACAAAGGAATGGCGCGTTCTCCCCACTTGGTGGGAAGGGGACAAGGAGAATGAGTGGAGAAAAGCGTTGCTGGAAACGCGTGTTATCTATGCAAATGACGCGCGGCGATAAAAGCCAGACCGCGCCTGGTCAACTCCTCTGCCGTGCGATTCAACGCGGCGTGCTTGTCCAGATAATTTTGCAGCAGGATTGGCATCAAACCGCGTGCCTCCACTTCGGCTTTGGGCAAAAAGTACTCCAGAATGTCCGATGGATGTTCACGCGTGGCTTCTACTTCGGGATCGCCACCCTCGTGCTTGGCCGAAATGTTCTTGACGTGATCCGCCAGTTCCAGCAATTCGGCGCGGCGATTGTACGGCTGGCGCACGATGTGCTTGTAACATTCGGTAATGTGATGCTCGATACGCACCACATCCTCAAAGCCAAACGCTTTGCGAATGTACGCCGCCAATTCAATCGTGGCATTGTTCACCGAGTTGCTCAGGTTGAAACCGATGAGTGGCGTCGTGCCGTCGGGACGCGCAAAGAGTTTTGCCATCATCAACGTCCACAGGATAAAGTACGGATTGTCGTTGCCGACGAACACGGAAATCTTGAACTCGTTGTTGATACCCAAACGATGAATCAAATAGCCGATGAGAATGGTGCCCGCGTTGATGTTGAGCACCTGATAGATGCCATAGTTGGTGTAATAGTACAAAAACTCATCGAGCCATTTGAGCGCGTACTCGTTCGGCTGACCGATGCCACCGAAATAGCCGGTGATGGTGTCGGGACCGCCCAGATGCACGTTCGAGCCATCGGTGCCTTTGGTGTCCAGCGTGTCCACGTACGATGCACCAATCGCTTGCATCGCCGCCATCCCCGCGAGCAAATCCCCCTGGTCTTGCTCCGATTCCTTCATATAGCGCACGCGGATGAAACGCCCCGGCATCAATTCGCGTTTTTCGATCGCTTGCTTGGCTTCGGCAATGAGCCAGGGAAAATACTGGAACGCGCTGATTTCGAGAGTGACGGCGTACGCGTTTTTGAATTTCATCTTGTCCGCCGCAGCGCCCAGCACCTTGCGCCGATAATCGGCAACACGGATGAACGCGCCGGCGTCGCGTTGCGCGATGAGCCATTCCAGATCGGGCAGGTACGGCGATTTCATTTCGCGCAAGCGCCGCAGCAGGTTCGGCAGTTTGCGCGCCTCTTCCGATTTGCGATTGATCTCGTCAATCGTTCCGTATCTGGCGATAACTTGCATCACGGCGTTGACGAGTTTGTTTTTGGGATCGAGTAGAAAATCATTGACCGCCGCCACATTGCGCGCGGAGATCTTGAGTTGCTTGCGCAGTTTGTCGTTCATACGATTCTCCTTTGAACCCGACCGCCGACGGGCGACCGTTGACCGCTGTAAATTTCACACATCACGCATCACGTTTCACGCGCCAAGCATTTTGAGCAACTCGGCGTATTCTTCATCCTTCATCCCGAACCAGTTTTCTGGTTGGGGGAATTGGCGCGTCGTGACTTCTGCCACGTATTGCTTCAACCCATTGGCAATCACTGCGCCGGCATCGCCAAACACCTTTGCCATCTTGGGTTTGAATTTGGGATACAGGTTGAACATATCGTGGAAGATGAGCAGTTGCCCGTGCGCGTGCGGTCCCGAACCGAGGGAGATGATCGGGATGCTGGCGCGTTTGGTGACGAGTTCGCACACGCGGTCGGGCACCATTTCGAGCAGAATCGCAAAGCAGCCGGCGTCTTCGAGCGCGCGCGCGTCGTCCACGATTTTCTTCGCTTGCGCTGCGCCACGTCCTTGCACCTTGTATCCGCCAAGCGCGGCGACGCTCTGCGGCGTGAGACCCAGGTGTCCCATACACGGAATTCCCGATTTGACAATCGCCGCGACGCGATCCGCCATTTCGATGCCGCCCTCCAGTTTCACCGCGTCACACGCGCCCTCCGCCATAAAGCGTCCCGCGCAGCGAATCGCCGTTTCGACCGAGGGCTGGTACGTCATATACGGCATATCGCCGATGAGCCACGCGTTGGGTGTGCCGCGCCGCACCGCTTGCACGTGTGGTATCATCATATCCATTGTCACCGGCAACGTCGAATCGTAACCCAGAATCGTCATACCGAGCGAATCGCCCACCAGCACAATGTCCACGCCGGCTTGCTCGACGAGGTACGCCATCGGATAATCGTAACAGGTGATCATCGTGATGGGTTCGCCGCGACGCATCTTGTCGTACAGCGTACCGAGCGTCACTTTGTGTCGTTTCGTTTCGGTCATTGCCCACCTCCTTGTGTAAGCAATGGCGTATCGCCATCACCACTGGCGATACGCCATACGCCTCTGGTGTTACAACGCCTCCGCCACCAACTCGGCAATGTCTTTGCGCGCGATTTTCTCGTCCACCTCCAGCGCTTTGGCGCCATCGTCGAGCATCGTCATACAGAACGGACACGCTGCCGCGACGATTTGCGCGTTCACCGCGACCACGTCTTCCATACGCGTGTTGTTGATGCGCTTGCCGGTGTTTTCCTCCAGCCACATCCGTCCGCCGCCACCGCCGCAGCACAAACCGTTTGCGCGCGCGCGCGGCATTTCAACGAGATTAGAGACTAGAGATTGAAGGATTTGGCGTTGCGGTTCGTAGATGTTGTTGTAGCGACCGAGATAGCACGAGTCGTGATACGTAAGCGTGGCATTGTTTTTTCGTTGTATCGTTATGCGTTTAGTGGTGATCAATTCGTGGATGAGTTGCGTGTGATGCACCACTTCGAACGTGCCATCGAATTGCGGATACTCGTTCTTGATGGTGTTGAAGCAGTGCGGACAAATCGTGGCAATGCGCTTGAACTTGTACTGCTTGAGCGACTCGATGATTTCCATCGTCGCCATCTGATACAAGTATTCGTTACCGAGTCGCCGTGCCGATTCGCAGTTGCAGCGTTCTTCTTGCATCACCGCGAATTTCACGCCAGCGGCTTGCAACACCTTGACCAACGCTCTGGCGATTTTCTGCGCGCGCACATCGTACGCGCCGGCGCAGCCGACCCAGAACAACACCTCGTACTCTTCGTCCGCGTCGGCGAAGGGTACGCCCAGGCCTTCCATCCACTTGTGCCGATCTGCCTTAGGTAACCCGTACGGATTCCCCTGCCGCTCCATCGAGTCCATCGCTTTGTTCGAGGGCGGTTGCGGCGCGCCTTCGCTCAACGTGAGATAGCGACGCAACTCGATAATCGTGCCGAGTTGATCAATCGCCACGGGACACGCATTGACGCACCCCATACAGGTCGTACAGTCCCACAACTCTTGCGCGTCCACGACCTCGCCGTGCAGCGCGCCTTTGGTCTTGCCGTGCGACACCTCGAACATCTTGACGATGATGTTCTTGGGAGAGAGGGCTTTGCCGGTCAACGCGGCAGGACATGCATCCTGACAACGCCCACAGCGCGTGCACGCATCGAAATCCATCAACTGCTTCCATGAAAACTCTTCCAGTTTGCTGATGCCAAACGTCTCTTGATTTTCGATGTCGGCAATCTTGGGAATCGCGCCGGCAGGTTCGAGTCTCTTGAAGAACGTGTTGAGCGATGAGATGATCAGATGCCCCATCTTGGTGTACGGCACTGCGGCTGCCGCCGTGAGCGCGACCGCCATATGCAACATCCACGTCGTCACGTGCAAACTTTTGAGTACGCCCAGATCAACTCCCGTCAATAGTTGCGAGAGGGGCCAGGCAACGACCGAGCATGTGGTACAATACATCACGCGTTCTTTAAGGAGCGCAGTTTCCATCGGTTGCGCGGCAAGGCGCAAAATCTCGATAATGAAACCGGTGAGCACGATAAACCCCAGCGAGCCGAGAATCCACAGGTCTTCGCGGAAATAGCGTTTGCCAGAGCGCCCATCGAGTCGTTCGGGCTTGATGCCATACCGGATGACGAACGCAATCGCGATACCGATCAGCGCGAGCAGTCCAAAAACGTCGAGGACGACCTTGAAGAAATAGTACACGTCGCCTTGCAAAAGTCGCCATTGATAGGGATTGATGAGTGGTTTGGTAATGTCCCAATCAATCGTCGCAATCGCCGTGCCGAGGAACAGCACCACCATTCCCCACATCATTCCAAGGTGCATGATGCCGGCGGGTTGCTGATCGAGCGCGACTTTTTTCGTAGCGATGCCGAGCAGCAGCCAGTTCTTGATCCGCACGCCAAGCGGACCCCATTCGAATTTGCCTTTGCCGGCACGCCATCGTTTGATGTGTTTCCACATCCCGTACGCAAAAACACCCACAGCGAGGAGAGCGCCCAGATACACGACGATCTCTAGAACGAACGGAATGTTCCAGAACGTTGGGCGACAAACTAGACCGGGGGGACAGGGAAATTCGTGCATTAGTCAACTCCTTTGTTGAAAGTATGTTAAACGTGCCAAAGATGCCAAACATGCCAAACGTGCCAAATGAGCCAAACGTGCCAAATGAGCCAAACGTGCCAAATTTACTTTGTAACCGTTCAGGTGTCATTGCGAGGAGCGTTTTTTGCGACGAAGCAATCTCCGCGTTACGATCTGCGGTGGGCAACGTTGGGGATTGCTTTGCAGAAATCGCTCGCAATGACAGAGCGGGCTGAACGGTTACTTTACTTTTTGGCACATTTGGCACACTTGGCAAATTTGGCACATTTGACCTATGCTTCGACGCCGCCTTTGACTGGGGGAATCGCCGAATACAAATTGCCAGGGTCGCGCATCGGACGCGGTGTGCCCAGGTCCGGCGCCGGCGGTGGCACCAGCAACTGCTCTTTCGTGATGATCGCGCTGCGCCGATCATAGTACGAGAGTTCGTACTGATGCTCCAGCACAATCGCGCCGGTGGGACACGCTTCCTCGCAAAAGCCGCAGTAGATGCAGCGCAGCAAGTTGATTTCATAGCGCGCCGCATAGCGTTCGCCGGGCGAATAGCGTGCCTCATCCGTTTGCTCGGCAGGTTCGACGTAGATGGCGTCGGTGGGACACGCTGCCGCGCAGAGCGAGCAACCGATGCACTTTTCCAGGCCGTTGTCGTGGCGCTTTAACTCGTGCCTGCCGCGAAAGCGCGCCGCGACCGGCTTTTTCACTTCGGGATATTGGATGGTCACCGGCGGCGTGAGCATCTCACGCAACGTCACGGACATACCTTTGAAAATCGCACCGATGTCGGGAAGGGTCATAGGCTTACCTCAAGGACAAATGACGAATGACGAAGGATGGAATTATTTGGTTTTCAATCCCAGTCGCGCGCGCACGAACGCGCGCACCTGTTTCATCGCCGCGACCGCGTCACGCGCGTCTTGCTCCGTGGCTTTGAAACCAGGATAACGCGCATCAACAGCGTAGGGAAACAACAACGCCAGCGGCTCTGAGATCAGTTCAAAGTTAGGATCCACTTCCATGCACAGAAACTTTAACCTGACGAGATCGTATATCTTGCGAAAACCGATGCGGTGCCGCACCAAGAATGCCTTGACATACTTTTCCGCACACTGTTGCGCGTGAAAACAAACAGTGTTGTACGCAGGATATTTCCGCTGACGCAAGGCAACTTGCGCCAGATGAAAATCCTCTTCAGCGCGCTCAATCCACTCGAGCGTCTCATTGCTCATACAACACGCGCCCTCGCTCTACAATCTCGCGCACAAAACAGTCGTTCATTTGCAAGCGCTGTCTGACTTCCTGAGGTGTTCGCACAAGTACGTCCATCGGAAATGGAACGTCCAGCAACTGTCTGACCACGCGGATAGCACGCCGGGCAGGTCGCTCATCGCTCTCCATCACCACGAGCAAATCCACGTCGCTGTCGGCGTTCGGCTTGCCGTAGGCGTACGAACCGAACAGAATCACTTTTTCGGGATTGAATTCTTGAACGATTTTTTGCACCACCGCGTCAATCTGCCTGCGCGTGACGCGCCGCCAGCGCGGGCGCGCAGACACCGCCCTGTCCAACGCGCGGCGTGCGCGCGTAGCGTGTGTGGATTTGGTGCGCGTATTCGATTGGGTGATTGTCGAGTTCTGACGCGACATCTAGTCACTCGATAAGAATCTGCCGATACAGCGTATCGCTAAAGCGAAAACCACACGCGCGCAGAGCGTCGAGCGCGCCGCGCAGATCAGGCAACAAGCCGCGCGTATGCGCTTGCTTTAACACACCCAGCGTTCCCAAAACTTGCAGTCCTTTGCTCTGCGCAAACTTACGTGCCAGACGTTCATCTATCAAAACAATGTCGGCGCGCTGTTGCAGCGCGAGCGCAATCGTTTCGATTTCGCCCGCGCGCAAACCTGACGGATAAGGACGCAGCGCCGCTAGCGCGCGTCGCGAAACTGTCAGCGGCACAAGCCAATCGGCTTGCGCGAGTTCAACTGCGCCCGGACGCCGCTTGCCTTTTTCAATCACTTCGATCCGCGCGGCATTCGCGATATAAATTCGTTCATAGAGCGCAGGAAATAAATCAAGTTGATCAATCAGCGCAAGACCGATCAAGGGGGAGGCATTAGAGACCACAATCATTTGTGCAACGTTGCCAGCACAGCCTGATCTTCACGATACTCTTCTGTGTCGTAGTGAATCGGCAAGCCCCATTCTTTGTTCAACTCGAAGAATTCCCACTGTGAGATTCCTAACCACTCTGCCGCTTTTGCCAGTGATATGTTACCACGCGCGTAGAGATACAAGACGAGTATCTTTTTTACTTCTGAATTCGCCTGTCGCGGTGATACCTGTGCCGCGCGTAACAAATCTTCAGGGATAACCACACGGACAGATGCCATTTCACACCTTTGCAATCTTGACCCACGCGCCCATCGGCAGCGCGGCGGTGCTATCCAGGTTGTTCGGAATCAGCACGACACCCGGCGGCACGTGACCGTCAACGCGCGCGTCCAACTCGATAACGCGTGAGTCGAACACGACGCGCACGCGCGCACCGTTCGCAATGCCGATTTGCTCCGCGTCTTGCGAATTGATTTCGACGTACGGCGCCGGCACGCGTGGCTGCACAATCTTCGTTTTGCTCACCAACGTCCCACGATCATACAACGACCGCGCCACCGCCAGGAACATTCGTCCTTCGTCCCTCGTCATTAGTCGCGGCTCACTCCACACCAACTCGAACTGGGCGCGCGCGTCATGCTCCGCCACACTTGGCCACATTTTGCCACTCGAAATATTTTCCAGTTCACCCATCGCGATTTGCGTGGGTTCGTCACTGGGATTGCCCTGGCCCGAAGGTGGGCTCGGCAGTTTGACGTTTTCCGCCAGCGCGGCGTACGTCATTCCTCGATACAAAGGCACCGTCGTGGCGATTTCGTCCATCACGGCTTCAGCCGTTGCATAGTTCCACGTATCCAACTTTGAACCGGCATCCAAGCGCCTGGCGATTTCCGCGATGATCCACCAATCGGGCTTGCTCTCGCCAATTGGCTTGAGCGCAGCGCGGAAAAGTTGCACGCGCCGCTCGGTGTTCGTGAACGTGCCATCGCGTTCCGCAAACGATTGCGCGGGCAAGACCACATCCGCCAGTTGTGCCGTCGCGGTGAGGAACAAATCCTGCACGACGAGGAATTCGGGTTTGACGAAATTGCCATCAGCGGCTGGATCGCACGCCATCACGTAGAGCGCGCGCACGTTGCCGGCTTTCATCTCGCGCGCGTCCAGTCCGCGTCGTTCCACACGCGTGCGCCCCACGCCGCCATCCGGCAGAATGCCCATATCGAACGCGCCGGTGGAATTGTTGTGCGGATACAATGCGACGAGTCCATTGTTCGCGCGACCGACGTGCCCCGTGATGAGTAAGAGCGCGATCAGCGCGCGCGCGACCGCTACATCGTTTTGCTGCGCGCACATCGCTTCGCGACCATAGAGGATGAGGAAATTGGGCGATTGGGCCATCTGGCGCGCCGCCTCGCGCATCTTTTCCGGTTGGACGCGACACAGTTCCGCGCAGCGTTCGACGGTGTACGGTTCGAGCGATTTTGCGAATGCATCGAAATTCGTTACGCGCGCCGCGATAAACTCTCGATTCTCTAATCCCTCATCCAGAATCGCGCGCACCAGGCCGAGCAAAAAGTACGCTTCCGCGCCGTAGGCGTACACAAACGATTGTCTGGCGTGTTGCGCGAGTTTGGTCACGCGTCCGTTCGCAACAATCAGATGCGCGCCGAACGTGCGCGCGCTGCGCGTGAGCCGCAAGCGGAGGACCGGTTGCTCTTCCTCGGGGTCTGCGCCAAAGACGAGCGCGGTCACACTTCCATCGAGCGCGCCGAGGTTGGTGCCAACGCCCGCGCCGTACACGCGCACCGAATCCGCGCCGGTGTTCGCCGCGCTCCAGCCGACGCGATGATCGAGATTGTTCGAGCCAATCACCTGGCGGAAAAGTTTCTGGAACAAGTACAAATCTTCGTTCGACGCGCGATCGCCTGCGAGTCCGCCAACCGCGTTCGGATCGTGCCACTGGATTTGCTTCACGCGCGCGGCGACGAAATCCAATGCCTCGTTCCAGGTTACAGGTTCGAGGTTGCCATTTTTGCGGACAAGTGGCTTGGTCAAGCGATCAGGCGCGGTAGTAAAGTGATGAACAAAGCGCCCCTTGTCGCACAACCAGATTTCGTTGACCGCCTCGTTCTCGCGCGGAACGATACGCTTGATGGCGTGATCGCGTTCACTAATCCACAAATTGCAACCGACTGAACAATGTGCGCAAACGCTCGGATAGTCGCGCACTTCCCACACGCGCGCGCTCAAGCGAAAATCGCGCGAGGTGAGCGCGCCGACCGGGCAAATATCAATCGTGTTGCCGCTGAACTTGGAATCGAATGGCGGGTCGGAAAGCGTGACGATTTCGAGGCCGCGTCCGCGCGCCTGAAAGCCCAGCACGTGATCGTCCGCAATCTCGTCCATAAAGCGAACGCAGCGCGAGCACTGGATACAGCGTTCGCGATCCAGCACAATCAAATCGCCGAGCGGCACGCGCTTTTCGTTGTGAAATTTCGATTCGACCGGAAAACGTGATTGCCCCGGACCATACGCCATCGTCAGATTTTGCAGCGGGCACTCGCCGCCTTTGTCGCAAATCGGACAATCGAGTGGATGCGAGGTCAGCAGAAATTCGATGATGGCGCGGCGCGCATCGGCGACCTGCGCGGTGTCGGTGCGCACCACCATTCCATCGGAGACGACGGTCGTACACGCGGTTTGCAATTTGGGCATCCACGCGATTACCGGCGCGCCGTTCGCGTCGCGTTCGATTTGCCCGTCCTTGCCGCGCCGGGGCGTGCCCACTTCGACGAGACACATCCGACACATTCCCACCGGTTGCAGTTTGGGATGGTGACAAAAGACAGGAATGGTGATACCAACTTTTCTCGCGGCTTCGACGATGAGCGTACCGTTGGGAACATCAATCGTTTGGTTGTCAATGGTAACTTTAGCCATAGCACGTTTCCGAGGGACTAGGCTGGCACAGGAGCCATTTGGTATTCGACACGATCTGGAAATGGAACGCGGCGTGATGCGTCGAGGATCTCCAACGACACTAAATTACCTGACGCGTCATAATCCAGAATCACGCCGGGTTTGTCCTCGTCGCTCTCTGCGACAGGGACATCGGCAAAAATAACGGTCAGTGTATCCGTCTCGCGGTCATAGATGACTTTCATTCTGACCTCCAATATTTGGCAATTTTACTGGTTCGATAAACAGTGACAACTTGAGGCGGCTCGCGATCAATATCAACGAAAATACGGAGCAGATATGTTTTTGTGGCATGGCTCAATCGCGCCTGATACAACGCGCGTCCAGGTCGAACAAGTTCGGTGTACTCTGGCGCGCCAAGAACGCGGGCGACATCACTTTCGCTGACTTGACGACGTACCATCTCAAACCGAGCATGCTCAGTCAAAAAGTAATTCTGAATCGGTGGTGGTTTCGCCATCATCCTAATTCTACTCGCTCATCGAGCAGCCCAGCATCAATTGGTTGCATCGTCACTCGAAGATTCTAACTCATCACATCACTCTATCGCACCGCGCTCGCGCAAAAAGCGTTCCAGTCGCGCGATGAAACGTTCGGCGTCTTGAAGCATTTGCTCCATCACCGCTTCAGACAGAATTTCCGGCTCGATCCGTCCCTCTGCATCGCGTTCGCCACCATAGTCGCTAACGATGCGCCCACGCATCAACTCGCGGAATATCTTGTGGTATTCGGACTCGATGAATCCTGGTTTGACTAGAAATTGCGCCAGGGCGCCTTCCACGCCACGATGCTTGCCGCGCACGACGTTGACCGCGTACAGGGCAGCCGTCGCCATATGAAACGCGGCATAGTACGCGCGCGACACCGCACCGCGCAGATATTTTTCTTTCAGGAGCAATGCCTGTTCCCAAAAGTAGCGCGCGTGGTCCACGTGAAACCGAATCGTCTTGCGCGTCGCGTCATCCATCGGACGAAATTCTCCTTCGACGAAATCGAGCGGCACCTCAAGCGCTTCGACCGCCCACGCCACCACGTCCCATAACTCGATACCTTCACGGCGAATGTTCACATAGAGCGTCGGCTTGACGTACTGCCAGTGCCGATACTTGTCCTCACTGACGATGATCGAACTGATGATACCACTATCCGTTTCGAATGAAACATCTTCTTCGATGTGCCGGATGAGCGGGACGACATCTTCGTTTGTAACGACAATGAGCAAATCCGTATCCGATTCCGCGTCCGCGTCGCCGCGCGCTTTGGAGCCATAGAGAATCACGCGGCGAATCGCGTCACCGCACTCGCGTTCGAGGCGCGCGAGAAAACGCGCCAGCACCTCGCGTTCCTCCGCGACGAGGTACGGCGTTGGGGTCTCGTGTAAAATTTTCTCCGCACGACTCAAAACTTGCTCGACCATCGCTCACACATCACGCATCATGTTTCATTGCTGGCATGCAGGTGCGCACAGCCGTTGTGATTCATTGCTGGCTATGCATAGACCAATCGTCCTTTGGGTTCAGGAATTGGACGCCCCAATTCCCGCGCGGTTTCAATCCATTCTTGAATGATGACCTGGGCATTAGCCAGTGCCTCTTGATATGTCGCACCATCTGCCATGCAACCTGGCAATTCTGGCACTTCTACAATGAAAGCCTGGTCTTCTTCAAATAATGACTTCATACCGAATCATCTCATTCGCCTCCAAGTTTGTACTTTAGAATAACATTACGCACCTGCTTGGTATGGCTTGGCTTTTGCGCCTCTGGGTTGTAGGTTCAAGATTTCCTCAATACCTGCTTTTGTGAAGATATGATGATTGCCGCGAATCCGTTCATCAAATCCCAAACGGTTCAGCAATTGGCACAAATCCGCAAAAGGGATATTGGCGTCTGACGTCCCGCGTAGAATCTTATCCAGGAGTTTGTCTCGTAAAGCCATATTGCCCTCGGCACGATGCGCGACATATCAAAGCAATCGCTACAAAGAATTTACACTTTCTGCCAACACGCTGATTTCCATCGCACCTGCCTCCCGCCAACTGCCGCCTGCCTACTGTCTCCGCGCCCAACACCCCTTGTCGCGCGCGTGCCGCTCGAACTCGTCGCGAAACGCGTTCACGCTACTCACCACCGGCGCCGTCGCAAATTCGCCCAGCGGACACAGCGTCCGCCCTTGCATTTGTGTTGCGACACTCGCGAGCAGTTCCACGTCGGCGAGCGTACCCGTGCCTCCTTCCAGACGCTCGAGCAAACGCAACATCCAGTATGTTCCTTCGCGGCACGGCGTACACTTGCCGCACGACTCGTGTTCGAAAAAGTGCGTCGTCTTTTTCGCCATCCACACCATACACGTCGTCTCGTCCATCACAATCACCGACGCCGAACCGAGCGCGGAGCCATATGGCGCGAGCGAATCGAAATCGAGTGGCACATCCAGCACCGCCTCGTTTGCCGCGACGTTGATGACGAAACTGCTCGCGCCTGCCGGCAAAATCGCTTTCAACTTTTTGCCGCCGCGAATGCCGCCGCCCAGATCGAAAATCAAATCGCGAAACGTAATCGAACCGAAAGCGGCTTCGTAATTGCCCGGACGATTCACGTGACCGCTCAGACAAAACACCTTGGGTCCCGTTGATTTTGGCGTGCCGATACTCGCGTACCACGCCGCGCCGCGCTCGATAATCAGCGGCACGTTGGCAAGCGTCTCGACGTTGTTGATGACGGTGGGTTTGTTGTAGAGTCCAACGACCGCGGGAAACGGCGGCTTGACGCGCGGCTGCCCCAGTTTGCCCTCCATACTTTCGAGCAGCGCGGTCTCTTCGCCGCAGATGTACGCGCCCGCGCCGCGATGAACGGTAATGCGTAACGCGTAATCCGTGCCCAAAATTCGCTCACCCACGTAACCGCGCGCTTCTGCCTCCGCGATCGCGCGTTCAAGACACTGCGCCGCGTATGGAAACTCGCCGCGAATGTAGATGAACGCGTGATGACACTGAATCGCGTACGACGCAATCGCGATGCCTTCGATGAACTGGTGCGGATTGCGTTCCATAATCTGGCGATCTTTGAACGTGCCTGGCTCCGATTCGTCCGCGTTCGCGACGAGATAGCGCGGAAAAACGCCTTTGGGCAAAAAACTCCACTTGACGCCGGCGGGAAAGCCCGCGCCGCCGCGTCCGCGCAAGCCCGAGACCTTGACCGCTTCGATGACCTCATCAGGGGTCATCTCTTTGATGGCTTTGCGCAACGCGTTGTAGCCACCGTGTTTTTCGTACACGGCAATCTCAGCAATGTTCGGAATGTCGAGGTCACGAAGAATCAAATGTTCCATACGCGATCCTTGTTATGCGCGTTTGAAGAGCGCGAGGCGTCTCTCTGCAAGTTGCACATAGTCGGGATTTGTTTCATAGCCAATGTATTTGCGTTTCGCTTTCAGCGCGGCAATCGCAGTACTGCCGCTGCCCATAAACGGATCGAGGACGACATCGCCTTTGAACGTGTAGAGTTGAATCAAACGAAACGGCAATTCGATCGGAAACGGCGCGGGGTGTCCAACTTTCTTTGCCGATTCGGGATTCATCGTCCAGACCGATTTAGTCCACTTGATAAATTGTTCCTTGGTGATTGTATCTACCTGCCGATCCGTTTTCGGACGATTGAACGCGCCTTTGGAGAAAACCAGAATGTACTCGTGCACATCGCGCAACACCGGATTTGACGCCGATTGCCAACTGCCCCACGCCATCGAGACGCCGGCGCCGGCGCGCTTGTGCCAGATGATTTCACCGCGCATCTGAAAGCCCAGCTCGATCATCAGACGCGAGATGTAATCCGAAAGTGGAATGTAGGGCTTGCGTCCCAGATTCGCCACGTTCACACACGCGCGCCCACCGTCCACCAGCACACGATACGTTTCCGCAAAGACCTTGCCCAGCAATCGCAAATACTCGTCGAGCGACAAATCCGCGTCATACTCTTTGGTCACGTTGTAGGGTGGCGAAGTGACCATCAAGTGCACCGAGTTGTCGGGTAGTTCTTTCATATTTTCCGAACTACCGCAGATGATGCGATTCTGCAACTCGACGGGAAATGCGTTATCTGGTTGCGGTTCGTACGCCGCCTTCCGTAACTCGGCATACAAGCGCGAACGGTAGTACGCGGATGAATCGTGACTGATGCGCGCGGTCGTGCCAAAAGTGCTCGTGCGCGACTTTTTCTTCTCCCTACTTTTCCTCACCATATTGATCGTTGCGCCTACCGATCCACGTCCCCCAGAATAATATCTGTCATCGCGATAATGCCGACCAGGTCCGCGATATAGTACCCTTTGGAAATCAGCGGAAGCATTTGCAGATTCGCGAACGATGGCGCACGCACGTGCACCCGATGCGGTTTGTTCGTGCCATTACTCGAAACGAGAAAACCAAGTTCGCCGCGCGGCGATTCGACGCAAGCGTACACCAACCCTTTGGGTGGTATGATGCCTTCGGTCCACAACTTGAAATGATGGATGAGCGCTTCCATCGAATTTTGCAATTCGTGTTTGGGTGGCGGCGCGACCTTGCGATTGTTCGTGATGTATGGTTGCCCTTTGGTCTTTTCCAATTTTTTCAATGCTTGCTCGATGATGCGGAGCGATTGGCGCATCTCTTCCATTCGAATATAGTAGCATTCAAGCACGTCCGCTTTGCCGCGCGTGCTGACCGGCACATCGAAATCGTATTGCTCATAGCCCGAGTACGGCGATGCTTTGCGCAAGTCCCAGTTCACGCCCGCTGCGCGCAACATCGGGCCGGTGACGCTGTGCGCCAGCGCTTGCTCGGCGGTGTATTCGGCGATGCCGCGCGTCCGCATCAGCCAGATGGGATTTTTGTTGAGCAGGTCTTCGTACTCTTTGAGACGCGGCGGAATCATCTTGACGAACGCGCGCACCGCATCGGAAAAGCCGGCGGGCAAATCCTCCGCCAGGCCGCCAAAGCGAAAGTACGATGTCATCATCCGCGCGCCGCTGACCATTTCGAAAATGTCGAGCGCGGCTTCGCGTTCGCGGAACGCGTACGTCATCAATGTCACCGCGCCAATGTCCATCGCTTGCGAACCGATCGCGACGAGATGCGACTGGATGCGCTGAATCTCGCACAGAATCACGCGTGCAATCTGCGCGCGCTCTGGCACATCCACCTCCATCAACTTTTCGATGGCAAGGCAGTACGCCAGAACGTTAAAGAACGTCGCAAAGTAATCCATCCGATCGAACAGCGGAATCGCTTTGAGGTACGTTTTGTATTCCGCGTTCTTTTCGATGCCGGTATGCAAATAGCCAATGTCCGGCATCGCGTTGACGATTTTCTCGCCGTCCACTTCGAGTGCGACGCGCAAAACGCCGTGTGTGGAGGGGTGATGCGGACCCATATTGATCAGCAACGTTTCGGTCTGCGTACCCGACCACGGCGTCGCGGGTTCAGCCAGCGTCAGCGGAATTTCCGTGACCGCGCCGCCGATGCTGCCGATGAGTCGGCGCGGTCTGGGAGGTGGCACTGCGTTCGGCTTGGTGGACTGGATTTCGTCGTACGTGTGCGTGAACTCGACCGGTTCGTAGCCAAGCGGATGATCCTTGCGGAGCGGATGCCCTGTGGTGTGATCCGGCAAGAGGATGCGGCGCAGAAACGGATGGTACAAGAACGTGATGCCGAACAGGTCGTACACTTCGCGTTCGTAAAAGTTTGCGCCCGGAAAGATGGCAGTGAGCGAGGGAACGTTCGCGTCGTGGCTGAACAGTTGGACGCGCAGACGCAACCGTACGTTGTTGGACATCGAGAGGAGATAGTACAGCACATCAAAGCGCGGTTCGCGCGGCAACCAATCGAGCGCGGTGATGTCAAGAAGCATGTTGAATTGCAACGCTGGCTCAGTGCGCAGAAAACGCACCACGTCCACCAACGCCTCGCGTGGAATCGTCACGACCGTTTCGCCGCGAAATTCAGAGACGTCTTGCAGCGCGTTTGGAAATCGCTCGCGCAATCGAGTGAGAGTGGTTTCAATAGACATCATAAAAAACCTTACCAGACAATTTGCACATCGCGTACATTTCGAAAGACAGGATCACGTGACAGCAGAAACGCACGATGCTCCAATGCCGTGGCAACAATCATTCGGTCAAACAATTCAGGCACTCCTGTAATTGTTTTGGCTATAAGTACAGTATCCAGAGTGAGTGATGCAATCGTATAGGTGGGAATAGAACGCAGATATTCGAGCAAGACATTCAGTACCTAATGTGCAACTCTTTTTGAGTTGACCTGTTGGGCATACCTGTGGCAAAATCGCAATGGTTCCCAACCCTATACTCACAGGAGACGCCCAATGGATCGCGATTCGTTTATCATTACGGTCTAC
>Ga0308410_1000392_pt1 | contig 23294 bp, 12 predicted proteins | sample HotsprOSTMatCore_FD_203467 | JGI IMG/M metagenome (GOLD analysis project Ga0308410, IMG submission 203467) | Hot spring phototrophic mat microbial communities from Octopus Spring, Yellowstone National Park, Wyoming, United States -... | ecosystem: Environmental > Aquatic > Thermal springs > Hot...
CCTCAAAAATTCAGTTTCAAGGGAGCATAGCCAAAGTTTGCATTATGATGGGGCCCATCCGAGATTGGGCCATGATTGGATAGGGGCGACTAACAGGAGTGTGAAGAATGCGAATTGTATACGTCGATAATAATGCTACCACCTGCGTGGCCCCAGAAGTATTCGAGGCCATGGTGCCCTACCTTGCTCGGGAATACTTCAATCCGAGTTCGATGTACGAGCCAGCACGCAAGGTAGCGGAGGCGGTCCGCCGGGCAAGGCAGCAGATCGCCCGTTTTTTTGGAAATATTCGGTCCAATGAAATTGTGTTCACTTCTTGTGCCACCGAGAGTAACAACACCGCAATCGTCGGGGTGGCTAAGGCGAATCCGCAGCGTCGGCATATCGTGACCACCGCTGTGGAACATCCTGCCGTGCTCGAAGTCTGTAAAGAGATGCAACGGGGCGGCTATGAAGTCACTTTTCTGCCGGTGGACCGCCATGGAAATCTAAATATTAAGGATTTCGTGCGAGCCCTTCGGCCCGATACCCTTCTGGTTACTATCATGCATGCAAACAACGAAACGGGAGTGATTTTTCCCGTGGCCGAGCTGGCACGAATCACGAAAGAGACCGATCCTGGCATAGTCTTCCACACGGATGCTACTCAGTCTGTGGGCAAATTGCGGATCGATTTGGCCGGGGAGTATCGGCACGTGGATCTTCTTTCCTTCTCCGGGCACAAACTCCACGCTCCAAAAGGAATCGGGGTGCTGTTCATTCGTAAAGGAACACCGATTCGGCCGTTCATGGTTGGGGGCCATCAGGAGTCCGGCCGCCGGGCAGGTACAGAGAATGTACCCTACATCGTCGGCTTAGCCAAAGCGATGGAATTGGCTTATCAAAATTTGGAAGAGGAGAATGAGCGACTTGCGCGGATGCGGAACCGATTGGAACGCGAACTTCGGCAGAGAATTCCTTATCTAGAGGTCAATGGCGAGGGAGCACCACGGCTTTCCAACACACTCAACCTCTCCTGCCACTTCATCGAAGGCGAGGCTATGCTGTTTGAACTCTCCGAGAACGGAATTTGTGCTTCCAGTGGTTCTGCATGTACCTCCGGGTCGTTGGAACCCTCCCATGTGCTGACGGCAATGAAGGTACCCTTCACGGCAATTCACGGCTCGATTCGATTTAGCCTCAGCCGTTACAACAGCGAGGAAGATATCGACCAGATCATCGAGGCTTTTCCTGAGGTAGTGGAAAGATTGCGTCGGGCTTCTCCCTATTGGGACGTTAAACAGAATGCTCCGCGGGAAGAGGCCTACCAAATGCTCCAGGAAGCCGCAGCCGTCCACAGTTAGAAGGGGCTTTCGGCCGAACTTTGTTCCTCATTGGGGTTCTTCCCCCGAAGTGTTAAATTTTACTGGTTTTCCAAACCCCGCCGGCAATCCTACCTCACTAACCCGGCAATCCTGGCGGAAAGACTAGATCAGAGTGGCACCACGGTGGCAGGTCCCCGGAATCCTAAATTCCAACTTCTACCGAGACATGTTTCTCCTTTAAATCTGTCTCGAAATCCCAGCTGGGTCCGCTTGCCGTAAAATCGGGGCCTTTAAACTCTTCTGACTCGCTAAGATTTTGTCCATCCAAAGTCGGCGTTTGCTGCTTTAATGCCCGGAAAGTGTTCACTGGGAACGAACCGATCCCCAGGTTTGGTTCACAGCTCCCTGAGTGGCAGCTTAAATATAAGGAGTAGCCGTTTGTTAAATTCGGGCGATTGCTTCAGCAGCATGCGGGCAGGACCGCCCCTACTGTCCGGGGCTATTATGGGGAAACCGTCCGTCAAACTGTTAACGGCTAGCGGAAGGGTGGTGCTTGCAGTTCAAAAGGTGAGAAAATGATGAAGCTCGGGCCAGGTCTTCTTCACCGCGGGTTTTCGTTGATGGTTTGGATCATCTTTTTAATGCTTTTCGCTGAATCGACGAAGCTCGCCGTCGGGAGGGACGGGTTATCCCAGTTGCCTCCGGTTCCCGAGGAGCTCCGCAACCCATGGCCCGAGGAGTGGGAACGGGAGTTTCAAGCACGAGCAGCGGCAGCTATCCAGTTTTTTAACACCGGCGGCAAAGGCCGGTACGGAACGACCTACTTCGAAAGCGAAAAGTCTTCCTATCCGCGGGCGATGTTCGATCTTTTGGCAGGGCATCGACCGCAGGCCTTGGCCTTCCTCCAAGCAGAAGACGCGGATGCACGTCGGTGGCACACCCACACGCTGGGAATTGATCTTTATGCGTGCTTCACGTTAAAAGGGCAGGTCCGCAAGTATTTTCTTTTCGGATCGCTGCTTGATCCGGCATATCGTCAACGGATGTACGAAGCGGCAAAAATTTGGACCAAGGAAGATCCGGCAGAACAACCCCATCCGCTGTTCGGTCGCGGCAAAGGGGGTGAGGGCTGGACCCCGGAGATCCGTGGTTTCTGTGTGGACAAGCGTTCCACAGACAATCTCCGGATCATGCGTGAGGTGGCGGTGTATCTTTTTGCAGAAGAAACCGGAAACCAAAACACCCAACAGCGTTATCGCGAAAAACTCACAGACTACGTGGTCTCGCTTTATAGGATGGGGATGAGCGAATGGGACTCCGAAAATTACCTCAGCCACACTGTCACCGCTTGGCTGAATCTTTACGACTTTGCCAAAGACCGCAAGATGAAGGCGTTGGCCAAAGCGGCTCTCGACTGGCTGGCTACGGCTGCCGCTTTGAAATATTACCGGGGGGGAATGTTGGGCCCCTGTGCTCGAGATTATGGCGGTGGCAACGTGGTATTCGGTGCACTTTCGTCACATGCGTTTTACCTTTGGTTTGGGGATTGCCCCATCCCTGACCCTCGTCCTGCCGAAGATACCATTCACCTGATCACCAGTAGCTATCGACCTCCCCAGACCGTGGTTCAGCTGGCTCGGAGAAACTTTGCGAGACCGCTAGAAATGGTGAACACCAAACCTCGTTATGCTTATTGGTCAGACCCAAAGGCAAGATCCCGCCCTTACTTCTGGGAAACCCTCTACTTTGGCCGCACTTATCAGCTGGGAACTTTAGCGGCCGACTTAGCGGTCGACTCCTTAGCGGAAATGCCCCTAACAAATTACCGCGTCATGAGCCTTGGAGCCTTTAACTCGACTCTCGGTCTCGACTATTGCATCATCCAAACAAACCCGCCCCATCAACATCCCACAATAAAACCTGACGAAAGAATTGCCCAGTACCGGAACGTCCTCCTATGGATGAAACAAGCCCGGCGGGGAGATGCCTTCTTTCTGCAGCTGCCTCACCAAGCCCGGTGGTCTACCGGGGACGACAAGCTCTTCATCGCACTGGAAAAAACATACCTTTTAATTTGGTGCTTCGGCCTTGGCCCCTGGCAAAATTACCTTGAGAACGTCGGCCAAATTTATAAGGAGGAAAAATTTCTCTTCGCCGAGCCACGTGAGGAGGGCTTTTGCGGCTTGATCCTCGAGGTGTGGGAGTTTCCTGACGTACAAAATTTCGATGATTTTATCTCCCAAACCCGAAAGGCAAGCCTAGATCTAAGTCGGTTGCACACGGGACGGGAGGTTTTTTATCGAGCAGCGTCCGGGCAATCCCTTCGTGTGCGATATAGGCGGGAAACCCTCTTTCCCGAGATCGAGCGGGATGGTGTACCGTTTTCTCCTCAGAATTGCTTCGACGTTTATCGTCCGGTGGATCTCTCCCCAGATAAAGCCCCTGTATTGCAAGGATGGAACTCAGGACAACTCACAGTGCAGGCGGGAGGCAAGAAGTTCACCGCAGCAATAACTGCGGATGGTGAAGTAAATTGGGTTGAGGAGGATAGTCCCCATCAGGCGGAATCGAACTCGCCTTCAGACGGGAAGCTCGGCTACAAGGAGCTGCTCAGTCCCAGCGAAGCTAACCCCTCTGCGAGTATTGCGAGGGTTTTGGCCCCCAATCAATTGAGGCTGCCAAGCTCTCCCGGACAACATTAGGCAGGCTTTGAACATGTCAGCCTTTTGGGTCTGGTCTGGGTACATCGGTTAAGGATTTTTCCGCCCTTGTGCTTCATAGCTGCTACAGAGGTGAGCACCATCAGAACATTTCCCACTGTGCCTAACGATCGTGGCCGTGTCTTTCTGTGTCCTGTTTGCAAGCACGGGCTACCGTGTCCATCAAAATTTGAACGGATTAGTCATCAACTCCAGGTATGAGTTTCGCCCAAAGCTTTGCTGTCCACGACGAGGTAGGTTTAAGAGCTGGTGCCTAACCCAGGAGCATCCTTCCTGAGTGTAGAAGCCATTATGGGGCCTAAGACAAACAAAAGAACAAGACGACAACACTTCCGCCCCTAAAATTATCCTTCCTCTCATAGTAGCGATTGGTTGGGTGGAAGGCGGTATGTAACACAGCGGTGTTGACGGAAGAGCCTTCTGTTGGCAGGAGTCCGGCGATTTAAACCCAAGGAATCCAGATAACAGCCCTCGGAACCCACCGGGGTCTTACGACCAAGTTCAAAATTTTAGGATTGGCTTTTAGGGTCACGAGTCAGGCACCACGAAAGAGAACCCCCAGAAATGTTTGAAGGAGTCTGAATCAACAAAAAAGTGTTTGAAGGAGTCTGAATCAACAAAGAAGTGCTTGAAGGCGTCTGAATCAACAAAAATATGTAATTTTCCTGCCGGTACACTATTGCCCCCAAAAAAGTTCCCAATCTCCTTGCGGCATTCGGACTTCCAATTTGCCTTGGCGATACCGCGCAAGATGAGGCGGGCTCATGTTCATCCCAGAGGTATCCCAGCGGATTTCCCCGCTAGCTCCTTGCCAAGGGGAAAGTTCTCGTAATGCGTCGTTAATCCGCGCGCGATTTAGCCCTGCAATTTCTATGGCCTCTGCACATATAAGCACTGAATCAAATCCTGCCGCGGCCAGATAGTCCGGCGGAAATCCATACCGGGCCTGGAAAGAGCTCACAAATTCCTCGGTGCGAGCTGTCCTCCTCCAACACAACGGAAAAACCACATCCCCTGGAAGCTCTCCGAGGTGTGCCTGGAAGTTTCGTTGTCCCAAAGCAGGGCCACCGTAGATCGTTCGCGTATACCCGGCCTTTCGCAAAAGCTGTACCGCTCGAGCCGCCTCGTGGGCGTCTGCCGAAACAACGATGCAGGTAGGATCGATTCGGAGGATCTCTTGCACCGCTCCCTCGAGGGCAGCCGTACCGGGTTTGAAATCCGCTCGAAAACGAACACCCCCGCCTACCCCAGCCAATTTCTGCATCAACTCGGCCGAGAATCTCCGTGAATCGTGGTCCGTTGCGGAAAGCAAGACTACCTCGCGATGAACGGCTTTTGCCAGCCAGTAGTCCGCCAAAAGTTGGGCAAGAAGATCGTCCGCGGGCAAGATCGAGAATACCCAAGGCACGTTGGCCAGATGGCTCGTCTTATCCGTGTTTCCAGGACTGACAATTGCGATTCGTCCCTTCGCTGCCACCTGGGCGGCCAAATGTGTCGTCTCCCCATCGATCCCCCCGATCACCACCCAAATGCCGTCGTCGTAAACCCCGCGGGCAAGGTGTGTCACTGCCCCCATCCAAGGATTGTCGGACCAATAGCTGAGGAGCCGAAGGGGTTTGTTTCCGCTTCCTACCGAGATGGTTGCAACCCTCTCGAGGGCCAAAGCTGCTCCTGCCCAAATCATTCCTCCTTTGGCATCCTCGGAGGATTCAGGTCCGAAAAACCCGAGCCGAACTTCGTCTACCTCCCCCGGTTCTTTTTCCTCTCGCCCGGGCCCGTAATAAAGGGTTGCATGCTCCCGCAAAGGAAAAAAGGGCCGATCCCGCTCTCGGCCCATCCCAGATGGCTGGTCCTCGCCCACCGCAAATGCTGCTGGGGTTAGCCCTGCAAATACCATAGCTACCCCAGAACATAAACTCCAAAGGAGTCGTACCCAGTCGTGCCAAAAAGTAGCAGACTTATCACTGAGAAGCAGAACACACATCGACTATGAAATCTTGGGCAAAAACGACCTATGAGCGCCGGCTTTCGAAAAAAATAGGTAATCACGGGCCGTACGACCCGTAAGCCCCTTTGGGAAACAGCCCTCTCTTTTGGCTTCTGAAAAGGTCCCCCTTTACAATCTTAGTTACCTCCGGGAACTGTGCGGGGAACCACTGCCTCCTGCTGGGCTGTTTGTTCTGTTGCGGGACGAACGAGAACTTCGCGCGGTGGTAAACCAAGTTCCTGACGACTGTAATAGTGCCACTGGCCACCCACAAACTTAGCCAAATAAACCTCTCCGCCATCGTCGTTGACAGCGGTCAAAGGAATTTCCCCAGTGACACCCACGAAAGGCTCGGGCCGATAAGCCAGTACGTCCCGAATCTTTGCCCGATTTAAACCTGCCACTTGGATTCCCCAAAGCAACATGTTCATCCCGTCGTAGGCATGAGCCGCGTAAGTTTCCGGATCTTCATTGTAGCGGGCCCGGAACCGTTCCTTAAAGGCGAGCCAAATCGGGTCATTGCGATTGGGATTCCACGGCGAAGCACAAATCACCCCTTCGGCGTTGGGTCCTGCGATCTTAACAAACTCCTCCGAGATGCACCGGTCACAAGCGAAGAAGGGTTGATTCATCCCCATGGCCCGCATCTGGTTAAGGGCCCGAGCTCCGTCTTCGGCATTTCCCCAATGAACAACGGCGTCGACCTCGGCCTTCTTGATTCGCTCCAGCTGGATGGAAAAATCTTGACATCCTACAGGATATGCCATCTCCACCACGATCGGCCTTCCCAAACGACGACTCCCATCGACTACCTCCCGCACCCCAAACCGTCCATAACGGTTGCTGGAGCGGAGGATTGCTACCCTCCTCAAGCCCAACTTTCGGTACATGTAATCAACCAAAAGATAGGCCATCTGCCGGTCATCCGCTATCGAGCGGAACACCCACGGTATATTTGTTTCAATGTACGTGGGATCTGTGTCCCCGCTTGTCATCATCGGCAACTCGATCTTAAGACCCACCCGAATTGCAATATGGGTATTGGCTCCGTCGATAGAACCTAAAATAGCCCAGACTTTTTCCTTGTAAGCCAAGTCGATCACTTCATTTCCTGTGGAACCCCAAAGGCCGTTGTCGTTCCGCACCACCAGCTCGAAAGGAATTCCCCGCCGCCAGTAACCTCCCCGCTCATTTGCCTCCTCAATTGCCATCTTAGCCCCCTGAAGCATTTTGATCCCCATTCGCTCCTCGTTATGACTGCGACCCCCTACCGCTACAGAGACAGTCGGTACCAAGGGACCGATGAAGCCGATTTTCACGCTCTCCAAATGTTCTGGCTCGGGAACTGCCCTTCCCGGCCCCCAATACTCCATCTGCTCCAAAAAATGCCGCTTATGGGGCTCGACATGTCGGAACGGCGTCACATCGATGGGAGTGTAAGCATAAACAGGTTCCCGTTTTCGCGGTAAATTCGGCACTTGATAGGCGTTGACGGAGTTAATCTCCTCCAGAACCTTTTGCATTTCCTCAGAGAGCTGAAACGGCGGGAGCCATGGCCGGAGCGGATCGGGTGTTCCCGATCCAATCCACTCACCCTGGCCCATAACGCCGGCCAAAAGCATCACGGAAAGAATTGCGGACATTGGCACACCTCCTCAATGAAACCACCCCAGCATCGGGAAATCGAACCCCAATTCCCAAGTGTCCACCATACATGAAACGCCAAATGATGGAAAAAGATCCATTCTCGAAGACATTACCGAACGGTTCAGAACCTTTTTCCTTCGTCTGGTTTGTTCAACCCTCTATTTGTTCCCAAAGACCTACCGAATCGCAAAGCTTACGAACATTACCTTCAATCACAGCCCCGCCGAATCCTGATCAATCGGCAAGCTGCGGATCCCAAGCGGAACCCCGCTTACTCACCCCACATTTCTGTACATATGCCCACTTGAATTTACTCTGGGTACCAAGGAAGGGCCTGGGGCAACTCCCATTCAGCAATTTCCTGGAATAGGGCAGAATTTATGTAGCCTCCCCCTTATTTTCTTGCTTACTTTCCGGGAGTCGCCAAAGCCGTTGCTTCTGGATTTACCGGCGAGCCTCTTTCCTTTTGATACTCGGCCAACCAAACCGGATTGGGCCGAACCCCCGCATAATATCCTTCCCCGATTCCCCAGCCTAATCCCTTAGAAGTTCCCACCCAAATATCGGTTTCGTCGACATCCACACACACGCAGAAATTGTGAGGGATGGTCCGCTCTAAATCGAGTTCGATCAGTTTTTGACCACTGCGGAAAACCGCTGCCTTGCCCCGTAGCGTTTTACCATCACGGGTGTATGCTGCATAGGTGTCTGAGTCAAAATGGGCAACTACCCCTAAGCCTTTATCGTGGGCAAAGTAACACTCCTGACCGCTACGAGCCCGAAGATTGTTGGTAAAGTCGCTGGGCATTCCCGTCTCGTGAGCATAAAATCCCCGCCAGTGCCGTCCGTCGTAGCGGGACAATCCAAAATAACTGGACACCCACATGATCCCATTGATGTAGTTGACGCCAGTGGTGATCACGTGGATAATCCCATCATCCCGATAAAGATCGATCTCCATCTCCCGGTCCGGATCGAGGTAGACCTTCCAACGCTCCGTCGCCACATCAAACTCAAGAACCCCACTGCCCCACACTGCCAAGTGAACCTTTCCGTCTCGGTAATGCACGCCATAATTCCAAATTTCCTCCATGGGAGCATTTTTTTCCGTGAAGATGGTCCACTGTCCTGTCCGGAGGTTCAATCGGCTTGCCCCAGCGGTGGTGGCAGCCCAAACATGGTCATTCTCGACAGCTACCCCGTAAACCACATCATTGACCAAGCCACTGTTGAGCTGATGATAGTGATCGAATCGACCGCCGCTGAAGCGGGCCAATCCCCCGCCAAAAAGGCCCAACCACACGTCGCCCGTCTTAGGATCCACATCGATGGCCGTGATCACTCGCCAAGGTAACCCATCCTTTTCCTTCCACGTACGGATCTGCCCGGTTCTTTTGTCAAAGCAGGCCAGCCCGTCCTCCGTACCGATCCAAACTCTGGGTCCATCAACTTTTACGGCGAAAATGTGATCATCTGGCAGTCCGTCCTCCTTGGTAAAATGCCGCCATTTTGTATAAACGAAAGGCAACGGAACATCGGCCAACGAAGCTGTGCCGGAAGCCACCAAACTCCCACCTCCAGCCGGAGATGTCTCCGAAGCAGGCACAGCCCCGCTTGTGTCCGTCCCCAACGATACCCCTATCCACCCGGGATAAGCGATGCATAGAACCATCAGGAAAAAGACAATCCGCATGTTCATTTTTCGAACTCCTCCGACAATTTCAACCAAAGCCTTCCCAACTTACCCCGACCTGCCTTTACTTCCCACACCAGCCCTCTCACCTCTATCGAGTTAACGCCATAGGCAGCAATCGGCCCGCGACAGCCTCTTACTCGCCTAAAGGCTGTCAAAGACGGGCAGCCCAACATCTCTGGCCTTAGTTTCCCAGCCTCTGGCCAATCCCCGTAGGTCGCCCCCACATTCGCTACCCATGCCCCAAAATGGGTGAGTAACGACGGGATAACCCACTCAGAGAGTTTTGAGGAACTCGATCAAATCGTTTAACTGGTCCTTGGTTAGGTCATTGGTAACCCCGTGCTTGTCGTCGGGGTTGTACAACGTCCAAATTTCTTCCAGGCTGTTCGCTATGCCATTGTGCAAATAAGGAGCAGAATCGTAAATGTTATTCAGATGGGGAGTGTCGAATTTGCCTTGCCGGTCCAACCACATTTGGGTCCCCACGTCATGCTGGCGACGATCGGTGTAAAGAGGCGGTGGATGGCAGGTGATGCAGCGATTTTCCCGCGGGATCTCCGTCCCATCCGTCTTGCGAGTCCGATAGAAGATTTCTCTTCCCCGGCGCTGTGCACCTGTGAGGGGTCCTCCCAATTTCCGGTAACGATTGGGTGGGCGGGCGATCGTCGAAAGGTAGTAATCCACTGCCGAGAGCTCCTCCGGGGTAAACGGCTGAATCCGAGTAAAGAACACCGCCAGCCGAGCTCCACACTGGCGGGCAAGTGAGGGATTGGTTCCTTCCCATTTGAACGGTGCTGTATTCAAAATCCCTCGCACCGTTTTATTGTCTACCGGGCTCAAGCCAATTCCGTCTGGTTCGATGTCATAAGTAATTCCATCGACATGGCCTTCCGGGTGACAAGTGTTGCACGTAAACTGCCGCCTGAAGGTGATGCCGGCACTATGGAATAGCCGCTCGCCAAAGCGGGCCTTTGTAAGCACCTTCGGCCCCCCAAGGTCGATCCGATCAACCACCTCGAAAGTATTCAAATCGATTATGGCGAGCGAATCGTCTAATGTCTCCACCACTACCGCGTTCTTTCCGTCGGGCATTACCGCAATATATCGGGGATTGGCACCAGTCCGAATGTGCTTAACCACAAACTCCGTGGCGGGACCTAAGTGGTTGGGAAGGACGTGCTCCCGTTCGTAGGGGGAAGCACTCTCTATGATCTGTAATAGCGTTCCCAGATCGACCACTCCCACCCGGTCCGTTCCTGCACTCGTCACCAAGGCCCATCGCCCGTCCGGAGTTATTGCCACGGAGGTGGGATCCGCAAAGCCCATCTGTGGCTCGTCCAAAAGCACCTGGTCTACACGCCCCGACCTCCAGACGATCGCCAGCCCGTTGGTAATGGTCCAACCTTGCAGGAGACGCGTCATCGGCACATTGCTTTTAGTCCGGTTTATAGTGGCCAAGGCAAACTGTCCACTCGGATGCCAAGCGGCGGCCAAGCTCAAATTGGCATCCGGAAGAATCACGCGATCTTCCACTACGGCGCGCTTGGCATCGATAATCGTCACCTCACTTCGCAACCGATCTCGGAATTTCCCCAACTTGGGCAAGGCATGGGTTAAGAGGATGATCTCCCCATCAGGCGAGAGGGAGAAGCTTCGAGGACCTCTGCAAGCAGCCAATCTTTTTTCATCCACCAGCCCCGACAGGGAAACAACCGAAATATCATCCTGAGCGGAATTAGCTACAAAGAGATACCGGCCGTCAGGACTGACCATTAACCCAGCAGGCTCATCGCCGACCGGAACCCGGGCCACCTCCCGCCGACTAGCCACTTCGATCACCGACACGTCATCATCCCAACGATTGCTTACGAAAGCCAACCGACCATCTGGGCTAAAGGCCACCGAGTTCGGCTGCCATCCTACCGGAATTTCCGCCACTACCCTACGGGATTGCCAATCTACCACAGCAATCGAATGGGAGGCTTCGCATACAACCCAAATTTCCTTGCCGTCCGGCCGAATTGCCAAAGATCGCGGAGTCTTATAAGTGGGAGTGGAATGGGCTGCTTTCGAGGCCGGAGGCCGCAGGGGATGCTCGATCGCCTTCCAAGCCACGGCAAGATCGAACGGTTTTCCGTGAGCATTCTCATGACATCGCAAACAAGTCTCCCCGGTTACCTCCTTCAAACCGGCCAAACGGGCAGCCCGCGGATCTCGCATGATTCCCTCGATAGCAAATTCGCTACCTGCCCCGTGGCAGGCCTCACAACCTACTCCCTCGTAGGGAGAGAACGTTTCGGCGATCCGCCGTCCGTTATTGGGCACCACAGTCGAGTGGCACTCCAAGCACCGCTCGGCCCGCTGGGGATCTCCTTCCACTCCCCATTCCCTTGCGATTCGATAAGCTTCGGGAGTCGCCAATCGAGCATAGGCCAGGGCGTGCCCCGACCGGAGCCATTGGCTAAATTGAAAATTCATCTGGGGACCTTCGTGGCAAGTACCGCAAACCTGACTTCCCACAAACGCAGGCTCCGGCGTTCCTTGGGAAATCGGCGTTGCAGCTACCTTTGGAGGTTCTTCCTGCTGTCGGCCCCGGAATGGCTGCGGGCTAGGATGGGCAATCTCTTTCCAAGCTGCCTCTGGGTCGAACTTCTTCGACCCCAAAACGGCCGTATGGGAGCCTTTTTCCCCGTGGCAGATCATGCAATCCGCCTTTGTCGGAAACTCCATTCCCCGCTCTTCCGAGAGTTTCCGGTTTTTCAACTGGTGAACATCAAGATACTCGCTCCCAGGACCATGACAACCTTCGCACTGCACACCATGCTCCCGGCGGAACGTGACTTCGATTTCCCAAGGCTCCGCGTGAGATGCTGTAGAGTGACATCCCAAACAAAGAGGAGACTTGGTCGGTTCCACCGGAACCCCACTGATTCGAGCAATCTCCTTGGCCTCGGGCAAACTCAAAGCGGCATAAGCCCGCGAGTGTTTTGAGAGGAGCCACTTGCTGTACTGGTAGCCAGCCCCGGGACCATCGTGACAGCTAGCACACACCTCCGAACCCACGTAGAGAGGAATTTTCTCCACCGGGCCCGCCCCAAGCACATCCTGCCCTCGGATGAGCAGCAAGAATGCCAATACAGAGAGAAAGACACCTGCTACAAGGATGGCTAAAAAAAAACCGGCTCTTCTCCCCATCAAGAAACCCTCCGCAAGACCATTCACCCCACTATCCCAACTCAATGCCAGGTTTACGGGAGCGATCGTGCGAGGACATCCAACCTCCCATCCTCTTCCAATACAACTTCTATCACCTGGTTAGCAGGAATATTGGTCAGCTCCGCTTCTCGACCATCCGGCCACTTTATCAACACCTTATCTGCTTTCGACTGTTTACCCAGTCCGAAATGCAATCGATGATCCGACTGCGAGAGATACCCCACCACAGGAATCATAACCTGCACCTGCCGAACCCCACCGCTTTCCACAATCACCAAAGCTCCCAAGGCGTCGCACCGGCCACCGTCGCTTTTGGGAACAACCTTCAACCAATTGTGCCGATTCCCGCCATCGTTCCGCAACAACCGAGCAAAATCGTTTAAGTTCACAACCACTAAATCCAAATCCCCGTCATTATCATAATCCACATAAGCGGCACCTCGGCCCACCCGTTTGTGCTCAAAATATTCTCCGCACTGATTAGCCACGTCGATGAATCTCCCGGTTCCATCATTCCACACTAGTACATCCTCATCTGGGAATTCGAAGTGGGCATCTCCGGTTGTTACGAAGAGATCCAAGTACATGTCGTTATCCATATCGAACAACGCCGAGCCCCAGCTGATATACTGCCCGCAGATCAGGGCAAGATTACTTCTTGCAGTCATGTCCTCAAATACATGTCCGCGGTTCACAAGGAGACAGGAGTAACTCATATCCGGGATAAAGAGGTCGAGGCGGCCGTCCCGATCGATATCACCTACACTTGGCCCCATAGAAGAGACATTCTGACCACCCTCCCCAAACGCCAACCCCCACTCCAAGGCCTCTTCCCGGAATTTCCCATTTCCTAGACCGCGGAAAAAGTAATTTTCCATCGCGTCATTCGGCACATAAATGTCCAGGTGGCCATCTCCATCCAAATCGGCCACCGTGACACTCATCGCTCGACCTTCCTGCTGGTACACGCCAGCCTCTTCCGTGATGTCCGAAAAGGTGCCGTCACCGTTATTCCGGTAAAGTGCATCCGGTTGGCCGTGATAGCTCAACGGCCCAGGATACCCAGCGGCAGCATAGAACCAACGGAATTTCCCGGCATCATACTGGAGGTAATTCGCCACGTAGACATCCAAGTTTCTATCGCCATCCGCATCAAACCAAACCGCCGCCAAGCTCCAAAGAGAATTCCCTAAACCCGTCTCCCCTGTAACATCCGTGAACGTACCATCACCATTGTTTCGGTAGAACCGATTCTCTCCATAGTTAAGGACATACAGGTCCAGAAACCCATCGGCATTGAAGTCCGCCGCCGAACAGCCGAAACTAAAACTCGGGTCCTCGACTCCGGCCAAAAAAGTTACTTCCTCAAACCTGCCATCCCCGAGGTTTCGGTACAAAGCATTGAAGAGTTTGCCGCGAAGCTCCCTCCCCCGAGTATCGCTCACCCCCTCCGTCCACGCTCCATTTACGAAATAAAGATCCAAGAAGCCGTCATTGTCATAATCAAAGCAACCCACACCTGCTCCAGTGCCTTCCACGATGTTACTGAGGCGGTAATCCCCATAACTGTGCTTAAAGCGAATTCCCGCCTCTTCCGTAACATCAGTAAAGATAGGCAACATCTGCTGGGCCAGTGAGCTTTCCCACGAGAAGCTCCCAAAGGCCAAAACAACCAAAAGACCACCCAATCTCGTCAGACGTTGCCGGGGTCCCCAATTCTTTCGGCAAACCCAGTGACCCTGGGAACCGGTCGAAAGATCAAAACAGCCCATCATGACTATCGATCATTCCGCAAAGAAGACAGACTCTTTTCCTTTTTAACTTAATTCCAGCAACAAAACTAAATGGTCTTCAATCCCACGCTTAATTCCAACAGCCACACCAGACCCGCACACACTGCCCACACTAAGCGTCAATCTCCGCCTCCCGAGGAGCAAAGACGCACAATTTGGGGCTATCCAAACCAGAACCTAAGAGATCTCGAAGTCATTCCAGCCCGAGAATAACCGTTTCTCCAGGGGAGCACGAATCTACTCCCTTTTCCCAAGATTCACGAATGAGCCGGCAAAGAGAGCAAAACCAGAAAACTCCACTCCACACCCCTGCTATCATCCCGAATCCAAACCCCTGCTACCATCCCGGAATTTTCTTACTCGATACTCCTCGGGAGAGAAACTTACCTCCTACAAAAGGCCCCTAAATCGATCCACTCCACAAAAGTTCGGATCTCCTCCTTCGTCAAGGTAACTCCATGTTCCGGAGAGATAGGCTTAACGGGGATAGAGCCCACTTGCCCGTCCCACGGGCGGGCTAGATTTTCCCCCACAAGATGCCAAATCACAGGGCTGAGTCGAGATTCCCCCGGCCGAACAAACCGCCCATCCATCGGAGCATTATTTCGAATTCCCGCTACCAGGTTGCCAAAAGCCTCCCACGCAAACTGGCGATCCTGCTCCGATCCCGGAGGGTGCTCGGTCCAGCCTACTCGGCTCACAAGTCGCGGGGAGTGACCTTCCGGTCCATGACAAGAAAGACATTTGGCACGAACAATCGGCCAAACATGCTCATAAAACTCGGTCATTCTCCGCCGCTCCGGCGGAAGGGTGAGCGATACCGCCGGCTTCCCCAAAGCTTGAGCAAAGTCGTTTGGAGGAGTTAACTCTCCGTCTTCATGACAACCGATACAGCCCCGATTCTCGTTGGGCCGCACCCAAATCCATCCACAACTTCGTAAGCTAACCCCCCGGGTATCCACTAGCTGTAACTCCAAAGGAATATCAGCCGGAACTTCCACCTGAAAGGAACCATCATCCGCGATTTGAAATTCCCCCAAAAAACGCCGGGCCACCATAGGGCCAAGAGAAAAGCTCCCCTCTGAATCTCCCAGTTTGCCGCATCCCCAAAAAGTTGCCTCTTTTGGATCCCGATACGGAATGCCTTCCAACACACGAAGTCGCAGATTCTCCTTTACCGGCCAAAATTCCCGCGGCAAGTCCGAGATATTGACTGTCAAACAGTAAAGCTTCCCTGTCTTTTTCTCCGGATGGACCACACTCGACCGGCCATCGGGTAACTGCCGGGGGACTAATGCCCTGGGTTGAAGTTCATCGTAATGAGGATCGTCGAAAACCACAGTTTTCCTGCCGGAATGAGGATCAAATCGGTAGATTCCCCAGCTGCTCCCGCCCGGTGGGCGATGGGCTACCAAGATCGTGCCATCAGGTAACGGACTTGGGGAATGAAATAAGCCCTCGGCTTCTGTCGTGAGGGGTCGATAGCTCCGCAAGGGCCGGCGATATGAGATCGCCCCCAACTGCCCGCTCCCATATTCATGCAGCCTATCCCCCTCCACGAACACCACCAACCCGCTTTCCGTGTAACAAGGCATCCGCTTGAATCGTTTGGAGGAAGGATCTCCGAAAAGAGCATAGTCCGTACCGTCGAGGTTGATTCCCATCAAATGCACCACCCCCTCACGTCCGTGAAAAAACTGACGCCGGAACCATGTAGTAAAAAGGACCCGTCCATCCGGTATCATCCAGGGATCCAAGCAGTAAGAAAGAGCGAAAGTCAGCCGGGACACTTCCTTCCCGTCTAACGTACAAGAGTAGAGTTCCCAACACTGACCGACCCCGGCTTCCGTGAATACCTGGGGGGCATCCGATACAAAGGTAATCTGTTGCCAGGGGGCTGGGGCATCAAGGGTGAAAAGCTGTGATTGATAAGAAGGTAGCCGGCAATTTGCCGGCATCCTAATTACCCGCCTTGGCAAACTCCCGTCGAGAGTGACCTCGAAAATTTCCCACAGGCTCTCTCTGGTGGGTTTGGCGGCAAAGGCAATTCGCTTCCCGTCGAAGGCCACATCAGGGTCTGCAGCACTATAAAAATCCTTGGTCAGAATTTGTGGTTTTCCCCTGCCGGCCCAGGAGACCAGCCGACCGCCCTCCCCCACCAACTCGAAGGCGGAAGCTATCGGTGCTGCAACCGCAGCCGATTGCCTCGCAGGGAGCTGGGTAAAAACAATTGGCACCTCCCAGCTTCCCGGAGGGATCTCGCTACCCAGACTAACCCAATCGACACCTGCACCGACTCCCAAAAGCACGGACAACGTGCCCACAAACAAGATGCCAGCAAAAGATGCCATATAGAGCGGCCGCTTGGCTTGGCCCCAGCGAAATTCTCGAACTCCCTTATCTCCCACCTATTCCCCCCCAACAGATTTCATCTCGGAGGCACAACCAACAGGCTCAGGGAACCGGCACCGCCGTCATGAGCCAGGTGCCTTCCAACTACCCACAAAGATCAAGCAACCATCCGTGAAGCTCTACTTCATCCTCGCTCCGCCCCCAAATCCCGGCACCTTAATCCCAAAATTTTCGTCCCCAGAGTATGTACACGGAGTAATTTCTGGCGAATCCCCCTGCATTACCGGAATTTGGTCGTCCAACCGTCCGTTTGTCAACGGTCCTACATATTCGAGCTCAAGAAAACACCACCCCGTTCTGCGGCAAGAGTAATCTTTTAGCGGAACTGTACTCCGCAGCCGCCCTTTATCGATAAGCAGAACTCTGGGTAACCAAAAGATAATACCGACGAATCACTCCTACGGAGTTCCTCGTCCGCCCAAACCTAAAGATACTAGCGTCTAACTCGCACGAGTCCCACACTACTTATTACTAAAAAATCGCTGCTAGAATGCTCGCTATTAATTTTTGCTAAAAATTCACCGGGATCAAACAAAAGTCGAAGAAAATAACCGCCAACCTCTATACTTTCCGCCCTACTTCTATCGGCGGTCGGCCCCCCCAGCAGGCCAAGATGAACAAGCCCCCAGCTCGGAGCAATTCAAACTACCGGCCAAGGGGATTCCCCTTTTCCCACTGGTCACTCCTCTTCCCCGGTGGACTCCCGTAACCGGCGTGAACTCCTGTTACGACGCACTTGTCCCTATTTGCAGTAAAACCCGGGGGCTAATCGCGACTCAAAAAGAATGAACTAACGGAGACATCACCCGAGACAATTCCCGGCTGCCACACCGCTCCAGCATGCCAAACTGGGTTCTGCCTGCCCAATGGGGCATTTGCTCAGCTACGGACCCCGGAGGCATCCGCGGGCTTTTTGGCCGGAGTTCCTGCCACCAGTTTTCTGATAAGGAAGTAGTCCTCCCGGCTTAGAGACTTCCCCATCACCTCAGCGGCTTCCACGATCTGGGCGGGGCATTTAATCCCGCAAATAGCCACCTGAATTCCAGGATGCATCAGGGTAGCTGTGAGCACCAGTTGATAAATACTCATCCCATACCGCAAGGCAATCGGTTCCAACTGCCGGACCTGATGACACAACCTGGCGAACCGTTCCCCCTGAAAGTCTGGATGATACCGCCGGAAGTCAGTGAACTCTTCTATTCCCTCGTATTTCCCCGATAGTAAACCCATGTGCATGGGAGAGTAAACCATCACACCCAAACCCTCCGCTTGGCAGTAAGGGAGAAGGTCCTCCTCAATTCGCGGATCAATGAGACTATAAAACGGTTGCACAACTGTGTAAGGAGCAAATTTCCGATGAGCACGGATTTGTTCAACCGTGTGATTACTTAAACCAATTGCCCGCACCTTCCCCTGGCGGAGCAACTTCTCCATAGCCCAAGCGGTTTCCTCGTAAGGAGTTAAGGGGTCAAAGAAATGGAGGAGATACACATCGATATAGTCCGTTCCTAATCTTTGCAGAGAACCCTCACATCGGCGAAGAATCTCGCCTGGGGTTAAGTCTGGGCATCCATCTCCCCCGTCCCCGAATCGCTTGTACACCTTGGTCACAATGACGAGTTCATCCCGAGGTAAGTGCCGAATTGCCTCTCCGACCACAACTTCCGCAAAGCCTGCCCCATAAGCCTCGGCAGTATCAATGAGGTTGACCCCGTGCTCAAACGCCTCCCAAATGGCGGCTATAATCTGTCCTTTGTCTTGAATCCCCCAATACTTCTTGCTCAGCTGCCAAGTGCCGAAAGCGATTGGGGAAACCTGAAGTCCGCTTGCTCCCAAGGTAACCCGGACCATTTACCTTAACTCCTTTCCAGCCGCTTGGGAGGATCCCCTAAAGGTTGTAATCTTCCGCTCCTATACCGAAACAATCCTCTCCTGCCCCCAATCCCTCGGTCCATTTTGGTGCACACGTTCTCACAAATGGCCGGTGCGGCTCAAAGTAGCCCCTGTTTCATCTCGGGTAAACCCAGGAGGCTGAGAAAAACTTCCAGGAAACTCACTCTGCCGGATAGTCCGTCCCCCAATGGGTCCTGCGAAACCTTTTGTCCTGCAAACTTCCTCCTAACTCCCCCCGAGGTTACGGAGGTCACTTTCCTGCCTACTTAAAAAAGCGAAGGCAGCAGGGGCTTAGAAACCAGCAAATCCCCGCTTTAGACCTTCAAAAGGTTCTACTTAGACCTTCAAAACGTTCTACCGGGCTTTCTTTCATGTTGCAACTGACGTCCTCCAAGTCACTATGGGACAAACCCTTTCCCCAAGGCTATCGCCGATGCCCCGGACCTTCTTACCCACCCTGGGCCATGGAGTGCTTGCCGAGATGGATCGGCCTCCAGACAAAATTGGAGGAAAACCACGATCTCCCCCATATTGTCCGATCATCCCTTGCAGATGCCAGAAGCCCGAGGTTCACTCAGGGTTGGAGCTGCCTCCTTCACCGGAGTTTTTCCGCAGGTGGACGTCCGCCCGAGCTCTGGCTGCCCCGTCTCCGGCGATGGCAAGCCTTCTTGTCTACCCTCTATGTGAAGGAGAGGCTAGCTCTTCCGTTTCCGGCGATAGCACCGTCTTTACGAACAACAACAGGCAGGTTCCCACTTCATCCCCGGGCATCCGGGCAAGAGTGCGAAGCACTTACCCTTCCGAAAAAGGCCACATCCCAAAGCTATATATCTGCATTTAGCTCCATTCCCCGGCTTTCCCCTGGCTCCGTAAGGCAAAGCTCATCCAAACTTCCCCAGATTAGGCAAGCAGTTGCAGATGTTCTGGCAAGCACTTACAGATCTTCAAGCCTTCTAGAGTGTTAATCCTGGAACTCCCCTCTCCTAGACCATAGAAGGAAGGGATTCTCCTAGGAGCCGGGAAAGACCCCGGGCTTCGCTCTGGAAAGGCCGACTCGGCTATCCCCAGGTCTTTCACGATACCGCTCTGGGAGGAGTATGCAAGAGGTGCATCCCAAGAAAAGTGCAGCCCCAGTGAGTCTTCTCCCTGTTACACCATCCCCCACCGGCGTCTCAGGTACCATTCAGAACCGACAAGCAACAAAGCCAAAACCAACCACGGCCAACGGTCCCATAAAGGTTTTACCACCTGAAGAGTCAATTCCAGCTCGCCTGCTTGCTCCCCCAATCGCTCCACCAGCCGGTCGAACTCTTCCGGGCGGACGAAAGTGCCTCCGGTTAAGGCGGCAATCCGCTGAAGGAGGGCAACATCCGCCGCTGGTTGTTCCATTTCGCGATCTGCTCCCGCGACCAAAAATCTGGCCCTCGCAGTTGCCAGGGGTTTGGGCCCCTCTTTCGCAACCACTTCCAGGAAGTAGTCTCCTGGTTGATCCGGCGTTCCAAACCTCCCCTGCCAATGAGTGCCGGAGATATCAGGCTCCAAGACAACCTGGGCCGACCCCTCCACAGGCGGCTTTTGAGGCTCTTTCATTGGGGCGGCAGTGATTTGGGCGGAAAAGCTTAAAGAATCTTTGGGATTGGGCAATTCATGGTGAAGTTCAAACGTGACAATCTTTCCCGGTTCGCAAACCCGATCGGCGAGCTTAATCCAGAGTTCCCCCTCCGGAAGTCCCTCCCGCCTTGCCGTGAAGATCACCACTTGTCGCCAAAACCGTTCAAAGAAGGCCCGAAATCCCCCCATAGCCCACCGCCAGGTGCTATCCCCGGCAAAAACCAGCACCCTCCCCGCTCCTACAGGTTGATAAACCAGTACCGGATGTCCCTTCGTGGATTCCAATAACACCTGAGCAGCCGGTTTCAAACCAACAAACTTGTTGATACCGTCAAGTGGCGGCAATTTTCCCCAAATAGTTCCGGAGTTTTGATCCGCTGCCAAGGCCTCCAAAAGTGGATGGCGAGTTCCCTCGGCGGTCGGGCGGAGCTGGATCGGACCAGAAATGTGCACGTCTCCGCGGGGTGGTTCATGAACTCCTTGGGTTTCCAAATGGCTCATTCGCACAGGCAGGAGCTCCGCCAAGGGGCCGTCCGCATAGCCCCCAGGCCCAAAACTCCACATGCCCCCGAGCATAATCAAGCCGGAGCCCTCGAGCACTTTCGCGGCTAAAGCACCGAGGATTTCCGAAGGGAACGCAGAAGCCGGCACGTTTCCCAGCATGTAAACCTGAAAATCCCGCTCCCGAATGGCAGCTTCCAAATCTCGGCGATGCCCCTCGGGGTGCAGAGGGTCAATTGTCAGAAAATGGACTTGAAGCTCGGCCCCTTGCGAGAGAGCTCGGCGGAGGAAAGCCGCCTCGGGTCGAGGGGGAAATCCTTCCACCACCAGTGCCCGGATTCCCCCTTTGAGGACCCTCAAAATTGTTGCCCGCTCATTATTCTGCAACACGGCTTCCCCCGGTTGAGCCGGCACCCGCACGACAAGTTTAAACTCACCAGGCGATTGAGGCGTGAACCTCAGCAATACCTGCTGGTGATGACTGACCCCGGGGACCTGGACCTGGGTGGTAGCAACAACCTGCGGGGAGTCGGAAACACTCTGAATTAAGAGAACTTCGAGCGGTAAATTAGCCCCCGCAAAACCCTCCGCATGGATATCCGCCGAGATGATCACCTCGTTATCCAACAGAACGCTGTCCGGAGCCACCAACCTTTCCACCGCCACGTCCACGAATCGGCCGGCACCCCGAGGTTCACCGAAAGCCACTGTATGCACGGCCACGCCGTTGCGAGCCAAGACGGCAGCCGCTCCCAAAGGGGAGACCGAGAAAGGACCTTCTCCTCGCTGGGCTCCATCCGAAAGGAGCACCACCGCAAGCAACCGTTGCCCCACCTGCCGCCGAAGAACCTCCTCGAGTGCCCAGCCTATCGGGGACTGATTTCCGACCGGACTAACTAGTAATTGGAACTTACCCTGCTCTATGGGAACGGACGAAAGTCCGTCGCCAAAACAAAAAGCTTGGAGCTGCACTTGACGGGAAAGAAATTCGATCCGCGGCTGGAAAGTCTCCAAGAGCTTTCGTAGGACCCCGTCGCGGGTCTGTCCCTGGGGCCCATCGACAACCGTCATGCTGCGGGACTGATCTATTAGGAAAACTACCACTCCCGACAAACGCTCTCGGTGGAGGCCCACAACGCTCGGCCGGAAAACTAGGCCCAAAAGCACCGCGGTCAAACACAGCCTTAGCCCCACGAGTAAAGCCTTCCGCCGCGGGGAGAGGTGGCCCCGGACCCAAAAGGCCACAAGGGAAGCAAAACAAAGTAACGCAATTCCCGCGGGCCCCCACCACTTCCCGCCCAAAGGATCAACAGAAATGTTCATGCTTGGGTTCCATGCCTTTGCCTGGTTAACCCGAGGCTGGAAACCTTTGGGGGAAAACGCCGAAAAAAACCGAGTTGGTTCCTTCCTTCTCAGAAAAAGCAGTACTCCTGCTGCCCCATGCGGCCTTGGCTCGGCGGTCGTTTACCCATTCCACGCGATGTGTTTCCGTCTCCCCCGGAAATAGGCTGCTTTCGCCGCTCGAAAGGCCCACCACTTACCGCCACAGCTCTACATATCTCTGCAAGTACCCCATCTTTCTCCGTACTCCATCTTTCTCCATCTCTTTGGTAGTAATCAAACTTCTTTCCCCAGCACTGGTACTTCACTCATACTTCCTTTCTTACTTTTTCCTCAAACTCAGGTCTTTTCCTAGTGCTCATACTTCCCCCGCTTCTAGGTGCTGGCACGTAAGCTCCATTACCATTTTGGGGCTCATAGCCGACACCGAGAATGAACTGTCTGCCGGCGGGGCAACGGTTTGCTCGAAGTCTCGAGGAAATTGCTTTGTTTGAAGGGAGGAATCTTCCAGGGCTCACGGGGCGGCGTCTGCTTCCAATTGAAAAGCTAAAAGTTAGCCCTCCTTAGTCGTAAGGAAGGAATATAATGACCATGATGATGATAAAATTAATAGACTTATTAGAACCGAATTTCGGGCAGTTTTCCCGTCCCTGCGAAGTTAGGAAAGGATTCCTTCGAGCTTCGAGATCGCCAATATGCAGTTGCCACCTTTCAAAGCGGCTTGCCAAGGCAAACTCTAAAAAATTTTAACTCAGAAGGTCCAAAATTTACTTCGATTATTGCTTTGGAAGCTGATTGCCTGCGGAGTCTGCGTCAGGGTTTTTTTATGTTCTTGGAAGGATTACAGGGAATTGGAAAAAACCATTAGTGTTCCTACAGCTAGTTGAGGGGCAACTTGCTCCTTCCTTATTAGGCTAATTGTTCCAAAGAAGCCTCTACCGCTTCCCTTTACAATGCCGTTTTACCCCTGCCTGTGCAGTTCCCTGCGAGCGAACTCACACGCATCCATACTTTCAAGTAATCAAAACTCTCCCTGAGTTTTGCGAATCGATCTGAACGGGGGACTTGTCGGGGCCGTTCCCGGTAGGATGCATGGCACCTGTATCCAGTACACCCGCTAGCAATCGTACATCCTAACACAAAGGTGGTTTTTTTCCGGCTCCGCTGAAAAAA
>Ga0308410_1000394_pt1 | contig 23284 bp, 14 predicted proteins | sample HotsprOSTMatCore_FD_203467 | JGI IMG/M metagenome (GOLD analysis project Ga0308410, IMG submission 203467) | Hot spring phototrophic mat microbial communities from Octopus Spring, Yellowstone National Park, Wyoming, United States -... | ecosystem: Environmental > Aquatic > Thermal springs > Hot...
AAGGGAGCCGTGTGCCCGATCCCTTTTCCCATCGGGAGCGGGGATAACGGCAATTGTTCCCTGTTAACTCGATTATAGGATGCTCTTCCCTTCGTGAGCGGGGATAACAGAAACTAAACGGGGAAAGGGCAATACCTCGGGAATGACGAAAAAACTCCGGAACGACCGATAGCTTGGGAATAACTAAACCTTGGTGATAAGTATCTAAAAACTTGGTAACAACTATCTAAAAACTTGGTGATAACAATAAATGGGCGAATAACTAAAAACTGGGAGTAAGTAAAAACTTGGGAATAAGTGAAAACTGGGGAATAACTACAAAGCCGAAACCGGACTAGAACTCGGGAATCTATACATCTATGGAAAAACAGGCGAGAACCTATGGAAAAACAGCCGACAATGGAGACCGCAATTACCAAAACAACCATCCGGGGTGGGAATATCGAAGGAACCAGGCACCAACCGGAGAGCAGAGAATAGCCTCTTGGGCACTGGTCACCGGGTCGGCGGTTCCTTCCACTTAACTTGGCATTGGCGGAAAATCTGGTCTTTCTCTAGAAGAACTGCCGGCACTTTGGGAAGTTTTCGGAGGTACTTTCCGAAGATGAGGAAAATTCTTTCCTGTCGCTCGAATTCCTCTTGGAGGACCTCCAGCCATTCCGGAGCCTCGAAGCCTGTCTCGCGGGGTTTTGCGAGGAATTGTTCGGCAAGCTCTTCTATCTTTTGGGCGGCCTGATGGGCTCGGTCTTCCGAAGGTGCTTCCGCCAATTGGGTTGCCCAATATCGGAGTTGTTCTAATCGGAACGAGTAACTGATCCCATCCTCCACCACTCGCTCCACGGTCAAAAGCCGAACCCCCGTCTCCTCCGCAAGGTGGCGAAGTCCTTTACGGAGAAACTCGATCTCCGGGGCAGCTAGCGATTCCACCCATCGGGCAAATTGGTCAGCCACTTCGAGCTTACCTGCTTCCAGCAGTGCCCGGTATACCCGTAGGAATGGAACACAAGTCCAAAGGACTCGGTCCATCAGCCCGGCGGCCATCAGGTACCGCAGGAGGATCATGAGGTTTTCCCCCCGGTCACTCTCCGGGGTCGAGGAGTTATAGTCGATGTAGTGGGAATAGTAGGAGACCACCGGCTCCAGGATTAGCCGAAGGAATCTGGCGAGGGTTTCCGCGGGCAATCGCCCGTCGCGGACATCCTCGAAGGCCCGAGGCAAGGATTCCTCGTTAGGCTGTTGGATGACGCGTTGGATGTAGGCCATGGGCCCCAATTTTAGCAGGCCCAAGAGGTTTGGATAGCTGAGAAATGCCTGGGTGAAAAGGTCGTGGCCATAGTCGGCGATGAAGCGGGCCACCTCTTGTAAGAGCTCTACGTCATTCAACCGTTCCGCGGGTGAGACAAGAAGATAATAGCCATAGCTCCGCCACTTCTGAAAGAGGCGTTGGAAAATCTCTCGGCAAAGATGAAAGAGGACTTCCTGTCGCTCCTGAGCCGAGCCTGGCCAGTTGTCGGCGGAAAGGGCAACTGCCCGGGCCATGCCATCCATTGCCGCGATAACTGGTTCCGCTAGTTGAGTAATTTGGCGACCACTTGCCTGGCTCACCCGTTCCGCGTTCATTAACCGTGTGATGAGCTCAAGGGTCTGCCGGAGCTTTCCCTTGCGGGGCAAGATGTTCGCAAGCCGAGCGAAGAGGCTCCCGCATACCTGAGCCCGAACAATTTTCTCTGGGTCGTCAGCCATCTCCAGGGGCGGCGAATGCCATGGAAATTGTTCCAGCAACCCCAAAAGCTGTTTCCAGGCAGCAGCAAAACTCCCCCCACCCAGTTCCAAAGTTGTGCGAAACACACGTTGGAACGCCTGGAAAACTTCGTGGGACTTGTCTCCCAGCTTTAAATTCTCCTCGGGCAGCAAAATGGCAAGGGTCCAAACCGCCTCCTCCATGCTCACCCAGGTTTCGATAATCCGGTGCAGAAGGGTTTCCTTGATTTGCAATCGCTGCCCGCATTCGGTCATGTCTTCCATATTGGCGGAGGTAGGTTCAATGTGATACTGCATCACTGACAGCAACAACCGCCGCAAATCCGCGGAGAATCTTCGAGCTGCCTGCAGCCATTGTTGGAAGGTATCCCTCGGGTCTACCTCTGGATGTCCAAGTACCTGGAAGGCAGCATACTGCCAAAGGGTTGCTAACATGACAAGGAAAAGGAGGTGATCGGAAAGCCGTTTTAGCTCGGCCAAAAGTTCGGGATCGATGCCTCCGAACTTCTTTTCCAACAACTCGGAGTCGACTCCGTCCAAAGCGGAGTCCCGATAGACCACCCCCTCGTAAGCAGCGGCAAAGATGTTGCTAAATTCGCCGGGAAAGTCCTCGAGGGAAAACTCTTCCTCCTCCCCTACTTGGGGTCCGTGCTGCTTGCCAGAACTTGCCAGCTGGAACTGAGGGACTTTCCAGAGGTGGGGGCCATTGACCTCCAAATAATCAAAAAACCGCCGAGTCCATTGCCATTTTTCTGCAATAGTTTTCGGCTGAGGATAACGTTCCTGGCCAACCTGCTGAGAGGGGCTCTTGGGGGAACCTTCCCACAAGGTGTACATCCATCGGGCGGCCACAGTAGGAAAATTGTAGCTCCCGTCGCGGAGTCCCACATTGCCTTCCAACTGGACCCAATTGATCATAAGGGCTAATGCCCCCACAAGGTCATTGTGTTCAAGAAGAGTTTGAATGGCAGAAGCATAAGCCTTTCCGGCGGGAAATCGGCTCACATGTTCTCGCCAAAAGCCGACATCACCGGTGGCTGCCCCTCCTTGATACCATGCATGGATAGCGGCGGCTACGGCTCGAGCGGACTCCGCCGCGAGCTTCCCGGAGAAGCTGACGACTCCGCTGACTTTGGTCGTGGCGAATTGGTCCCACCACTCGGCCAATTCCCTCAGATGAACTTCGACCTTTTCCACGATATCCCGTCGCCCGACGGCAGCCGCCGCCTTCATCACCTCCGCATGGAGGTCAAAAAGCCGTTCTACCAAGGCGATCAACTGGGGAATCCGCTCGTCGAGAACACTATCTTCCGGTGCCGGGCTGAGGGGAAAAAATCCGGAAAAACCCAGCGCGTTCCACGGATCTACTAAAGCTCCGCAATCGATTCCCCGAAGGATCAACCGGAAGATCTCCGGCAGCTGTCGGGCAGCCTCCTCCCAGAGACCCTGCTCAATCTTGGAGCGGCAGGAATGGATAGCGGCATAAATTCGAACCTCCATCCGGGTATTTACCCCACGGATTGCCGGCAGTTGCCGTCGGAGGATTTCTTCTTGCCCCACCTCCGCCAGCAGCTCCACGAAGCGAGCCCGGTGACTTTGAGTGGTCCGATAGTCGTTGATCCGCTGGTTGAGGGCCCGCCGCACGGAACCGAAGGGAGTCCTAAAGGTCTGACGCTCCTCGTGGAAATACTTGCGAAGGTTGCTCGGCACCTGCTTGAATAACCACTCGTAGTATTCTTCCCGATACCGGGCGATCTTCAGCACCAACCGGCTCAGGTTTTCAGTGGAAGGAATGGCCGAGGGACTTCCGCCGGTTATTCCCACCGACATTAAGAGAGTGCCCACCAAGGCCCCGCCGGCTTCCAGCAACAAAGCCTCCGGCGGAGCTTTCCCCTCCGTATGTTGCTCGGTAAGCCAATCTCGAAGAAAGTCGAGGATCACCTGCTGGACCACATACCGGCAAAACCGCCCTTTTTGATTGAGCCGGTGGGGATCCCAGGTACCGTAAACATGATTTGGCCGGTGGGTCAGGGGATGCCGGGGATCCAAAGGCCGAGGATCAAACGACATTTCCTCCAGTTGATCCAAGTAAAAATCGGCTTCCTGACAAATAGATGGAGGAAGCAATCTCAGGATTTCTAACCCCTGCCGAACGATGGGGGCATAAGGGGAGCATGCGAGTCCGGCCCCAGATATGTACAAAGGAACAGTGCACAGCCGTTCATGCAGGTAGGGCTCATACTTGCGTGTCTCTAAGACGGCCACCGGCCGATATCCCACATAGTCATTCAGCCGGCTTAGTGCCTCCCGAACGATTCGCTCCTCCTCTTCCCAGGGTTCGCCTGCCTGGAGGATGGCCTCCAGAACCCGGGCTACAAAAAACGGCTGATGAAAGATCCATTCCTCTTGATGCTCAAGGAGATCCCGGTGGAAGGAGCGGTAGGCGGGTATGACCACATCGAAAGCCAGCCGAAGCACCGCCCTGGCTTGCGAGGTATCGCGGAAGGTAGAGTCGATTTGCTCCACCCGCTCCGGTGCTCCACAGAGCAGCTGTCGAAAGCGAAAGCCTACATCCTCCGGGAGTTCCAGGAGGACGGCTTGTGCGAAGCTCTCCGGCGACAGTCCGGCCGCTTCCAAGAAAAGCCGATTGACGGTAGCGAAAAACCGGGGATCGCGGCCACCTGAAGAAAAATTCAGATAGCCCACAACCTCCCGAAGGGCCTCCTCAAAAGATATCGTTCTCACTTTTGATCCCTGCCAAAACCGGCTCTAGTGGAATGATTGCCGATCGGTTCCTTATAGACGAATTGTGGATCGCACCCTTAATGATCTATGGAAATCAAACAAACAACGATAATCTCTGGTTTTCAGCTGCTTTTCTGTTTCATGCCTGTGCGGAGAGGAACATTAGGGTCTGTGCACGGTCAAACAAAGATGGTTCTTAGCGATCCCGACCGAGAGCTTCCTTCGGCCAAAATGCCTCACCCGCAGGCCGACCCACCAGCCGTGGTACCCGTTTCCACTCCCTACGTGCCGGCACCAACCGGGCAAAAATTTCGCGAGTTGCCAGAACTACTGGGAGGAAAGGACTGCCGATTTGTCCGCGGGATTTCCTGCTGAAAACGGTACGCCCAAGAATTTGTTTGGGCACCTGGGGCCAGGTATCCAGGTCTCCGCTCCCCATGAGACGACAGCCCTGGTCGAACCGTGCACTCTTGCCTTCAGGATCAACCGGCCAAAGCAAGAAACGTTTTCCGCAGGGGCTTGGGAAGCTTCCGCTTTTGGCGATGTTATCCGGCCCGCGGTCGAATTCTCCTGGAGTAAGTTTATCCCCAGGGTCCCCGGGGAGGCGAAGCCCCCTATGGGTTCGGATTCGGTGTAGCTCGGGATGCTCGAGGGCCTTTTGCCCGATGCACCTTTTCCGGAGGATGTCAGTTCCGGAAAATTCTAAGCTACAGGTAGCACGGACTTTTCCGGTCGGGACTCCCCTCCCAAGCCCTTGTGGTTCCACATACTGCTCGGTTGTTATTAGGCCGGTTTTTGTTATTTGGCCTGGTTCTTTTTTTAATGGGGCCGGCTCTTTTTTTAATTGGGGTAATTTGAGTCAGCGTTATTCTACCAGAAGTCGCCGGCTTTCCACTTGAGGCCATCTTTTTTGGGGTTTTGGGGAAAAGCCGGGCAGAAAGCAGGTAGCAAGATTCTCGAGGCTCACGGGCCAGTCCCCTGGAGGGGATGCCTCCGGCGGGCCTTTGTCTAGCAAGCTGAGACCTTTTGCCTTGTTGGCTGGCGAGGACTTCGTGATGGGACTCGCCTTAAATAAGCCCGCGAAGCGAGAACACCTTGCCCGAACGAGCCAACTGTTCTCGTCCAAATGTACCCGTGGTCCAAATCGATAGGCGAAAGCCCCATCTAGAGAGGAGGGTTGGTGTTATGCATACGGGGGAGAGGTTCGGTCATTTTAATCGATGCACCGGAGGATTGTTCGTCTTATGCAACCGGGGGGAGAGGGCACTAACATCCGAGTGACTATCGTGGATATCAAGGAAGAAAACTGGGTGCATTGGTCAGAATGGGAAATTATGATGAAAGGGGAGGAAGACATAGCCCCGGGGTGGCCGGGACTAGCAAAAAGCCGGGCATGGGAAGTGGTAGATCACGTTAATAGCTACTAAACGGGTTCATAGCTTGCAAGTAGCCCCGATATCGCAGGTTGGGGCAATTTTGGGGCTCTCGGGCGAAGCCTCTGATTTTTCCGTTTAACAGGTGCCGTCGCGGATTGAGAGGTAGAAGCGATACCCGGCCTCCGCGAGAAAAAGCCTTTGCCTAACGCCATAAAGGTTTGTGCTGCTGTGCCGGAGGCAGTTTGACGGGACTGGCTGAGCTAATTCGAGGTGTTCTATTAGCGTTTATAAATTCTACGAATCAGTGTTTTGAATGCCGTTTGCATTTCAAAATCGGTGCTTTGAATCTCGATAGCTTTGGCAGCTACTTTGCAAACGCTGTGTCCCCCCCTCAAAGAACAAAATGGTCTAACTCTATAGAGTGGGGTTCAAGCAACTTAAAAGGTTTTGGGTTGGGGCTTCCAGAAGGTCAAGCGGGGCCTTGGCCCAGGGGAAAAGCCCTAAGTCGGGTCCGGGGGACCACGGAGAATTATGATTAAGTGTACTTATTAAGTAAACAACAGAAGGAAACAACTCCGAATTGGGCTACCCATCTCAGGCCATTTGCTATTTTGCTTCGGAAGATCATTTTTTTGGGCCCCCTTCAGCCTAAGGTTTGGAAGGGCGGAAGGTTTTAGCCTTTAGTAAGGAGAGGTTTGCCCGCGAGCAAGGAGGGCTTCACGGAGGGAGGTCGCGGGTTGATCGCAGATTAGTTGGTTTGCCCGCGGGAAAGGAGGGCTTCACCGATGGAGGTCGCGGAGGTCCGGTCCTTGGGGCCCCGCAATCGGAGTTTGGGATCAAACGGCCTGGCAATCGGGGCCACCAAGGAGGAGACCCAGCAGGTATCAGCACCAGGCTTTTGTCGGAGAAGGTAATAGCTCCCAGATCTTTACAAGCCAGATCCTCCCAGGATCGTCACGGAAAATTTCCCGCTACTTCGAACTAGGAGCCAGGTGAATGAGGCAACCTTTAAGTAGGGTAACGTTGGGTTGGGGAATTGGGCTGCTTGTTCTGGTAGGAATTTGCTCCCAGGTAGCGTGGGGACAATCCACGGCTCCAATTTATTCTCGGGAGGAGCTGGCCCGGCACGGACTTGTCCGGGCGTTTTTCACCCAGGTGCAACTTGATCCGGCCCGGACCCGGGTGACCGAGATGATCTTGGACGGCGATCTCCTTTTGGTCCAGACCAGTGCAAGCACACTTCATGCCTTGGATGCTGAAACCGGTGTGACCCGATGGACCCGGCAGGTGGGCGATCCTCGGCACCCGACCTTGCGGGCGGCGGTCCATGGGAAGTGGGTGGCTGTTATTAATGGATCGTGGGTTTTTGTTTTGGATCGCAACGATGGGCGGGTCCTGTGGAGTGCTCGGTCCGACGGAGCCCCCGGGGCTGGACCGGCTTTGAGCTCCCAGCGGGTATATGTGCCGGCCTTAGACGGAAAAGTCTTCGCCTATCGGATCGACCGACTTATCTCCCCACCTTCAGAGGAGTTGATGCAGCGGGCAGCCCGGATAACCACCGGCGAACTGGAACCATTGAAGCCGGAGCTGCCGGTTCGCGTGGTCCCGCTGGTCAGCCAGTCTTTTGGGGCGGTCATCATTCAGCCGATTCTGACTCATGAGGAAGCCGGCGAGGAAAGAGTCGCGTGGGGTACAGATCGAGGGTTTTTATTTTTGGGGGTGATCAACCGAATTCGGGAAGAACAGTTTCCGTTCATCTATCGGGTGGATGCTGCCGGGGGTATCGTGGCCCAACCCACTTACCTTCGGCCGGATCGAGCCCGCGGCAGAGACTTCGGGATGCTGTTTGTCGTTTCCGGAGGTGGTTTCGTCTATGCCATCCGGGAGCGAGATGGTAAGGCTTTGTGGCGGTTTTCCGTAGGAGAGCCCATTTACGAACCGGTGGCTGCCCTGGGAGATGACGTGTTTGTAACCAGTGTGCTGGGACGAATCTGCTGCTTGTCCGTGAACGATGGTTCGCTGAATTGGGCTGCTCCAGCTTGCAAGAGGTTTGTGGCAGCCAGTGCGGAAAGGGTATATGCAGTTGACGGACTGGATCAGTTACGGGTTCTAGACCGAAATACAGGTGTACTCCTAGACAGCATCGATATCTCTCCTTTGCCGATTCGTCTTCTTAATACCGAGACCGACCGAATCTATTTGGCTACCCCTTGGGGGCTCATCCAGTGTTGGCGGGAACAAAACCTGCAGCAACCGATTCGCCATCAGCCGGAGCCGACAAGTGGCGACTTGGGCGGAGAAAAGGAGAAGCGTCAATCCGAATAGTCGTTGGCGAGATTCTGCTTTTGTCCGGTATGCCCGACTCCGGTGCTGAGCCTTTAGCCACTTGGGATCAAAAAGTGGCATTTAGAGAAGGCCGGTACAATTCTCAAGAAGAGGGGGCTGCCACTTGGGTGCCGATTTCGAAATAACTCTTTAAGGAGGAAATCGAGCTTAAAAGGAGGAAGTCGAGTTTAAGCGGCAATCCTCAGCCGCTGTCCTGGATAAGCTGATCTCCTTATGTCCGTTGTCTCCCGCCGATTTGCCCCGAGGAGTTCCCCTAGAGCGATTCCTCTGCCCTGATTTCGCTTCCCACGGTCCGTCGGTAGAGCCCGGGGCCGCTGCCCCCCGGCTTTCCGAAACAAATGGCGGGCCTAGCTCGGCATCTTTCGCGGAGCCGAGGGTTTAACGGTGCCTTTGTCGAGGGCCTTTCCTCACCGCATTCCTAAATTTACCTGGGAGAAATATCCCCGAAGGCGGCCACGACTGGGGCAAACCCGACTCCTCAAGGGGGTTTAATCCCCGATATGCCCTTGCTGAAAGAACCCGCGATATGCCCTTCCCGAAAGAAACAGAAATTCACAAATTAAGTGAAAAATTGAGCTGGTTTGGAAGGTTTTGGTGTTTAGAATAAGGAAGGGATGGCCGCCGAGAGTTTTCCCTGTCGTGATTTGTGGTAACTCACCCCGCCAATACAAGCAATGTTGGTTCAAAGACGAGGAAAGGCGGCACAAAGGAAAGAACTCCGGGCGATTGGGAAACGGGCAATGATCGAGGCAGCTAAAGCCCTTTCCGAGCCCCGGGGCTATTTCTCGGAAGATTTCAGCCGTACTTGGACCCTGAACAAAGTGCTGGCCCCACCCGTTAACCTGCCCCCAATACCTCGAGTGTGAGGAACTGCGAAGCCTACCTTTGCCATACTTGCGGAGGACAGATCGTGAATTGGATTCATTGGCTTCTCCGGATTGTGTTTTCGCGGTTCGTTTTGATTTTGGTGGGCATTTTGGTGGCCTTGGGAATTCTTGGTGTTTGGGGAACTCAGAGACTCTCGGCCTCGCGAACCACCGGGACGATGCTCACCCATGTGGTTACTCGGGGCCATTTCGTGCACGATATAACGGAAACGGGGAGTGTGGAAAGTGCCCGTAATGTCGATATTGCCTCCAAGGTTCGGTCGATGAGCGGTTCGGGAGTTGCCATTCTGGAGATTGTTCCCGAAGGCACGGTGATTCGACCGGAAGATTGTATCGGGGAGGATGCGGTGGTACCGCTGGAGGTCATCAAGCAACTGGAGGAATACCATCGGGCTCACGGAATTCGTTTGGCTGACTATGGAACGGAGCGAGATCCGCGGAAGCGAACGGATCTAGGACCTCCGCGGGCGGCCCCGAGCGAAGCTCCGGAGGAGAAAACCCCCGGGGGGCCCGCCATGGAACCCTTGGCTCGGGCCGATTTTTCCGGGGAAAGTTCGGGCGGTTCTCAAGCATCGAATGAGGAGGCAAAAAATTCGGCGGGGACCTCCTCGAATCCAGCTCCTGGAGCTGCAAACTCCACACAGGCTACCCAAGGATCGCCTGCCAACCGCTTGGCCTTAACCACTCCTTCCGGAAACGGGCAACCTGGCAATGGCAACGGCAGCAGCCCAGCTCAGGTTCCCCCTCAAAACGGTCCGAATCTCCCTTCGATAGCCGAGGGAGTTGTGGAGCGACTCCAACTGACGGGCCTTCCCCTTCGCCAACGAGACTTGAAGGAGATCATCCCTGAGCTGACGCCTCCCATCGCTGGCAAACGTCTCCTCACCTTCGAGGAGGTTCGCGACAAGATGGTGCTTGTGCGGCTGGATTCGGCCTCGCTTGAAAATCAGCGAGTACAGCAACAAATCACGTGCGAAAATAGCCGAGCTTCGGTGATTCAAGCCCTCAGCAACTATGAGGCATCTCTGATTGCTCTGCAGGAATATTTGGAGGGCACATATCGCCAGCAGCTTCAAGACCTCCTGTACCAGGAACTTATGGCCGAGGAAAACCTCGCTCGGGCTCAGCAGTATTATGAGTACAGCAAGGAACTTTATGCCAAGGGCTACATCTCCGAGCGGGAACTGCAGGCCAACGAATTCGACGTGCAGAAGAAAAAGGTGGAGCTGGAGACCATCAAAACCAAACGGCGTGTCTTGGACAAATACACCAGGGAGAAGATGCTTACCCAGCTTCAGGCGGATATTGAGTCGGCCCGGGCCAAGCTCGAGGCTGCCCGACGGAACTACCTTTTGGACCTTCAGAAGCTGTGGGAAATAGAGGAGCAAATCGCCAATTGCACGATCTTTGCCACTCGGCCCGGCCAAGTAGTTTATGCTAATGAACGGGACTACCGCGGGGGTACCACGGTGGTCATCGAGCCGGGCACGATCATTCGCGAACGGCAGGTGATTATCCGTCTACCAGACCCCAGCCAAATGCGGGTGGTCGCTCGGATCAACGAATCGCGGGTCAACCTCGTCCAACGAGGTATGCGGGCGAAGATCCTCTTGGATGCTTTCCTCAATTACGAAATCACCGGAGTGGTCGAGGAGGTAAGCGATTACCCCGCCCCGACTTCCTACTGGCTGCAAAATGTCAAAGAATACGAAGCCAAGGTGCGGATCGAAAATCCTCCGCCGGGGCTTCGGCCAGGGTTTACAGCCCAGGTGCGGATCCGTGTGGCCGAGGTCCCCAATGTCCTCCAGGTCCCTGTGCAGGCGGTCTTGGAGCATGGAAACAAGTATTACTGTATCCTCGTTAGGGGCAAGGATTCCTTGGAAGCGCGCGAGGTCCGGTTGGGACTGACCAACGATAAGTTTGTGATTATCGAGGAGGGGCTCCAGGAGGGCGATGTGGTCCTTTTGAATCCCCGGGAATTTCGGGAGAGGGTGAACTTGCCCAAGGTGAGCGAGGGGACCGGAGGAGGCTCGGATCAAAGCCAGGATCGGGAGGAGCCCGGGAGCGGATCGCCCGGCTTGCGAGCTGGTCTGGCCTCCGAGCCGGGGCAGCGAAATCAGGAGGGAGCGGTGGGAGCTCGGCCTGGTGGTCCTCCCGGGGACGGGGCTGGGCCAGGCAGCTTAGCCGGGCAGGCTGGGGCCTCCCCAGCACCGGAGGGCGATCGCTCGGGGCCTCCCGGAGGAGAACGGCCGCGAGGACCTGGCGGTCGGCCGGGCGGTCCACCTCCCGATCCGGCTCAACTCTTTAGCCGCTGGGATCGGAATACCGACGGAAAGCTCGACCGCGAGGAAGTGCCGGAATTCCTCCGGGCTGCCTTTGACAGCATCGATGCCAACCGAGATGGACAGCTCGATGTGCAGGAGTTCCAAGGGGCTGCCCGACAGCTCCTCGGTCGCAGACCTGGCGGACCGGGAGGTCCCGGCGGACCGCGTGGGGCCGAAGGCAATGCCCCCTCAGGAGGGATTCCCCCCCGGGAATCTTTCCGTCCTTCCCAAGGACCGTAATTCCCTTGGCCTTGGCTGGCGGTGGCCAAAGTGAGCTTGGGGCCTGGGGCAGGTCTTCCCGGCGGCCCTTAAGGACTGCCGTGAAATGGGGTCCCAAAACGTTGGGCCCAAACCAGTCCTGGCGGTTTTGCCTCAGGACCGGTTTGGTGGGTCTTTCCATTAAGCGGATCCGCCAGGCCACCTGTGACAGCAAAGGACGATAGGCCGCCACAAGTTCGTGTCCGGAGCGGACAAGCTTCCAAAGCCCTTGGAAGCTTAACCCCCATTGGGGCCAAGCGGTAAGAGGTTCGCCAACTGGAAAGAAGCATTTCGGCTGAACAAGACCCAAGCCCATGGCGATAGCCCTTAGTGTACGGAACGTTGTCAAGAATTACTACCTAGGGAGCGAAGTGGTTCAGGCCATTCGGGGCATTAGTTTCGATGTGGAGGAAGGGGAGTATGTGGCCATTATGGGCCCTTCGGGCTCCGGCAAGAGCACCCTCCTAAATCTTTTGGGCTGCCTCGATCGCCCCACCAGTGGGACCATTATTTTGGGTGACCAAGATGTGAGCCTTTTGAACGACAACGCCCGATCGGAAATCCGGGCCAAGAAAATCGGCTTCATCTTTCAGTCCTACAACCTCATTCCCCAACTGACGGTTCTAGAGAACATCGAGGTGCCACTTTACTATCAGGGGCGAATCACCCAGGCAGCCAGACGGCGGTGCCGCGAACTAGCGGAAATGGTTGGCCTGAAAGACCGGCTCCGGCATCGTCCCACGCAACTCTCGGGCGGTCAGCAGCAACGGGTGGCAATAGCCAGAAGCCTTGTCAATGATCCGGTGTACATCTTGGCAGATGAGCCCACCGGGAACCTGGACTCGGCTACCGCGGAAGAGATCTTGGAATTGTTAGAAAAGCTCAATGCTATGAACAAAACGGTGATCATGGTAACCCACGAGCTGGATGTCGCCGCCCGATGCCGCCGGATCATCCGCCTCCGCGACGGGAAAATCGAGTCGGACACCCCTCAAGTACCGCGAAAGGTCTGGACCGCCTCGGTTCCGATACCAGCATGATTGAAGCCCGAGGCAAACTGCTTCCCCCGGATTCTCATTCGGTGGGGGGAAGGCAGAGGCACAAGGATTCAACATGCAGCCGCGGCAACCTTTCCGGAGAGTCCTCGAGGTGGTAACTCCGTGGCAAAGAGGGGAACCTTAACAGCCAACTCAAGGGAGAAGTTCTAAAAGATTTGGCTTGGCCGGTGCAAGGGAAAGAAGATGGGCCTTTTTTGGCTGAAGACGTGGCAACTTGGCATTAAGAGCCTTCTGCTACACCCATTGCGGTCCGGGCTTACGGTCCTGGGGATTTTTATCGGGGTTTCCAGTGTCATTTGGCTGGTAGCTATCGGCGAAGGGATCGGACGCAAAGCTCAGGAGCAAATCGAACAGCTGGGAGCCAATAACATTATTGTCCGCTCCATCAAACCGCCTACGGAAGTGACGGAACGCTCCCGGGCCTTGGTCCCCTATGGACTCACCCGCGATGATTATGAGCGTTTGACGACGACTATTCCCACGATTGTGCAGGCGGTGCCGATCCGCGAGCTTCGCCGTCGCTTTAGTTACGGACCTCGTTCCCTCGACGGTCGTCTGGTCGGATGTACACCCGAATATGCCCAGGTGGTCCGGCTGGAGGTAGATCGAGGTCGATTTATTACCCACGCCGATATGTTCCGAAAGGAGAACCAGTGCGTTTTGGCGGCCGAGGTCGCCCAACGGCTTTTCCCCTTGGAAAACCCCCTGGGAAAAGCCGTGCGAATTGAAGAGCATTTCTATGTGGTCGTAGGGGTGCTCAAACCGCGAATGCCTTCTGCGGGGATTGGGGGCTCGCTTGCCGCCCAGGAGTTCAGTCAGGATATCTACATCCCCATAACAACTCTGTGGGACCGAATCGGCGATGTGGTGATCACTCGGCGGGCAGGCAGCTTCGAAGGCGAAATTCTTCAAATCAGTCAGGTAACACTGACCATCGACGAAGTCAGTAACGTGCTCGCCACGGCTGAGGTGATCAAAGATACCTTGGCCCGGTATCATCGAGTGGAGGATTATGGGGTCACGGTGCCCCTGGAACTTTTAGAACAGGCCCGCATCACCCGATTGATGTTCATGATCTTTATGGGCTTGATTGCCGCCATCTCGCTCGTGGTGGGCGGTATTGGAATTATGAACATCATGTTGGCAACTGTCACGGAGCGGACCCGGGAGATCGGCATTCGCCGGGCATTGGGTGCCAAACGTCGCGATATTGTCCGGCAGTTCCTGATCGAGACCGTTTCCCTTTCCATTGTGGGAGGGGTGATCGGGATTTTGGGAGGGCTAACCTGCGGCCCGGCCTTGCGATTCATTCGTGCCCAACTCTTCCGGCTTATGCCCGAGTTGATGAACCAGTTGCCAGAAGTAGTCCGGACGATGGAACCGATCCTTGTTCCGGCGTCTATTCCTGTGGCTTTCGGAATTTCTGTGCTGATCGGGATTGTTTTTGGACTTTATCCGGCGATGCGGGCGGCGGCCATGGATCCCATCGAGGCCCTCCGTCACGAGTAAGCTTCCTCCGAAAAAGCCCACGGATTGAGCGTGATCGGTGACACCCTGCAGGCACGGCAAGGCAGGCTTATCCTTAACCAGCATTCGGGTGGAGGTTCTCATAGCCCCGGGGGAACGATCGGGCAGAATCTCAGCCTTCGGGGGTTAGCTATCCAGAGCTTGCATACCCCCGCGAGCACCATGGGAACTTGCATACCCCCGCGAACACCATGGGACAGCCGGTCGGGCAAAGGGGCATCGATGCCAATGGGGGGAGGGAGGCAAGGACATTGCGGCCCTCCGGACGGCATGCCCCGATAAGGTCTGCGGCTGATACTTCCCGGTTAAGCCCCTCAATACTTCAAACCCCAAAGCTTCGGGAATCAATCTGCTTATAACAGAATCCGGAAATCTAATTTGCCTGCAGCAAGGCCGCGAATTAGAGGGTCGATTTGTTTATGAGGAGGCCGCCAATCATGACGAAACTGCAAGATGGTTCCCCCTCTAAAGTTAACCCACCCGTAAAGGCCAGAGCCGCGGGACCCTTCCACATAGTGCAGACACTCAAGTGTCTGGTTTTCTCCCCGTTATACTTCTCTTAGTTTCGCAAAGCTGAAAAATACTTCTCTTAGTTTCGTAAAGCTGAAAAATTTCACTGTCTTAGGTTCGCGAAGCCGGGAAGTTTCCCTCTCTGGGTTTCGCAAAGCCGAAAAAGTTCTTGGTGATCATAAAGCTCTTTCTGCCATTTAAATTTATAACCGGAAATGGTTGAAACGTTGGGTGAAGTTTTTTGGGTCCTTAGAAGCCGGTAGAATCCCGCGCGCAGATTTCCGGACAGGGTAGCTGGGAATAAAGATACATTTGTTCCCTAGTTAGGCAGTAGGGAAGAACCAGGAGATGCCGAAGGGGAAGTTAAAAGGCGGCTGGCAGGGGGTAAATCGTGGGAGCCGGCAAACCGCGGGTCAAGGGGGGCTACTGATCGGTTTACCCGTTCGAATCGCGTGGAGGAGCTTCTTGACGGCATTCTCTAATCGCCGAAAGGACCGCATTTTCTCTCGAATCAATTTGAGTTTTACAATCTGTGCTAGCTTCTGCTGTTCCCGGGGCGGGTTATAACCCATAGAAAGGTTTTTTCGGAGCCAACCCTTTGTGTCGCGGGGGGCTTCAGGATCGGAAGGAATAGCCGGCGGTGGTTCGCGTAAGACTATTCTATTATCCGAAAAGTGTTTTCCCACTAAGGAGTCGGCGGCGGGAATAAACCAGGATTCAAATTTTATACAAGCGAACACCACAGCCAAAGAAAACAGGCGGCCCGCACCAGCTTCGCGGGCCACCCGGGCGAGCATCTGGGCTGCCTGCTTCGCACAAAACTGCTGCCCCTTGACCGGTCCATTGCCATCACACATCCAGGGGCTATCACCATCCAAAATTATGAGCACACCCCCGAGGTTTTCTCTTTTCTTGCAGGCTTCTAGCAGCCGGAGGTATTCTCCAAATGGCTTTTTATTTTCTGGTTTGCACACCGTCGGGTAGGCGCCTATTCGCATGGGGTAGTCATCTAAGCACACCACATCGAACCCCCCCGCTCTTGGAGAAGGCGTTTTACCAGGACCTTAGCTGCCCCTTCGTCGCCTTCGCCCTCAACCATGAGCACAAGCCGCTTCGGACTCATCCAGCAGTCTCCCCACCTGCGTTACGAGCGGTATCCTCGCAGTGTCCCGCGGCCATCCGGGGAGTATCCACTGTAAAGAGCTCTCCCGGATGCATCAATTGTTCACGGAGGGCCTCGCGTTGATCATCCGCCAGAGGGCCGATCCGCGTCTCCAGATCCACCAGTTCCACCACTCGGATTTGTTCGTCGGAGAAATAGTCGAGCAGTACCCGACTATGGGTGGTCAGCAGAACCTGCCTCTGGGGCTGCTTGGAACTCGTAAGCCAATAACTCCAAGGCAGCCGGATAGATTCCGTTTTCCGGTTCCTCAAACACAAGAAGTTCCTTCGCAGGCCTCTGATACAGAGCAAGTAAATGGGCGAAAAACCGCCGAAATCCGTCCGACTCCTGAGCCAACTCCAGGCTCAAAATCTTCTCGCCCAACCGATGCCCCACAATGACTTTCTTCGGCTGTTGGAGAGAGTCTGGCTGGATGGTGGCCACGGTGGGATTAAGACAGCGAAGGGTTGCTACTAATGCCTTCCGCGTCTGAATTGCCTCCAGATCGGTTAGAAGCTGTCGAAGAACATCAAGATAGTTTTCCCCCTTGTCGCGCAACCCAAAGGCAGAATCTCCCTCCTCACTTTTCTGGAGCACGTCATAGGGAAAGTTATATACACCAATGCCGGCCGTCAGGACCGTGTATGCTAGGACCGCAGATTCGACCCCGGGCAGATTACCCAAGGCCACCGATCCGGGATTTGGAGGGGAGATCAGTGGCGGAGGAGTTTGCCACACTGCACTGCTTACGCGGACAGAGCCCTTTTCTGCGGCCTGGACTTGGCACATCTGACAAAAGATGGTCTTTTCGTCCAGCTTCAGCTCTTCCAGGAGAGGTCCCCGTGTCCAGTGTGGAGCCAACCGGAGGGTATACCGAAACGTTTCTGAAATTCCAGGAATGGTAAATTCGAGGGAAAATTCCGTCGGTTCGTTGGGGTTCGTAGCACACTTCCAAGTCTCCCAATCCTCGGCAACCCCTCCCCGCCGAAGATAGTCTCGGAGGAAGCGAATGGCCGAGACCAAATTGCTCTTTCCTGTACCGCTTTTCCCAATAAAGACGGTCACCGGCGAGAGCTCGACGGCAACGGCCCGAAGACTTTTGAAATTTTGTATCCTAATCCGGTGAATCATGTTTGTTCTCCCGCACGATAGGAAACGACTCGCGGCTCTCGGAGCTTCTGTTCGAATTTCTTCTTTTGCCGGCCTGCACGACTTACCCCCATGCCCAACCCCTGCTCCAATTCTCTCAAAGTACATGCCGGCAAAGGCGGAACATGGGCAAAGTAAGTCAAGTCCTCTTAGGCGTTCCAATCTCGGCACAATCTCCGGGCAAATTCATTCGTTGCGTCTCGGTGCATTTTTTGGAGCATCCAAGGAATTTCTTTGAGGGCATCTTTTCAGTGTCAAAGATCACTAGGTATTTAAGCATCCATGGATAAATTGCAGACTTTATAGGGAAACTGAGGACTTCATGGATAAACTGCGGACTTTATGGGTAAACTGCGGACTTTTTGCATAAACTTTGAGCTTTATGAGTAAACTGCGGGCTGTATGGGTAAATTGTGGGCTCATTAAGAAGGCCAGATTTCCTTGCGGCTCGGGGTTTGTCGGAGGTTGCACGAGTTGTTCTGTTGGAATTTGCATGAGTTATTCTGGGAGCATTCGGATGGGGTAGCCTCCGGCACACCCTCGGCAATGTCAGGACCTGTCCCGCTAACAGAATGCTATCGCCACCGGCCGGTGAAAGCGGCAAGAACTACCAGAAAGACAATCCACACTAGGAGAAGACCGCCTGTCAGGTAGAAACGCAGCCAGTCCTGCTGCGTCGGAGCTGGCGGAGGAAATGCCGCCAATGTTTTCCCGGATTTCCCCGTGGAATTTCCGGACTTGGTCGATGGGGACTTTTTTCCCTTAGAAGGATGATGTTTCTTAGCTCGCGACATGACCGATGGTCACAGGAAGTTAATGCCCAGAGCACTCCCAAACCTCAAAACGATCTACTGAGCAACACCATTTGGGATGCTTCCCAACGAAGATTGCTTTCGGTCCAATTTGAAAAACTCGGGACAGGTAAGAACCCACTGCTTGACTTAGCCGCTCCTCTGAGGACTCAACCGGTGGGTACCGCTCACAGGCTATCGCGAAATTCCGATTCGAGTGGCAGCAACCCCTTTCCAACTGCTTGGGCCCATTCCCTATTTTGGTTTCTAAGGGTTTTGGTAATCTGTTTTGTAAGGGTTTTGGTAACAAGAAGGCCAGGGGCTGGACGGGCATTCAGGCAAGAAGGGAATTCCGGGCAAGCCTCGGAGATCCTGCCGCCGAAGAAAGAACGTCGTCCCTCTGAACCCTCCACCAAAAAGGCCGGCAGTGGTTGTAACCCGATGGCACTAGGATAGCCTCTAAATTTCAGCTTCCCACGTACCTCCACTCATCCTCCCCAACGATCCTTGCAGAGGACCTCTCCCAATTGTTAATCGATGAGGGAACCGAAATCGGCCTCGAAGACCTCGTCGAAATCGTACACATTGTCGAAATCTTCGCGGCGGTCCTCGGGAGTCTTTCGCATTCGGCCGATCTTAATCAGGTTGAAAACAATCTCGCCGATATCGCTCGTGGAGCGGATGCCCCAACTATTAAGGACCGTTTTGGCCATGAGTCCATAACGCTGAAGAGCATACTGCCGGGCAGCCTCGCACAGCTCCTGAGCTGTCACATGTTTTTGAGGCTCGTCCACCTCGCCGGCAGGGACTTGGGTGGAGGGCTCGCTGACAGCAAGCCGACCCATGCCCAATACCTCTTGGGCGTAATTGATGGCCTCGAACACGAAGATATAAGCCTCCAGTTTGTATCGGGGATCGGCCCGAACCAATGCAAGGAGGTCTTCCAAAGCGTCCGACATAGCACCTCGCTTCTTCAGCTACAGCGAACTCATTCCCCAAACTGTTTGATGCCAACCCAGGAGGTTCTTTGTTCTGCCCTGAAGAAATGTCTTGCCGGGTATTGGTGTGCTCAGGAGCCTTGCCTCGTTCCGTGTGGGGCCCCGGTCCGGAAATCCATCCTCGGGGCTGCCCGGCGGTATCCTATCGAGAAACTGTGCGAACGGCAAAAACCTCTGGCCGATAACTGGGCAAATGCCCCCGCAACTCCCATCAAGCGAAAATCCCGTCGGATCCCCGCGGAGACCTTTCTCCCCGCTCTTCTCCAAAGCTTATAGCTCCCGCTGCTAGCTCGGAAAGCCTCCCCCCGCGGGCCTCCCCTCAGATGCTGAGCCGTGAAGACAGTGATACAAGCATTGCACTTATTTTGCACTTGTTGCTCGGTTTCTACCCCTCCACACTTAAAGCCAACTTTGTCCCAATTGAGTCACCCAGAAACAAACTGCCACTTGTTTAGGATCACCGCGGGGGCCCGGCAATCGCCGGGCATCCCGATGCCCACGCAGCAGGACTCTCCCAACTCCAAGACTGATAGTCTCTTCCGGGCAAAGCCGGAATGTCAGCTCGCACGAGCAAGCTATCCCGTCAAGGGATACCTCCCGGGGGATACCTACCGTGGCCATACCAACCGGGGCAATACCTACCGGTGGAACCTCTGGCTTAGATCTGGTCCAAATTTTTCCCCGGAAAGGTTCCCATAAGTGTTAGGGTAATACTGACGGCAAGCCCTTGTTTCCCGTACACCACAACCGAAACATCGGCACAAGTAGACCAACCTCTAGGAACGAGCATGGAACGAGCATGGAAAGAAATTTTTAAGGTTTAGAATCGTGGGTCAGCAAGAGCTAAGTCCCTGAATAATTTCGCCGCTGATATACCCGAATTTTCTTTCCCCCGGAAACGTTGCAAGTTTCCCGAATCCCGATTCCCTGCCCCCCACACATCCCATCACCTCGCCGATCCCATATTCGGCATGCCGGTTAGGAAATTTGTCCGCCTTTTTTGGGAGCAGGGTAACCTATTCGTTTCCCTCAGGATATCCCCCGTTTTGCAAGCCGAGATCCGGCTGCTGAGGCCCCCCGGAACGTGGGAACTCAGATTCTTCCTGAGGAATCGGTTCTTCCAGGCCCACCACGGTGTCCACTTCCGCTTCTTGAAGGCCAAGCCCCGCCTGGGTTTCTGAGGATTCCGCAGCGTTTCTTAAGGCCGCCGGTTCCGCGGGGACGGAAATGACCTGGAGTTCTGTTATGGGCACGAGCCGGATTCCTTTCTCTTCCAGCTCTACCCACACCCGCTCGCGGAGCAACTCATAGTTTACGACAACTCCGACTCCCTCCCTGCAGGCCACCCGAGCTCCTAACGGAGGTGATCGTCTCAGGATTTCTTCGTAGGTGTCATACTCGTAACGGAGACAACATTTAAGCCGGCCACAGCACCCGGAAATTTTCGAAGGATCCAAGCTACTTCGTTGGAGCTTAGCCATCTGCATCGTGATGGGAGGAATGGCCGTTAAGTGGGTCTTGCAACAGACCGGCAGACCGCAATCTCCGTACTCGGCCAAGAGCCGGGCCTCATCGCGAACCCCAATCTGACGCATTTCGATTCGGGTCCTGAAGTGACGGGCCAAGGTGCGGACAAGCTCCCGGAAGTCCACCCGGCGTTCCGCTACAAAATACACTACCAGCCGCTCCCCCGCCAAAAGCCGCTCTACCCGCACCAACTTCATTGGAAGGCCGAGTTGCTTCACATGCCGCTTACAGACCCGAAAATCCTCTTTTTCTTGCTGGGCGATTCGGGCAAGCTCGGCCCGATCGGCTTCTGTCATCACTCGCAGGATGGTTCCCCGTGGCAGAGAGCCACCGGAACGCAGGTGGCTCAAAACTTCCGGGGTTGCCTCTCGGAGAGTCATTCCCGCCTCCCGACCTCGCTCCGTCTGAACCACTACTTGTGTCCCCCAGGCAAGCACCCGGGGGCGATGCCAATGGAAAAGCCCAAGATGTCGCATCGCCCCGAACCGCACGATATAGGTCTGGGGTTCCCGCATTCCTTTTTGTTCATTAGTGGGCTGGTCTTCTTGCTCACCCATAGCCACTCCTTTCAAAAAGGAAATCAGCGATCGGCGAAATAGCCGACCTCGGTCTTGCCCAACTTCCGCACGAAGGCGAAAGGCATCCTTTCGGCGAAAGTGCACCCCTTTCTCGCGGAGGGCTGCCCCGGGGGAAGCCTCTCCCACCGCTCAGCCAAATATACCTATTTACGAGTTGGGATGGCAGTAGCAATACCCTGAGAACCATGCTTGAGAACCATCCTTGTGCCCTGTTTGCAAGGCTACCCCCGCAATAGGGCACTCTTGCCCCGTTCCGGGTATTCTCAAGGGGCCTAGGAGAAAAAACTGGTGGTAACGAAGGCCTTGCCAGATTCCCTGGGTGCCTGTCCTCTCTCCCACTGGACCTCACTCGGTAAGAAAAGTTACCCGCGGGAAGTGGAGAATTCGGGGGATGACCGGGCAAGACCAGATTGTAGAAACGGGCAAGACCAGATTGTAAAAAAAGGCGGTTATTCCACTACCTAATTGTGGGGTGTGTTCCCCCGAGAGTACCTTGGGCCCATACTTGTTTGGGGGGCTCTTCGGCTCGCGGGAGATCGGCCCTAATGTTGGATTTGCCCTCACAACTCGCGGGAATCGGTGGACCCGCCTGGGGGAAACTAAGTCAAGCAGTTCTCTGCCGGCGAACGAACTAAGGAACCTGGGGAATTTGAAGAAGGATTGGCACAAGCAGAGGCTGCCGGTCCAATGATCGTTCCGAATAGAGCTTTGGCAGACTTTAAGACTTCAAAAAGCTCAATTTCGGAGAAGTGGGGGCCCCAAAGTTCGAAGTCGAACCATCCCCGGTAGCCCTCGCGAATCAAAGTCCGGGCAATCTCGGCCACAGGGAGCAATCCTCTCCCTAGAGGCACCCGGACCGCCCGGCCGTCTGCGATCGTCCGATCGGCCAACTGAACCAAAGCTAAGTGAGGAAGCCACTGCCTCATCGCCTCCAGTACCGCCTCGTCGGCTCCCAGATGCCCCAGGTCGTAAATCAGTTTTAGGTGGGAGCTACCGATAGTGGTCACAAAGTCGACCGTTTCCGCGATGGTCTGGAGAAAGGTAAGTTCTTCTGGGTCGGTAGGATCAACCGGTTCCAACCCCAAACAAATCCCGAGCCCTTCGGCAGCCGGGACCAGTTCCTTAAGGGCTTCCCGAAGAATTCGGCGGGAATGGTTGAAGGTGTGGCGACCTCGAGCCCCACTGTGGATGATCACCAATTTAGCCCCGATTCGGCTGGCTAGATAAATGAATCGAATTGCCTCCTGAATAGCCTCCCGATAGGACCACCCCTTGCTGCCAGTGAAACCTCCTGCCCAATCGATGTAGCAGGGCTTGACGGAGGAGTCGGCTAGAAGTTCAACAGCCTTTTCCTCCCCCACCTGCAGTAGCTTTTCCCGCCAGATCCCAATGCCGGGAATCCCTGCTTGAGAGAAGTAAACCACGTCCTCCTCGAAAGACCAGCCCGGAGTGCACCTCTGGCTTACAGAAAACAGGCACATAAACTCCTCCTGATAGTAACGGCTTCGTCCGTACTACCCGGTTTGCCAATCCGAGTCCGCCTCGCGTGTTTGCCCAAAAAGATCCGAGTCTTTTTGTTTTTTGCCACAAAGAGAGGATCCAATTTTGGTCTTTGCCACAAAGAGAGAATCCAAGGGCAGGCTGGGACTTAACCTCCCAGCCGGATGCTTCCCCGGTCACAAGCAGTACACACCCCGTGAACTCCCGAGAACTATGGTGATGGACTCCCCGTACCCCGAGAGAACCCAGGGGGACGGTTTTCCCCGCCTTGCCCCTCGTAACCGTTCCTCAGGATCCTGGCACTCCCCTGGCTGGGGTGCAAGTCCGACCCCCATCGAATATCTACCAAGGAAGAAAAAGTGTGCTTTGGTCAGACCTTGGCCAATACCGGCGGTAGCAGGTCCATAGGCTCTTCGGAACCCACCTCCGGAGGGGAAAGGCCGGATTTTTTGGCCGGCACATCCCCCAAAAAAGGCCCCAAAAGGCAGGATTGGTGTGGCGTGGAGTTGTCCCTCAGTCTAAAGGGCAGCCACCGTGGAGGTAGTCCCTTCTCCCTAGTTAATCGAATCCACCAGACGGGGTAATGTTAACGAAATTGTCAACCTGGGGCAATCCGGCTGGGAGGGCCATATCTCAGCAGGATAAACACAGCCCTACCGAAACGGGCCTTCACTTTTTCGCCAGTGTGCAGGCGGCGGCAACCAGATGATGACCACTCAGAGTATCAAGCTAATGTTTCCCCACCGAGCGAACAGGGCAGACCAAGTCAGGGCAGGATGGGTACTCT
>Ga0308410_1000396_pt1 | contig 23216 bp, 20 predicted proteins | sample HotsprOSTMatCore_FD_203467 | JGI IMG/M metagenome (GOLD analysis project Ga0308410, IMG submission 203467) | Hot spring phototrophic mat microbial communities from Octopus Spring, Yellowstone National Park, Wyoming, United States -... | ecosystem: Environmental > Aquatic > Thermal springs > Hot...
CAGCGCGCCCGATGAGGACGGCATGGCTGCTGGGGGGTCAGGCAGGCTGCCGAGGCGCAGTGCGGGGGTGTCGGGCATTTTATCGGTCTTTCACTAGTGATAATATCGATTATCACTAGTAGGCGCGCGGCCCGCTACGCCGGTCGGCCCGCTGCTCAGCGCACCAACTCCGCACACGCTCAACGCGCCCGCGCCGCGCTCACCGCCGCCGCCCAGCGCCTCATCTCTCCCCAAGAAAACGCGCAAAGTTGACCATCTGGCTCGTTGGCCCACCCAAGTGTGAACGTGTGAACATCGTGAACGTTGATCCATTAAAGCTCCAAGGACAACCATATATGCCCTTTAATGGAACGACGTTCACAACGTTCACACGTTCACACCATCCCCTCTCTCCACTTCGCCGCCCGGCCCCTGGAAAAAAAACGGCGTATTGCATCTACAACACGCCGCTCGCGTTAGTTACGCTCGTAACCCTAAACCTTCGATATAGTACCCCTCTCTCCCCTTCCGGGGGATAAATCCCCTCTCCCTGAGCGCCATCCCGAACCTCTTGGCCGTCCTTATCTCCCCTCCCCATGCACGATACGCTTCGTGCAATTGCCCCACCGTCGCCCTTGCCTCCGGAGCGCTTATGCAGCACTGGGCTAGGAACTGGGCGACGTCATCGTTCTCCTCCCGCCATTCCCTCGTGGCCTCCTCGAGCGAGGCCGGCACCCGCAAACCCTCACGCTGCCATTCCAGGCAGCCCCGCACCAGGTCGGCCAGGATGCCCGCAGCTTCGCCCCGCAGCTTCTGCGGCAGCTCCTTGTCCGCCCGCGCGCCCGCAAACTGCTGCGTGAACGGCAGCAGGATAGGCCGCCGCCACGTGCCCGTATCCGTCCCCCGCAGCGCCGGCTTCGCGTTGCCGAAGATGACGATCTTGCAGCACGGCTTGAAGGTGAACGGGTTGCGGAACAGGTAACGGGCCGTGATCGGATCGCCCCCCGTAATGCTCTTCAACAGGGTCTCGTCGGCGCGTACCGCCTCGTCCCACTCCGGCGCGACCGCCAGCCGCACGCCTGGGAGTTTGGCGACGTCGGGGTTAGCCTGTCCCGCGCTTCGCCGCATCGCCAGCGCGTCGGTCGGGATGTCGGTCGCGTAATCCCCCATCACATGCCGCACCACGTCGAACAGTGTGCTCTTGCCGTTCGCTCCCGCGCCCCACGCCACCACGTAGCGCTGCTCGCGCATGTCGCCGGTCAAGCAATAGCCCAGCCAGCGCCGGACGAACGCCACTACCTCAGCGTCGCCCCCGAAGACCTCGAGCAGGAACTGCCGCCAACGCGGGGCTTCAGCCTGCGGGTCGTATGGCGCGCGCGTGACGCGGGTCAGCATGGCTGCCGGGTCGTGTGGGCGCAGCTCACCCGTCCGCAGGTCAACGATGCCCGATGGCGTGTTTAGTACCCACGGGTCGCGGTCGAAATCGTCATCGTACGCCGCGATGGGCGCGTATTTCCTGCCCTGCTCCAGCACGGCGCGCGTCCCCTGCGCGCTCAGGACCCGCTTGCCGAAGCCCAGGAACTGCTTGTCCAGCGGCCTGCTCGCCTGTAACGCGCGCGCCAGGTACGCCCCGCCCACCTGCCATGCGCAGGCCGCCGCCTCGCGTTCGTCGGCGTCCTCGCGCCAGCGCCTGCCGTCCCAGGCCAGCCAGCCCCGCCCGGGCGCATAGCGCAGCCGCGCGCCGAAGTTCTGCGCCAGCAACTCCCCGGCCCGTGCCTCGTGCAGCTCCTGCTCGTCTGTGGCCGGCTGGTGCGCCAACGCCGCCCCCAGTTGCGCCAACTTGAGCGGCTGGGGCCGAGCCTCCTCCTCTGCCTCGACCTTCGCCTCTTGCCTGGGCACATGCCCGTTCATGCTCACCCGCCCGCTTTCAATCAGCCAGCGCACCGCGGCCTTGACGTCGCCGCCGAAGCGCAGCCGGCACAACAGATCGAACGGGCGCAGCGTGCAGCCCGCCCCGCTGGGCGACGTGTCTGCCGGGTCGTAGGCCGGGTCGTGGGTGCTGAACGTGTAGGCGCGGTTGCGCAGGACGTCGATCGTGCCGCTGACCCCTTGTCGCGGGTCTTTGCCCGGGCGCACGAAGTAGCGCTCGCCCACCACGGTGTATCCGAACTCGCGCAGAGCATCGCGGATGTCGGTCTCGCGGTTGTAGCGCGCGATTGGTCCCTCCCCCGCTTCTCCCTCCCGCTTTCGCCCGCGCTCCTGCGCATCCAGCTCGGCTGCCCGCGCGTCGGCGATCAGGCGCAGCAGCTCGGCGTTGTCGTGGAGCGCGCCCAGGTCGCAGCGGACGAATTGCACGGGCCGCGGCGGGTCGTATTTGCCGTTCATCGTCCCCGGCACGCGCAGCAGCCGCGCCAGGTCGCAGGCCGCGGGGTCGGCCCCGACATGGCGCACCCACCAGCGCTGAATCGCCGCCCAGTCCGCGCGGGCCGCTTCGTCGGCCAGCGCGACCGGCTCGGCCAAAAGCCAGTAGGCGTGATAGCCGCCGCCGCTGGCGACGATCACCGACGGCGCGGGCTGAATCGCCTCGATCCGCGCCAGCAGCGTTTGAGGGTCTCGGTCGTCAGCGTCAAAGTCGGCGAACAGCGCGCTCGCAGCCACGATGTCCTCGGCCCGCGCGCGCTCGTGCGCGCCCTTCGCGCTCGCCGCCGGGTGCACGCCGAAGTAGGCATCGGTCGCCCAGCGGTCATCCAGGCGCGCCAGGGCGTGCCCTAGCTCCTGGGGATTAATCCAGTAGCTCTTGCCCGGTCGTTGCCACAGATGTCCCCAGCCGCCGCGCCACAGGTGGCGCAGCAGGCCGAGCGCGCGTTCGTCGGCGCGCCAGTGTGATATAATCACGGCGCACCTCCTCCCCCGTCCTTGGTGGTGTCCCCGGAGGCCGTTCCCCTGTCCATGAGTTGCGGCGTCCGGGCCTTTCTTTTTTCCATGCCTACCTCCTGTTGCGTGAGATCAAGCGTCGCGCGCTTGACCGGCGCGCGTGGCTGGCACTGAGGGGTGGTGTAAAATCCGCGTGCGCGTATGAACAGTGAGGCACGGGATTCCCCCCCGTGCTTCACGTTTTTTTACACCTTCCCCTTCTCGGAAAGTCGCCGGCGGGATGCCGCCAGCGCCGCGTCTCGCACGAATTGCGAGAACGCCATCCGGGATTGGCGCGCTGCTTCGCGCACCAGCTCAAGCTCAGATGGCGTCAGGTAAACAGCCGACATCTGCCGTTTTGTCTCCTTAGTCTTCCTGGGTCTGGCCATCGCTGTCGTATTTTAGCACTAATGCGATTGGTCACCCCAGCGCTGCGGCCAGCGCTTCCAGCCCGCGCGCCTGCACCCGTCGCCTGGCCACCGCCAGCGTCGCTTCGTCCGCCCCACGGCGCTCCCCCCCGCGCACGTGTGGGGCGACGAAGGTGTAGCCTTCGGGCGGCGGCGGCATGCCGTAGCTCTCGGCGCGGACACCGGCCTCGTGCGCCCGCCAGCCTTCCGCCAGCCGCCGGTAGTGCCCGCGCACCGCGTGCATCGCGCGCCGGCGCGCCTCCAGCGTCCGGCGATCCTCGTCGCCGCCCCAGGCGCGCGCCTCGATCTCCTGCGGCCAGACTTCGCCGAGCGGGATTCGGCGCGCCCGCGGCAGCCGCAACACCCGCTCGGCGTGCGCCGCGGCTTCCCTGGCCTTGTGCTCTCCCCCACCCCGCCCCCTGCCGACCGGGACGAACACGTCCTCACCCGCCACCACCAGGTCGTGCCACAGCGCGGCGACGGCCAGGTGCACGTAGGGCGCCATCCAGTTGGGGATCACCAGCGACATCTCGTTTAGCGATGTCTGCGCGCCGCGCCAGCGGAACGCACCGATGCTCTCGCCCGCCTCGTCTAGCAGGCTCACCCACCAGTACCCGGTCCGCAGGCACACCCAGCGCAGCCGCTTCACCCCCCAGGTAGCCAGGGGCAGAGCTGGCGGCAGCTCGGCGTCGTAGATGCCGTGCTCGCTGTAGCGCCTCCCCGCCTCGCCTTCGGCGATCAGGCGCCGCGCGTACGCCAGCGCCAGCCCCGCATCCGGCAGCGCCTTTGGCGGGTCAATTGCCACCCGCCACGTCTCGCGCACCTGCCAGGGGACGTACAGCGCCTGGGCCTCGGCCAGCACCGCCTCGCGCAAGACCAGGCGCTGCAGCCAGAAGCGCATGATGACCAGCCCGATCTCGGGCTTGTATCTCCAGCCGCCCTCCAGCGGCTCTATCAGCCGCGGCTGATGCAGCAGCGCCCATGACAGCGCCACGCTCATGGCCGCGCTCCACAAATCCTCCTGGGCGTCGTAGAACCGGACGATGGCCTCGGCCATCTCGCTGCTCCAGGCCAGCTCCCCCATCTGCCACACCAGCCTCGCGGTCGCCCACGGGTCACTCGGCGCAATCGGCGGCTCGCCCTTCTTCGCCGTCAGCATCTGCCGGGCGATCTCGCGGATTTGCTCGTCGCTGGGATTGCCGGGCAGCGGCTGACCGGACTTCAGGCTCTGGGCGATGACGACGGCGGCGTTGGCGCTCCCGCCCACGCGCCAATCCTCCTCCACGCCTGCCATCATCGCTCTTCCGGCGAAGTAGAGCGCGGTGACGGCCCAGGCCGGCGGGGGGCTGCCTGAGCGGCGCTCGATCGCGCAGATGCGCTCCAGCGCTTCGAGGGGCGAGCGCTCGCGCGGCCACCTCAGGCGGAAGGAACGCGAATTGCCGTCGAACAGCATGATTGTCGGGCGGCGGGCGCGGACGCGGAGGCGGTGGTCTGCCCACGGTGGCAACTCCTGATCCGGCACGCCGCGCGGATACAGTGCGACGCGCAGGACGCCCGTCGGCTTATCGATCCCCCCGAGCTTCCCCGCCAGCGGGACGGCGTCCAGCTCGTCGTCCATGTCGCCCCACGCCAGGCCGCCGCTCTCGGCGATCACCCTCATCGCCCTACCCCGCACAACCTGGAGAGATAGCTCCCCAGGCCGATGATGTCCTGGGCGACTTCGAGCGCTTCGGTCCAGCGCTCCTGGCGGGCCAGCTCGAAGGCCCGGCGCACCGCCTCTTGGTCTTCGGGTGGCCAGGTTCGCACGCAGTCGTCCGGGGCGTGTTGCTGGATGGCTAGGAGGCGCCACTCCCGGACGCGCTCGTCCCACATTTCCGCGATTTGAGCGGGGTTATAGGCGTACGGGCATGGCTCGCCCCGTCGCCAAATCTCCTCTAAGTCGTATCGGCGCAGGCGCGCCGAGATGTCGTAGAACCTGATGCGGTCGCCCTCCTTGAGGGCGACCGTCTTGCCCATCCCCTGCCGGACGACGTACTCGCCGTCCGGCAGCTCCCAAATTGGGAGCCACTCAAGAGAGTCAAAAATCTCCCTGATCTGGCCGTCCCGGTATGACGGCCAGTCCGCCAACGGGATGTGGGCGGCATTCTTCCACCACCATTCATTGGCGCGATTCAGGTTAAGCCGCAGAACGGCTTCTACGGCCTGGCCGAGGCGGCCATCCCTCTCCAAGAGTACTACGCTCATACCATCTCCTTCTCCCCGCCCTTCAACTTGCCCTGCGCGCGGGTGGGCGGGGTTGAATGGCCCGCGCGCGAGGGAGTGAGGACGAATCGCCTGTATTTACTTTAACACAAAACTACGGATGCCGTCCCAGCTCGCGCGCGATGGCCACCAGCGCCGGGCTGGTGTAGTCCTGCCGCACCAGCGCGGCGATGCTGTTGGGCGTCACCCCGTCGTCGTAGTTCAGATTGAAGATGATGGCGAGCTTGACCTGACCGCTCTCGCGCGCGGCGCGCATGTAGCGCACAATCGCCTCCGCCTGTCCCTGCGGGGTGTGCCCCATCGCCCAGGCGAAGCCCTCCGGCGTGCGGCCCTGGACGGGCACGGAGTAGCCGAACTCGGTGAAGCACAGCGGGCGCCTCTCGTCCGGCAGCGCCTCGCGCGCCAGTAGCTCGGCGTAGCGCGCCAGCACCGCCGGCAGCTCGCCCTCCCCCGGCGGCCCGTTGGCGTGCGCCCCGACGCAGTCGGCGTAGCGCAGCCCGTTGGCCTCGATCAGTCGCGCGAGGAAGGCGCGGTCGTCCATGTGCGCCCAGCGCCCGCCCTCCGCTGTCGGCGCGAGCCCGGCGCTGATCACCATCACGCTCGGGTCGTGGTACTTGACCACGCCGTACGCGACCGCCAGCAGCACCTGGTAGCGGATTGGGTCAATGTAGTCGTCCCACTCCGCGCTCAGGTTGGGCTCGTTCCACGCCTCCAGCGCGTGCACCTGGCCGGCGTAGCGCGTCATCAGCGCACTGAGGAACTCCCCCCACTTGGTCAACTCGTCGGGCGGCCCCTGTGTTGTGCCGATGGTACGCAGCGCGGCGGGGGCGGTGACCACGCTGAGCAGGATGCGGAAGCCCATCCTGGCGGCTGTCGGCACCACCTCGTCCAGGCAGCGCCAATCCACCCTGCCGTTCCCGTCGTCCATGTCGCCCCAGCGCACCTGCTGCTTGATCCAGCGCACGCCGAGCGCGCGGGCGGTTTGGAGGGCGGGCATGACCGGCTGTTCGCAGCCGGCGATCTGCACGCCGAACTCGGTCTGGACGGGGCCGTTGGGGGGCTGGGGGCGGGGCAGCCATTCCAGCCCGGGCTCGTCGGGCTGACGCACCTTTGGGGTTGCGCGCGCCTGTGGCGAATTCGCCACAGGTGTGGGCAGCAGGTCGGCCAGCCGCGCGGTCGGGGTAGGCGCGGGCGGTGGCGAGGGCGTCACCGGCGGCGGTGGTGGCATCTCCGCGGTTGCCACAACCGGAGCAGATGTTGACGTCGGTGCGATCTGATCCCAATCTCCGCTTCGCGTCTCATCTGACGCGCAGGCGGCGCAGAGGGATATAATCGAAGCGATGAGTATGTTTCTAACCTTTCTCATCTCAATTTCGTTCTTTGTCGTCTCGTTTGCAGACAACGCTCGCGTGTATATCCTGACGCCGGAGCACCCCTACCGCCTCGTCACCCTGGCCGGGGTGGAGCGCGTCCGACGCGACACCTGTGCCGGCCAGTTCACCGAGCGCGCCTTCACCGAGGTGCTCCAGGGGCCGCTGGACACGGTGACCTATGAGCGCCCCGGCGACCCGACCTCCCCAGCCTACCTGTGGCGCGCTGGGAAGCTGGTCAACGCCGAGCTGTTGCGCCGAGGTTACGCTTATCCCACGCCCAACCTCGACCGCTTGGCGCACGGCAAGTTGCTCAGCCAGGCGGCTTCTCGCGCCCGGCTTGAGCGGCGCGGGGTCTGGGCGCCCTGCGAGCGCTAGCTAGCGCTTCCCCAGCGCCCAGGCAGCGGCGGCGGCGCGCAGGGCGTTCGCCCGCGCCAGCGCCTCCAGCGCATCCGCCTCGCGCGCCCGCCGGATCACCCCCGGCTGGTCGAAGTCGTCGAAGGGGTAGCCGACTTCGCCGACCCCGCGGGCGTCCACCGCCCGCCATATCCGCGCCGTCGGCCCGGCCCGCGCCACGTCCTCGGCCAGCGCCACGTAGACGGCCTCGCCCGTCCCCTGCTCGGCCAGCGCGCCCGCGATCAGCGCCAGGTTGCGCGCGTCGGTCGTCACCACCAGCAGCCGCGGGAAGGCCGGGTAGCGCAGCGCCCACCAGCCCGCGGCGCGGTAGTGCGCGCGGCGCGCCAGCTTCTCCCGCCACACCGCGATGCTGCACATCGAGCGCCCCCCTACCCTGCCCTGCGCGTCCAGCCAGCCGTCCACCTCGAGGAAAAAGCGCGTCCAGCGCTCGCCGGCGCGCAGCGCGCCGTAGCCGTCCGGCCTGTGCGTGCGCACGCGCCCGTCGCTCAGGTAGCTCTGGGCCGCTCCCAGCTCGCATTCATATGCTCCCCACTCGTAATACGGTCGCCCGTCGGGCAGCGCGCGGGTGGCGCGCGCGCGGCGGTCCAGGTCGCGCTTAAGGCGGGCGAAGAAGCGATGCACGGCCTGCGTGTGCCCGGCCCGCCGCCGCAGCTCCCGCAGCCAGGCCTCGTGCCGGCGCGCGAAGTCCCCCAGCCCCTCGCGCTGCGCGAGCATCCTCGCGCCGCCGGTGCTGATCGCCCAGCCCTCGGCGTGCTCCTCGGCCAGCCCTGCGCGCGCCAGCGCCTCCAGGTGTCCTGCTGCCTCCGCTTCGCCCACGTCGAGGAAGGTGGCCAGGCACGGCGCGTCCAGCAGCGGATGCCAGGCCAGGTAGCGGAACGCCTCGCGTGCCCCCTGAGGTAGGCGCTCGTAAGCCTCAAGAGCTGCGAACCAGGTGGGCGGCGTCAGGCTGGGCGGCGCGCCCTTGCGCTGCCTGACGCCCTTCGGCCTGCCCGGCGCCGGCAGGCGTGGCAGGCCGGCGACCGGCTGCGCGGCCCAATCCGTCCCCAGCCGCTCCCAGCGCGCCCTCTCGCCCTGGGTCAGCGCCTCCCGCCCTGCGGCCAGCGCGCTCAGCGCCTCGCCGGTCATGCGCGCCAGCGCCAGCAACGCCCAGCGCCGGAAGGCGCGGTGGGAGACGATCAGCAGCAGCGCCCCGCCCCGCCGCTTGGCGTCGAGCGCGGCGTAGCGCAACGCCGCGCCCAGGCCGAAGACCGTCCCCTCCCCGCGGTCGATCAGCGCCCAGCCGCCGCTGCCGTCCGGCCAGCAGAACAGCAGGTGGAGATGGATCACGCGGCGCTTCAGCCGGCGCTGGGCGAACGCCTCCCAGCGCGCGGCGCCCAGCGCCTTGGCCAACTTCTGGATGTCCTCGCCCAACCCGAGGTTGGCGCGCAGCGCCCAGTAGCGCGCGGCGTAGTCGCCCGCCGGCCAGCCCACCTCCGCCAGCGCCTGCTCGTCCGGGGCGTAGAGCGTTGCCCCGCTCGGCCCGCGCGCGCAGCGCGCGCCCGCGGGCGCCTCGCTCATCACCCAGGGGTTGGCGATCAGCTCAGTCCACGACCTCGCGGTCATATTCGCCCTCGTCGGGCACGCTCAGCTCTGCTGCGCTGGGGGCGTTCGGCGTGGCGACCCGCCGGCGGGCCGCCCAGACCACATCCTCGGCCTCGTCCGCTCCCAGCGCGCCGAGCGCTAGCATCCGTTCGACCTCGCGCGCTGGCCGCCCGGCGCGCGCGCGCGAGCTGGCGATCAGCGCGTCCAGCGCGGCCTGGTCGCCTGCGGGGGCCTGGATGGTCTCGACGCGGAAGACCACCGGTTGGCCGCGGTCTCGCACGCGCGCGAAGCAGGCGTAATCGGGCAGCCCGACGATGTCCTCGGGCCGCACGCCCTGCGGGTCGCGCGCGCTGGTGTTCAGCTCCTCGGCCAGCACCTCGGCGTCCTCGGCCCCGCAGCGGAAGACGAACAGCGCGTTGGTGTTATCGAGCCAGGCTGCGCGCGCGCGTTTGTTCACCTGGTCGAGGAAGCGCAGCGACTGCGTGCCCAGGCATAGCTGCGCGCCGTACTTGGCCAGCTCGCTTAGGTACATCACGTAGTCCGCGCCGGGGACGCTCTGGAACTCGTCCACGGCGATGAATACGCGCCTCGGCTTAGCGTCCGTCCGCTCGGCGCGGGCGAAGATGGCGGCGGCCAGCCAGTTCAACACGGTCGCGCCGACCAGCGCGGCGGTGTCCGCGCCGACCACGCCCGCCGCGAGGTCAACGATCAGCACGCCGCCGCGCTCGATCAGCCCGGCGATGTCTATCGTGCATTCCGGCTGGCCGAAGATGCGCCTGGCGATGTCGGAGGTCACGAAGCGGTCGATCTTGGTGGTGACCGGGTTGATCATCTGCAGGAGGAACTTGCGATCGCCGGCGTAATACGCCTTGTAGCTGGACTCCCACCACTCGCGCATGTGCCAGTGGTCATCGCGGTGGTTGAGGATGGGGAGCACCTCGCTCTGCATCCTGGCGCTGCGCAGCAGGCGGTTGACGTCGAGCAGGGTGTATTGCAGCGGGCGGCCTTCTGGGGTGAGGCGACCGCCCAGGCGGGCGCGGGGGTCGTGGTCTGCGGCGAGCGGGGTTTGGGCGTGGGCCAGCCAGGCTTCGCCGAGGTAGATCAGCGCGCCGTCGTCCCTGGCCGTCCCGATCTTACGGTATGCCTCGGCGCACAGGCGGTACAGCCCGGCGTGCGGCATGCGGATGGGCTCCTCCAGGGCCTCAAAGTCGTCGATCAGGCGTTCGATCATCCGCCTGGCGGTTGGGTCGAGCTTGCGGTTGGCGAGGCGGGCAGCATTTGCGCCGAGCGCGGCGCGCGCGCCGCTTAGCCAGCGCTCGAAGGCCCACTCGCGCACCAGCGCCTCGTTGGCCAGCGCCAGCGTCAGCAGCGGGCCTCTCAGGTAATTCTCCATCCGCGGGCCCCAGTTGTCCGGCCAGATCGCGCTCAGCGCGGCGATGATGTCGTCCACCAGCTTGTCGACCGGCACGCCGGTGGTCAGCCGGTCTATCAGATTAAGGCCGAAGGGGTATTCGCGGTCGGCCAGCGACCAGTACAGGGCGTTCGCGGCGCGCTCCGGCGGCAGGTTGGCCGCGACGCGCTGGGCGAGCGTGCGGTGGGGGTCGATCACCACCACCGCCGCTTCCGGGTCGCGCGCCAGGGCGTCCAGGGTGAGCAGCGCCATCAGGTTGGACTTGCCGGCCTGCGTCTTGGCGACCAGCCCGATGTGCCCGCGCAGGGCCTCTGGCGGCAGGCGGACTGTCACCTCGCGCTCCTGCAGGCGCGAGCAGCCGATCAGCACGCCGTCCGCGCCGGTCATCCTGGGCGGGGGCAGCAGGCGGCGCGAGGCGGTGTAGGCCACCCCTTGCAGCCCGGAGCTGGCGTGCGGCAGGTGCCAGAGCACGGCCAGCTCGCTCACGCTCAGGATCGGCAGGGTGGCCGAGGGCGGGCGGGCCAGGCCGAGGAAGGGCAGGCGGTCGAGGAACGGGTCATCCTGCCAGCCGATGGACTGCGGGCGCACGTCGCTTGGCATGCCGAAGGCGACGAAGCCGTTGCCGCCGGCCAGGTTGTAGGCGCTGTAGGCGGCGACGATCTGGGCCAGCCGCTCGCGCGCCCGCGCGTCGTCCTCGGCCAGGACGAAGATGCGCGGCCAGACGCGGTAGGCGGCCTGGGTCGCCTTCTGCTTGATCAGGGTTGGGTCGGGGGCGCTGGGCAGCTTGAAGCGCCAGTACAGCAGCCCGGCGCCGAGGGCGAGCATGACCAGGCCGACTGCGCCGAGGACGGCGGATTTGCCGAGGAGCGCCAGGCCGAGCAGGAGCGGGCTGAAGCCGAGCGCGCCGCCGCCGAGCGCGCCGAGGACGATGATCAGCATCTGGGTCGGCGTGAGCTTGACGCGCTCGCCGACCTCGCCGACCGAGCCGCGCCAATAGCGCGACCAGTCGGGTTCGGCGGGGGCGATCACGTATTGGGCCAGGCAGCGCTCGCGCGCGCCGCCCGCCATCATCGCCCCGATCACCGCCAACATCGGGTCGGCGGCGCGCGCCAGGTCGTCGTTGGTGATGCGTCCCTCTCGCGAGATGTGGCTGCGGATGGGCAGGTAGGCCGGCTCGCGCAGCCGCAGCTCGGCGGCTGCGCGCGCGCGCAGTTGCGCGGTCGGCAGCCCCGGGTCGTCGCGCCCCCCCAGCTCGACCAGCTCGCATTGCGGGTAGGCCAGCTTGATCTGCGCCAGGGCTTGCGCCACGCTCTCCGCCTCCCCGCGCACCAGGAACATCACCTCCCCATCGGCCACCGCCAGCTCCAGCGCCACCGGATGGGCCAACATGCGCGTGTCGGCCAGCGCGCCGAGGAAGGTCTCGGCGGCCAGCACGTCGCGCTGGTTGTCGCGCGGGACGAGCACCTTGACCAGTCGCTGCATCTAACACGCTCCGTATAGGCACGGGTCAACCGGCCTGCCGCGCACGCGCACCTCGTAGTGGAGGTGCGGGCCGGTCGAGTTGCCGGTGTTGCCGCTCTTGGCGATCTCCTGCCCCGCCCCCACCTGCTGCCCGACCTGGACGCCGATGCTGCTTAGGTGGGCGTAGTAGGTCTGGTAGTCGCCGTTCTCGACGATCACCAGGTAGCCGTAGCCGACCGGGCTCCAGCCGGCGTAGCGCACCACGCCGGCCATAGTGCTGCGCACCGGCGTGCCGACCGGCACGCTGATGTCCACGCCGGTGTGTCGGGGGTAGCGCGGTTCGCGGAAGAACCATTTGGTCGGCCCGTTCGTCGGCTTGCCCTGCGGCACGCCCTGCTCTGGGTCGCCGACGATGATCGTCCCGTCCCAGGGCACGACGCCTTCCTCCGGGTCATAGTCCGGGTCATATTCGTCGAGCGGGCCGTATTCGGCGGTCAGCTCCTCGCTTGCGCCCTCGACCCAGGCGATCATGCGGTCGGCGGCCAGCCCGCCGACGAAGGGCACCGGCCTTACCGCGTTCGCGGCGGCCAGCGACATCCCCGCGTACAGCATGACGAAGGGGATGAAGCCGCAGATCAGCGCTGCTGCCAGCAGCGCGGCGACCAACAGCGCCAGCTTCATCGCTCTTGCTCGCGCATCGCCAGGATTTCGCTCGGCCTGGTGGTGTACAGGCGGTGGCGGTCGGGCGGGGCGGGCTTGTAGACGAACATCCTCAGCTTACTGGTCTTGAGGAAGTATTGTCCCGGGTCAAGCCGCGTGAGCTGTCCCGCCTCGCCTGGCGTGAGCTGGAACATCGCGGCCAGCCGGTCAACCACGGTGGGCTTCTGGCCGAACAGCAGGTGCATGCTGGCCAGGCTGAGGATGGTTGCGGCGTAGGGGTTGGCGGCGAAGTCGTCCACCTGCTGGGTGGCGATCACCAGCGAGGCGTTCTTCTTGCGGAAGCGCCGGGCGCGTTCGCACAGGTCGCGCGCGGTGTCGGGGAACTGGAGCAGGTACCACGCCTCATCCACCACCTCGACGGTGCGCGCCAGGGCGCGCCCGGCGCGCCCCCGCAGCATCTGGTTCCAGGTGAAGACCTGGATTTGGCGGATGCGGCGGGGTTTCATGGCCTCGCCGACGGTGCGCAGGCCGAAGACCACCAGCGGGCTGCCGCGCACGTCGATGTTGGTGCGGCAGTTGAAGGCTTCGCTCTCCATCCCGCGCGCCATCGGCCAGAGCGCGCTGGCGAGTGTCTCGCCGGCGGGTGTGCCGAGGGCTTTGAGCTCGTCATAGAGGTCGCTGAGCACCGGCGGGGTGCGCGTCAGGGTGGTTGGGTCTTCTTTGTGGATGCCGTAGCGGGCGAAGGCGCGGTAGTAAGCCACGTCGAGCGCCTCGATCTCCTGGGGCAGCAGGGCGCGCTCCAGCGCGCTGGCCAGCCAGCCGCGGAAGCCCTGGTATGCGCCGGCCAGCCCCTCCTCGTCGTCGGGGTCTGGGTCGAGCACGTTGATCTTGTGCTCGCTCTTGATGCCCATGTCGAGGTACACCCCGCCCAGGTCTTCGCACAGCCGCCGGTATTCGTCCTCGATGTCGAGGACGAACACGCGCGCGCCGGCCAGGAGGTATTGCTCCAGGAAGTCCTTCATCCAGTAGGACTTGCCGGCGCCGGGGATGCCGGCGATCACGATGTTGGGGTTTTCCAGGGCGAACGGGTCGATCACCACCGCTGCGCCGTTGTGCAGGCCGTAGCCCCAGAACACGCCGCCGGGCATCAGCATCTCGCCGCTCACCCAGGGGAAGAGGTTGGCGATGGTGTCGAGGCGGGCGTTGCGCTGGTGGTTGCGCAGGGCGTCGATGTTATGCGGCAGCATGGCGATCAGGCCGCGGTCTTGCTGCCAGGCGGCGCGGTCGATCACGATGCCGGCGTCGCGGCACTGGTCTTCGAGCTTGCGGCTCCACTCGTCGAGGTCTTCCTTGCTCTGGCCGAAGAGGCCCAGGCAGGTGGTGACGAAGTAGAGCGGCTCGCCCTCGACCTCGATGCGGTAGCGCTCTTCCATGATTTGCTCGTATTCCTCGTCCTCGCTGGGCGAGGCGTCGCGCTTTTGCTGGGCGCGCAGGAAGCGGGCGGCCTGGATGGCCGTCGCGCGTTGTTCGAGCTGCTTGCTCACCAGCCCGGGCGGGAGGGGGTGGAAGAACATCGAGATGCGCACGTCGCCGCTGAAGCGCAGCAGCGCGCGCCAGTGCTCGATGCCGACGTCGCGCGGCCACTCGCGCACGTACCATGTGCGCACCCACTCGCCGGGCGAGAACGCCACGCAGTCGACGTGGCTGAAGTCCATCATCGCCGGCGCGATGCGGTCGATCAGGTCATCGTCCAGGATGTTGATCAGTGCGCCGTTGTCCTTCTTCTCTCTTTTGTTGAAAATCGCCATCTTTTTTCAATTATTAGGTTTGGAGCAATAGCAACCGGGTGGCCGTCCAGCGGCAGCTCCATCGTCCGCCCCCGCCGCGAGGCCATGCCCAGCGCCACCCGCTCGTGCGCGTAGCGCAACCACAGCCGCTCATCGATCACCCACCGGTCGGACAGCCCGAGCAGCGCCTTGTGGCTCGGCACGGCCCGCAGCCACCGCTGCCGCCCCGCCGCCCGCACGATCAGCCAGTCCCCCAGCCCCGCCTGGGCCGCCCAGCCCGTCCAGGCGGCCAGGATCAGCCACAGCCCTATCATCCGCGCTCCTCCCGCCGCCTCATCTGCGCGCTGGACGGATGGTAAAAGGCGCGCACCAGCTCCAGCAGCGCCGCGCCGCTCACCCGCTGCGCCCCCAGCCGCATCCGCGCCAGCACGCGCGCGATCTGGCTACAGCGCTTGTCCAGCTCCTCGCGCGCGCGCGCGATCTCCCCCTCGCTCAGCGGCCCGCCCGCCAACCCATTCCCCAGCGGGCGGGGGTAATACGACGTCACGACGTGGAACGTCCGGATCGGCGCCTGCATCTGCTGCGTGGCCACCTGCAGGAACGCGGCGCGCTCGTGGATCAGCGATTGGTAATGCTGCACCAGCTCCTGGCTGCCGAGCACGGCTGCGCGCAGTTCGCCGGCGAGCTGACTGCGCACCGCCCCGTCTGCCGCCCGCCAGCGCGCCGGCATCTCCGGGTCGCTCAGAGCCAGCGCGGCGTCGCGCGCCTCGCCCGGCACGCCCCACAGCTCATCGGCGCGGAAGCCGAACCAGCGCGCAAACTCCTCCTCCCCGCCCTCGCCCTTCCCCGTCTCCCACTCCTCCAGCAGCGCGTCCAGGCGCAACAGCATGGTGTTCAGGCGCGCCTCGTACGTCGCCCAGCGCTCGGCCTGCGCCGCCAGCGCCTGGAAGTACGGCGTCAGGTCCTGCGGGCGCGTGCCGATCAGGAACTGGAAGTCGAAGCGCACCTGCTTGAGCAGGTCGTAGCGGTAGATCGCCAGGCGCGACTCCAGCTCCTCCGGCGACAGCAGCGCGTCGTCCACGCTCTCGACCTCCAGCGCCGCCACCACCGCCGTGTTGCGCAGGATCAGCACGTCGTCCAGGGCGGCGGCCACCAATACCTGGTCTTGCGTGCGGGGCGCCTTCTGCACCACCCGCCGCTCCTGCTGTTTTTCCTGCGGCTTGACAAACGGCAGCTTCACCACGTCCCCTCCACTGCTCCCGCGACCTCGCGCACGCCCGGCAGCTCGCCGCCTGAGACCAGATACAGCAGCAGGCTGCTGACGACCATCAGGGCGACGAACAGCAGCATGACGGCCAGCACGTTGGGCGCGGCCCATTCGCCGTAGGCGACGTCGCGGGCGGGCCGGTATGCCCTCTCCACGACTTCCTGCTTTTCTTCCTTAATCGGCTGCGTTTCGATCTCGACCTCGGCGGCGCGCGCCGTCTGGTGCAGGTAGACCTTGGGGCGCAACATGCCGCGGATGACGATCACGGCGTATTGCTCGACCTTGTAGCCCTTGATCGGCACGGTGGCGATGGCGATCAGGGCGGCGGCGATCACGACGGCCATCACCAGCCGCGACACGAAAGCCAGGGAGTCGACGAGGAAGATCAGCCAGATCGCCTGCCCGACGGCGACGGCGAGCAGGATGGCCTCGCGCACGCCGACCCCGCGCATGAATTGGTAGCCCAGGTCGAGCCGGGCGGGGAAGGAAATCCTCCTCATGGTGTGTGCCTCCGGTGGAAGGCGTAGCGCAGCCACAGCGGGGGCTGTGGTGCGCCGGCGCGCTCGACCTCGGCGATGGCCCGGGTGGGCGATCCCGCGTCGATCATGCGCTGGGCGAGCTCACCCGCCCAGCGCTCCCCGCGCGCACTTCTCGCGGCGGCGACCAGCGCGCTGCACGCCAACGCTGCCTCCTCGTGCTGCGGGTCGATCAGCCAGGCCAGGCGCACCCCCACCCGGCAATCGTCGAGCAGGGGGTGCGGGCTGCCGCGCCGCGCCCACCACGGCAGCTCCGGGAAGCGGCGCGCGCCTGCAAGCCCGCGCTGGTCGTCCGCCCACTCCTCGATCAGCGCGCCGGTCAGCACGCCGACGTTGGCGCAGCCGTAGCGCTCGGCGATCGCCTGCGCGCTCATGCCGATCAACTTGACCGCGGCGTCGATCACCCGCACCGCGTAGCGCATGGCATCGGCGGTCGCAGCGTAGCCGTGCAGCCGCTCGCACAACTGCATCGCCTGCATCGCCTCCGACGCCTCGCGCTCCTCTAGCGCCGCGCGCCCCAGCAGCGCGGCGTAGCTCGCCATCTGCGCGAACGGCTCACGGGCGTCGTCGGCCACCGCCTCGAGGACGGGTTGGCGGTTGAAGACCGGCGCCCAGACCGGGGAGAGGTGCTCGGGTAGCTTGACGCGCCTCATCGCCTCCTCGCTTCGCCCTTGGCCTCGCCCGGTCGCCAGAATCGCACCACCTTGTCGGCCATTGACGCTTCGACCTCGTTGACCGACTGCTTGGCGCTGATCACCCTGGCGTCCACCTCGCGCATCATCGTGCGCTCATCCCAGCGCTCCTGTGCGGCGCGCGCGACGAAGTCGGCGACGTATTGCTCGCCGAAGGCGCGCCGCAGCGACCCCATGGTCTTGGCCCACAGCGGCGCGCGCGTGCTGCTGCTCCCTGCCACGCGGCTGACGAACGTGCCCACGGCGTAGTCGTATGGCGCGTCCTTTCCCCACAGCGGGCTGGTCTTGTCGGGAGGCGCTTGCATCCAGGCGTCCATCGTCGGGCCGACCACCTCCTGCGGCGTGGCGCCCTGCGGGTTGTAGGCGGAGAGCGCGACGGCCATCTCGGCGTAGCTGCTGAAGCCGAGCTTGGCCGCCGCTTCCTCGCGCCGCACCTCGACGCTCTGCCCGCGTCCGCCGAACTGCTCGACGAGCGCGTCGATTACCGGGGCGGTTTGGCGGACGTTCTGGGCGAGTTGCTCGCCGCTGATGCGCGCGCCGCCGCCGACCTCGACGCCGCTGCGCACGGCGTTAGTGATGAAATTCCTGCCCGCGGCGTCCTTGATCCCCAACCGCCCGGCGATCTCCGTCGTTAGGTTCTCGATCCGCTGCTCTTCTGCAGTTGCTGCCGGCGACGATGGCTGTGCCCACGCCGTCGCTGCGCCCAGCATGGTGCTGACCGGGCTCTGCCACCCGGCTCGTGCGCTCGAGTACGCTGCAGCGACGGCGCCGACTAACCCGGCGGCTGTGTTGGCCGTGTTGCTTGTGGCGCTCGCGGTGGCTGTCCCGCCTGCGCCGCTGGTTCCTCCCGTCCCGATGCTTCCGCCACTTGTCCCGCTGCCTCCGCCGGAGGAGCTGCCGCCGACCCCGCCTATTCCGCTGGCCAGGCTACCGACGCCGGCCATGGCGAGCGTGCCCTTGGCTGCGAGGAGGCCACCCACCCCGCCGGCCAGCAGGCCGACCGCGGCGCCGGTCGCGCGCAGGCCCATCTGCGCGATTGCGACCACGCCGCCGAATACGTTCTTGATCATCGACAAGTTGAGCGCCAGCATCACGCCGAAGATCGCCAGGACGAACAGCGGGGACATCAGGGGGTTGTTCTTCACCTGGGCTGTGAGGGCTAACCCCACCACCATCAGCACGCCGTTCGCCACCCCGAGCAGCTCAGCTTTGACGAACATGGTCAGCCACTGGCCGAAGATCGGCGTGCCAAACGGCAGGCTGGCGCTGGCGATGCACAGCGGGCCGATCACGTGCAGGATGGCGACCACGGCCAGCCGCGCGACGGTGGCGAGCGCGATGACCACGGCGACCACCACTGCGACGATGAGGAGGATGACGAAGAAGGCCAGCCCCGTTGAAGTGCCCGGCATCAGCATGTTGAGGATGGTGTTGGGGCTGATCCCGTTGCCTATCGCCCTAACCGTCAGCTCATAGAACGCGCTGTGGGCGAGCAGAATTAACGAGCTGGCGTTGGCCGTGGCGAGCGCGACGAACATCCAGCGCGCAAACGCCTGGCCTACGCTGGAGGGCCCGCTGCCGACGCCTGCGGCTTCGCCGGCCAGGGCGCTGAGCACAGCGATGGCTAAGCCGATGGCGAGGATGGCGACGCTGGCGATCTCCACGCCTCGAGCCATCGCCTTTACTTCTGCTGAGTAAGCGATGTCCAAGCTGGCGCGCAGGTACTCCAACGCCCCTATGGTGACTTGTTCGACGATGTCGTTGACGGAGTCGCCGAGGATTCCGGTTGCCGCGTTCTCGACTGCTTTCTGGAACGTCCGCGCGGGGAAGAAGACCTGGGCGCTGATCAGCTTCTCGATGATCTGGACGACGTTGCTCCCCGTCTTCTTCAAGCCCTCGCCCGCTTTCTCCAGGTCTTCCATGTTGGAAAACACCTGCGGAGCATTAGCCGGTGGGAGGGAGGGCCCGCCGCGCGGGGCTTCTTCCTCCGCGGCGGCGGGCGGCGGGGGTGGGTCATCCCACCCTTCCGCGACCTGGGCGAGGGCGGCGGACGGCGACAGCGCCAGGAGCGCGAGCAGCAGCGCGACGAGCTTGCTCATGGCTGCGGCACGGTGATGGTCTTGGGCACGCCGGCCAGCGCTTCGACCAGCGAGCTGGCGATGTTGGGGCCGAGCAGCATCAGCACCAGCCCGGCGATCGCGCCCAGCAGGGCGAGGATGCCCTGGCTGGTGGCGTAGCTTGAGCCGGTGGCGTTGGCGACCAGGATTTTCACCCCGATCACGCTGAGCGCGATGGCTGCGGCCACCCCGCCGAAGGCGAAGACCACGCCGAGGACTTGCGTCCCCAGGTCGGCGATCAACTGGGTGCGCGCGCACCCGGAGAGAAAATAGGCGGCGTACAGTAGAAAGGTCAGTCTGGTTATCTTCATCATCTTTTCCTCCTTCTTTTCACCTAATCGCACCTGACAGCAACCGAAAGACGCGCTCGGTGACTTCAGGGGCGACAAGCAACAAACCCAATAACAAGCAGATCGCCAGGATGCGGTTGAGCGCGACTGGCGACGGCTCAGGCGACGCGCCGAACAGCGCATCCAGGATCATCAGCACCCCGTTCCAGGCGATGCCAACTGCGGCGATCACCGCGCCGAGCTGCATCAGCACCGCCAGAATCCGATACGTCGCCGCGTTCCATTCTCCGCCTAGCGTCGCCAAGTTCGCCCTCGCGCCTACTGCCCTGACCACCTGCCCGGCGATCTCCGGCCCGCCGATCATCAGCCCCAGCCCGATCCCCACGACGACCAGGCTGCTGATCGCCTGCCCCAGGGCGTAGCCGCTGCCTGTGGCGCTGGCCAGGATGATCCGCACCCCGGCCACCGCCCCGGCAATAGCCGCGACCACCCCACCCACCGCGAAGATCGCGCCGAGCGCTTCCCTGCCTAGTGCCTCCATAAGCTAAACCCCTTTCAACCAGCTAACGATCCGGTCGCTCATCAGCGCAAGCCCTATCCCGACCGGCAGTAGGATCAACCATCCCCATCCTCCGCCGACCTGCGCGTAGCGGTACATGCCGTAGGCCATCACAATCGCCCCGCCCACGCGCACCAGCCCGGCGGCGAACTCATCGATGAGCCACTCCACGATCTATCACCAAGTGCCACTCTGCGTTGCGCGGCACGACCGGTCGCTCGGCCAGCGCTGCGCGCGCCACCATCTGCTCCCAGAGCAATTGCGCCTCCAGGTTGGCCAGCGCCCCGCCCTCGGCCAGAGGCATGCTGATCGCCCAGCGCCCGATCAATTTGGCGCGCTTCAACGCGCCGGGGTTAACCGTGAAGACCAGGCGGCGCCCTGCACCCTCGAAGATGATGTGCGGAGCGGGCGACGGGGACAGCCCGACCACGAACAGCTCCGTCCCCAGCGACTCACGCAGCACATCGCTGACGAGCTGCGCGGCGAAGGCGTTGGGTCCGACCTCGGCCAGCCGCTGCTCGATCAGCGTCCGTTGGCGCTGCGCCTCGGCCTGGGCCGACCAATTCGCCGCTTGGCGCTGTTGGCGGCGCAGGGCGCTGATGGCCCCGCCCAGTTGCAGGTTGCCGACCAACACCGCCCCGATCAGGGCGGCCAGCAGGCCGTACAGCGGGGCAAACCCGGCCAGGTTGGCCAGCGTCAGCGCGCCCGCATTTTCGCTGGCGGCGGCGATCAGGCGCTCCACCGCGACCTCGGCGTTCGGGCGGGCGAGCACCTTGCCGGCGCTGCGATACCCGCTTGGCGCGATCACGCGCAGGTACTCATCGGTGTCGCGCAAGCGTATGACGAATTCGCCACGCCCGTCGCTCACCGCTACGCTCTGCCCATCCTCTGACCACAGCGTGATGCCCTCAACCCCTGGTTCGCCGTCCTGGCAGCGCCCATCTCGGTTGAGGTCTTCGCACACCCGGCCCGTCAGCAGCTTACCCTCTTCGGCGCTCAGCAGGCTGAGCGATAGCCGCTCGCCCAGCTCGCTCTCCTCCGGCTCAGGAGGTACACCGAACAACGACTCTGTTGGCGTCGCGGTCGGCGTTGTCCTTCCCTCCCTCGTCCCGGTCGCCGTCGGCGACGGTTGCGCCCGCGGCGTCGCCGTCGGATCAGGTGTCGCCGCTGGCGTCGGCAGTGCGGCCTCCGTCGGCGCTGCCGGCGGTGGCTGCTGCCCTTCGGGCAGCGACGGCGCTGGCGGCGGCTCCGCCGTCGGTGCCGTCGGCGGCGGTGGCGGTGGTGGTGCCGTCGGCGGCGGCGGCGGTGGTGGTGCCGTCGGCGGCGGCGGCGGTGGTGGTGCCGTCGGTGGTGGCGGTGGTGGCGGCGGCTCCGCCGGCGGCGGTGGTGGTGGCGGTGGTGGCGGCGGCTCCGCCGGCGGCGGTGGTGGCGGCGGTGGTGGCGGCGGCTCCGCCGGCGGCGGTGGCGGCGGCTGCTCCGTCGGCGGCGGCGGTGGTGGCGGCGGCGGTGGTGGTGGTGGCGGTGGTGGTGGTGGCGGCGGCGGTGGTGGCGGCGGCGGTGGTGGTGGTGGCGGCGGTGGCGGTGGCGGCGGTGGTGGTGGCTCTTGCTGAACGCCAGCCTCGTCCTGGGCGTAAGCCTGAGACGGCAGCCCAGCGGTCGCGATAACTAACAGCGCCAAGGCGCAAAGCAACTGCTTCATGGCGTTACAACACGTAGGACGTAATCAGTACCCGGACCATATGGCTTGTTGTTCGTCACAATAAAGTAGATATCGCGGCTGACGTTGAAGGGGTTCGGCAGGGCCACCCCTGCTGTCACGTTCATGGTGCTGGTGATCACGGCATATCCGCCGCTCGGCGCGGTGCTGCAGATGTCGTAGTGCACGCGCAGCACCGGCTCGGCGTTGTACCCTGTGCCGCGAACCTGCACCGCATGGGTGCTGTTCGGCGGCAGGATGTAACGCACCACGTCGATGTCGCTTGGCGCGTGCAGCGTGCGCGACTGCTGGTTGGCCGCGCCGAACAGGATGGTCGAGAACTGGCTGCACGAGTTGTCAGGCTCGTAGGCGTCGATCGTGTTTGGCCCAGCGTAGGAGGCGATTGGGATAAATCCCTCCCTGACGGCGAACTGATATGTCCCCGTGCGCAGCTCGCCGTCGCTGGTCGCGGCGTGGACGACCATGATCATCGCTTTGCCTAGCGCGGGGAGGCGCGTGATGGTGATCGGAAGGGTGAGGCTAGTTATCGGCGGCATCAGCGCGCTGGTGATCGTGCCGCTCACCAGCCAGGCCGGGTTGCGCATCCAGGCCATCTGCACCGACTTCGAGAATCCCGACGGGTTATGCAACACCAGGTTGAACGTGCGGGTGGTGAGGATGCCTGCGTCGAGCGCGGACGGCGTCAGGCTCAGGCTGAAGGCGGGGTTGTTCACGGTGAGGATGATGTGGGCATGGTGCGCGCTTGTGCTCAGCGCGCTGAGGGCGATGACGTGCGACGCGCCGCCGAGGGCGGTCACCGTCGCGGTGACCACGAAGGGCGCGCCGGTCGACGTCCCGCTCGTCGGCGTCAGCACCACGCTGTAGTTCGCGCTGCTGCTCGCCAGCAGCGCGAACGGGCCGGGCGGGAGCGCCAGGGTGAAGGTGGTCGTCCCGCTTGCGCCGAGGTTGAGCGTCATGGCGCGCGCGGCGGGAGTGAAGCCCGCGCCCAGCGCGCCGAGCGGCGCAAAATCCCCCCAGTCGTCTTCCGTGACGTGGTAGGGCAATAGCAGGATCGGCACGCGCGCGAAGGCTCCGTCGTCGCCGTAGGCGAACACGTGCACCCCCAGCGGCTCGGTCAGACCCAAGGCGTCCTTGATGGTGATGTTGAGGCGGTAGCCGTCTATTTCCGTCATCACCTCCAGGCCCGGCGGCGCGGGAGCGAGAGCACTGCGGATGAGGAAGGGCAGATTAACTTGGGTGCTGATCGCGCCACCGCTTGGGATGTCCAAGTGCATCGCCTCCGCTGCGGCAGGGATCAGGCGGATCGGGATGCGCGTGGCGCTCCGCAGCTCGCCCAGGGCCAGCACGCTGACTTCGCGCGCCTCGCCCAGGCCGACCAGGTCGCGGACGCTGATGTGCAGCAGGTGACCTTCCGCGCGCGCGCTGACGCGCACTTCATCAGGGGGTGGGACGCGCACCTCGCTCGGCGCAAAGCCAAGCGTCACCTGAGCGCTGCCTTCGCCGCGGAAGGGGAGATAAATCACGGGCGGCTCGAGCGCCTGGGTTGGCCTGGCGGCGCCGAGCGCGCTGAACAGGATGGAGAGGACGATTATCTTTCGCATATATCAACTACCTATTGCCATTCCCCGGCACCAGCACGGTCTGCACCTGCTGCACAGGGATGGGGATCACGGTGCACTGGTTGCGCAGGGCCGGGTCAGCGGGCACGCGCGCGCCCTGCACCTCCACCTCCATGTCTATCGTCGGCCCGGGAATCCACGGCGTCTCGGTGAACACGCGGGTGTAGGCCG
>Ga0308410_1000401_pt1 | contig 23186 bp, 19 predicted proteins | sample HotsprOSTMatCore_FD_203467 | JGI IMG/M metagenome (GOLD analysis project Ga0308410, IMG submission 203467) | Hot spring phototrophic mat microbial communities from Octopus Spring, Yellowstone National Park, Wyoming, United States -... | ecosystem: Environmental > Aquatic > Thermal springs > Hot...
CTCCATTGGCAAGAAAATCGATTACTTTCGAAACGATTGGACATTGCTCGGAAGAGGTCTGATGTCCACAAACTCGGCAGCCGGCCAGCCTCAGCCTGCCGGTAGAAACTCCCCCTGCACTATCGAATCCACCTTTAGGGGCAACTTCACCTTTGGGGGCAACTTTGTTATCGGAAAAAGGGGAGCTTGTAGGTACAGGAGTGTCAGAATTCTGAATTACTCCGGTGGATTCCCGCGAGTTGGGGATCGGTGAAACTACCGCCATATGGGGCTTTCATATTGGGCTTTGTCGTGGGGGTGATTCTGCCGTAGACGAGGTTATCCCCGTTCTGAGGGCTATTGGACATTGAACTTGGGGGTAATCCCCTTGGATAGGGGGTCAATTTACACATCCAGATGGTAGGTTCTGAACTGATCCGTGATTCCCGTGGGTGGGGGATCGGGGAAATTACTCCTAGGTTGGGGATTCTACCCGGGAGGGGGTTCCCTCTGGTAGGGGGATCTGTATGACGCTAGGGGGAAGGATCCGAGCCGATCCGTGATTTCGGCGGTTGGAAGATCTTTGGCTTTGCGGGGTGTCTAGTCGGTGAGCAGGTGCAGGTTTTGGATCGGAAGGAGATTGGTGGGGAGGTATTCCTCTAGCCGGGGGATTTCGAGCCATCGTAAGCTGCCGTAAAATCCGCCTAAATGGTCCGCTATAAGGGGGTATGATCATGATCGCGAGTGGAGGATTGATGGGATGCCTTGTGGGCCCTAATCGGAACCGGTGTGTCTCTAGGCAACCTGGAGGTTTCTAACGGCGGTGACTCTTCGCTGGGAACTTCGGGAGAATCGGGTCCCGGCTCGCTCGATTGAAAAACAGGACTCCCCAGACGAAAATGAGCCAAATTAACCGACAAAATTCATTTTTCTCGAATTGGGCGGGTTTTTCCGGAATACCCGGCCCCTCGATGGGATGGATAAAGAAAACCCCGAGAGCTTGGAGAGTACTGCAGTGGGAAGTTTTCTTGGACTGCTGAGGAGGCACACTGGTCTTGCCTGGTTCCTGGCGGGTTTAATCTGCTGCTCGTGGGGGCCCGGAGGAGCCCAGCCCCCCGCTTGGGCCGCCGGGGGAAGTGTCGAAGCGGCTGCCGGTTCCATCTCTGCCGCAGAGCTGACCCAGATTGTTTCCTTCTTAGCTCATCCCGATTTCGAGGGTCGGGAGGCGGGTACTCCCGCAGCTCAAAAGGCAGCGGCGTGGATTAGGGAGCAACTTGCTCAGTTGGAGATACCCCCGGCCGGTGTGGAGAGCGATTACTTTCAACCTTTCGGGGACGGGTTTTGTAACGTTTTGGGGATCTTGCCGGGAGATCACCCGGAGCTGGCGGGGCAGGTGATTGTCGTTGGGGCCCACTTCGATCATATTGGATTCGGCCGAAAACGCGAGGATGGTCAGGTTCGTCCGGGTGCCGATGATAATGCCACGGGAGTCGCGGCCGTCCTTGAGCTTGCGGAGGCTTTTCGTCAGTTTGCTCCTGCCTGCCGTCGATCCCTTCTTTTTGCCTTTTGGGATGCCGAAGAAAAAGGCCTTCTCGGAAGTAAGCATTGGGTGAACAATCCCACAGTGCCCTTCGAGTCCGTCGTGGTAGCCCTCAACTTCGATATGATCGGTCGTCTTCGCGAGGACAGGTTGCATTTGGTAGGGGCTCGGAGTGGTATCGGTTGGCGTCGGCTCTTTGTGCTTCAGAATCCGGGGGATTTGCATTTGGTTTTTTCTTGGGATATTCATCCCGACTCGGACCATATTCCCTTCTTCAACGCCGGCATTCCCTCCGTGATGTTTCATACCGGTCTTCATGAGGACTATCACAAACCAACCGACACCGCCGATCGGATCTATTATGCCGGGATGGAAAGAATCGTCCGTTATGCCTTTCTTGTGATCTATGACTTGGCCAATCGGGAGGAAATTCCTCGCTACCGGCCGGAAGCCAAGAAGGAAAAGCCGCCGGAATGGTCCGCGGAAATTGTCCCTCGCTTAGGGGTCCGGTGCCAAGCAACCGCGGAGAACGGTCGCTGGGTGGAGATTGTGGAGGTGTTGCCGGGTACTCCAGCGGAACAGGCTGGAATTCGAGCTGGAGATCGGGTTGTGCGAGTGGACAGCCGGGAGCATCCCGGGTGGGAGGATTTCGTAGCATCCGTGACCGCCGCAGAAAAAGAGCTCACTTTGGTAGTGCAACCCCAGGCCCAGGGGGATCCTCGGGAGGTAACGGTTTCTCTGGCCGGGCCTCCTATGCCCTTCGGGTTGATTTTGGGAAAAGATGAAGCCGATCCGGAAGTTGCTGTGGTAGTGGGGATAATTCCGGCATCGCCTGCGGCTTTGGCGGGGATTCGAGTGGGTGATCGGATCTGGGAAGTAAACGGTCATCTTTTAGGCCCGGATCCGCTGGGAAGATTCCCTGGGCTAGTCAAGGCCGAGCGGCGGGCCAATCCCCACTTGTCCATTCTTTTGACCCTCGAGCGTGAGGGACGGATCGTGCGGAGTGCCCTTCTGGAACACAGTAGGAATTAGAGGAGCGAAACCCGAGGGGAACTACCTATCGACCGGCATGAAAGTTTGAATGATCCGGGGATGAAAGTTTGAATGATCGCGGAATCCCCCGAAACTAAGGCTCAATTTGTTGATAGTTTCGGCTCTTGAGTGGCCAATGTAGAAGGCTGTGTCGATTCTTCGGAGGTTGCAATAAGAAGTTTATTAGCCATCGCGACCGATCCGGCTGCCGACGAGGAATAGGGGCTCTGGTTCTTGGGTGGCCCATTCATTGGAGGCCGAGGACCAGCTTCAAACCCCGGCCGGCAGATTTTGCGTTTGGCGTGCAAGCCTCCGAATTTTTCTATTTGTTCCAGATAACCCCGGTCTGTTGAGGCTAAGACATCCGGGTACACCTGGGCTTGTTCCTGGTGCACTCTTTCTGAACAGATTGTTCCTGGTACCCTCTTTCTGAACAGAAACGAATGCTCCGTTCGGTCGGTCGATATATTCCCCCTTTCGAGTTCTCGCTAATTGGCGGAGGGGTTTAAACCGCTCACAGGATCAGGATTTTCGGCATAGTAGGCACGGAAGTTTTCCGGCGGGAACAAGAGGTCGGTATTTTTGGGGCCACCCATTCGAGGACAAAACCATGGGGTTCCAAAAAAGGCTGTGGCAGGCAAATCGGCGAAAGTTTTTTCAGGCGAGTTTGGTCCCGGGACTTGCGTTTTTGGGCTGGTGCCGCGGTCTTTCCCCCTCGGCCGCTAGCCCGGAGGATAGCCGGAAGCATCCGGTGTTGGCCGACTGGCCAGGGCAAACCGTTGCCGATCTGCCAAGCTGGCAGGAATACCGTCAAAAGATTCGTCGGTGGTGGCTTGAGTTCTTGGGATTACCAGAAAACCTCCACCGGACTCCTCCGAAATTAGAAGTCCTTCAGGAGGAAGATTTAGGAAGGCTCGTCCGCCGGCTCATCCGCTATGATGCCGAGCAGGAATGGCCCACGGAGGCCTATCTTTTGCTTCCGAAGGCAGCTTCCCCCGAGCGGCGGTTTCCGGGGGTTGTTGTGTTTCATTCCACTACCCCAGAAACGATCCTTCAGCCGGCAGGTTTGGGCAAGGACCCAAGCAAGGCCTTCGGCTTAATCTTGGCCGAGCGGGGATATGTGTGCTTATGTCCCCGCTGTTACCTGTGGTCGGAGGGGCCCCAATCCAACTACGTGAAGCAGGTGGAACGATTCCAAGCCCGGCATCCCGGGAGCAAGGGGATGGCGAAAATGCTTCTGGATGGCCTGGTGGCGGTGGACGTCTTACAAAATTTGCCGGGAGTAATCCCCGGCCGCCTCGGGGCCGTGGGGCATTCCCTTGGGGCCAAGGAGGTACTGTATTTAGCCGCCTTTGACGAGCGAATTGGTGCCGCGATAGCGAGCGAGGGAGGTGTGGGTTTGCACATGTCCAATTGGGATGCCCCCTGGTATCTCGGAGCAAGCATTAAAGAGCCCGGGTTCTCCCATGACCACCACGAACTATTGGCGTTGACGGCTCCGCGGGCCATGTTGGTTATCGGAGGTCAGTCCGCCGACGGCACAGCTACGGAGCCTTACATCTCAGTTGCCCGCCGGATTTACGAGCTTTACGGTCAGGGCGGGAATTTGGAGTTCTTCAATCACCGTGGAGGGCATGCCGTGCCTCCGGAGGCCCTCGATCGCATGGTGGAGTGGTTCGCCCGGCATTTGGGTTAATTGCTACCGCGATTCACTTCTCTCCCCCGGTTGCGGATCCTGCGGGCAGAAAAGCAGGGACCAAACGCACCAGCGATCTTAGGTCCTCCCTGCAAGCATCTGGCTGGCCAAATCCTTGTCTCTTCGGATCTACCCTCGGGGGAGGCCTCTTCAGAGTCGGGCTTGGTGGGCTCAAATCTTGGGGAAAGATCCCTGGGGCCTCCCGGGAAGAGGATCGGAGCTATCGGGAGTTCACCGGCGGAGAGGACGGTTGCCAGGAAGAAAACCCTCGGAGCTTCGCCGGGTTCGAGACTGCTTCGGGAATTTGCGGCTGGGCGGGTTTGGAAAGCAGCGGTCAGGCGGGTTGGGGAAGCAATTTTATCGGCTGGCTTGAAAATAGCCGGCTGCAAAGCTCCGGCCGCTTGAAAGCCCATGGGATCAATAGAAAGTCGCGACCGAACAATTCCGGGGAATAATTCCCGGGAAACTCTTGCAAGCAAACAAGCACATCGATATCCATCGGCAAAATCTATCGGCAAGAGGAGGAGATCTTAGCCGGAGACCGCCACGGCGTTACTTTCGCAGGGTTGAGGGACTCGGGTGCTTTGCAAGCTCAGTTCGAAAACCACAGTCCAACGTCCCGAGGGATCTGGTATGAGAGGCCAATGGGGAACCACGGCCACGGACTGGTAGACCAACTCAAAGCCGGCTTCCGAGCCATTGACGGTTCCTACCGGATAGGTCCAGAACCCCCCCGGTCGATTGGCCCGGAGCTGGAGTTCGATCCCTAACCATTCGTCCACCAAAGTGATTTCCCGCTCATGCTGGAGGTCCAATTGGCTCGCGAGATCGCCAAGGTGCTGGCCGGTACCGTCCCGGAAATATCGATCGGGGATTCCCGGCGGCAGGCCCGTAAAATTGAACTCCACCGCGAATTCCCACGGGCACCCCATCGGGAGGTTTTCCAATAGGTAAGCAATTTCCACCACGGGACTTCCCGCGGTGAGCGTAATGGCTTTGGTGAGGCGAATTGGCTCGCCGGCAACCACCCCGTCGCGGGTCAGTGTGAGGCGGACCCGATCCAGCCGACGTTGGATTCGGGCTTGGTATTCCCCACAGCTAAAGTCGCCCAATTGCTCCATGGATTGCTTGGCCAAAAGATCCCCAGTGGTCCCACGAGGGAGGAAGAGATCCACAAGGGTTTTGCGGGGATATTGGTCGTAGATGAGAGCCTTGTCCAAACCTTCCTGTTTGAACACTACAAGATCGTGGATGCTTGCAACTGCGTCCGCTTGGGCCTGGGCGTGATGGCGGACCTTCTCATGGTAGGGTTCTGGGCGACGGGTCATGGTGGCCAACAGATTATGCCGGGCCGAACGCATGTCCAGTTCATAAATGTGCCCTCCCAGGGTGGGGCTGACAAAAAGCACGAGCTTGTCGTTGGCTAGCCGGACCTCCGGTCGGGCGTCGAAGTTGAAATCCTCCACGGCGTCTTCGACCCAACTAGTGGCCCGACCTTGAGCCTGATCGAGGCACTCTTCCGCCAAGATCAATTGTCGGAAAACGGCGTGGCGGAGATGGGGCAGATAGATCCCCCCGAAAGCTCCGTGCCAATAAGCACAGTTACACTGACCGCGATAAAGCTCGCGGCGGGCTTGCTGGAGGAGTTCCTGACGAGCCGGGGATAGCTCCTGAAGTTCCAGTTCCCGAAGCCGCCGACTGACGGTCATCATTCGGGAATACATCTCGTTGGCTTCGGGATATTTGACGCGGAAATTCCGCCAAAGCCCACCGCGAATAAATGGCCGTAACCGCGACCAGTATTCTCCAGCTCCTAATCCGTGCTTGAGTTCCTCTAACTCCAATTGGCGGTCGGCAGGCAGGGCCCATTCGGTCATTTCCCGATAAGAGCAATCGGGCAGATAGATCTTTCCGAGGGGAGGTACCGCCTCAAATGCCTCCCCTAAGGTACAAACTTCCAGCCAGTCCGCTTGGGCCACGAGAGCGGTGAAAAATCGTTCGAGCCACCGCTCCTCGTAGACATGTTTATAGGTCATGGGCCAGGAGCCGAACTTTTCCCCATCGTCTCCCAGCACGGCCACCGCTCGCGGCTGCCGCTGGCCAATGTTGCGGAGGAAGGTAATGGTTTCCTCCGGGTCCCGGAAGGGAATGGTGTACCGCAACCGTTCGCTCCCGGGGAAAACCGACAGAATCCGCCCTTCATCCTCGGTGACATAATGGCCAAAGAGGGCTTCTTCTTGCAAACCCGCAGCTTTGAAATGGAAATCGTCCAGGACCGTGTAATAAATTCCGGCATCGACAATATCACGGGTGAAACTCTGCTCCCAGACCCTTTCGGCCACCCACATGCCACGGACTTTCGTTCGGAAGCGGTCCTCGAGGAACTCCCGGTAAGCGGCGATTTGCCCAATCCGGTCGTGCGTGGGAATCATCGCCAGGATTGGTTCGTAATAGGCACCGCCGATAATTTCGATGCGGCCTGCCTTCACCAAAGCCGCTATGCGATCCAGATAGTCCGGATGATGCATCTCGAGCCATTCAAAGAGGGGCCCACTGATGTGCAAGCTGATTCGCAGAGGTGGGAACCGTTCGAACACCTCTAAGAAGGGCAGATAACTTTGCCGATAAGCATCCTCGAAAACGTGGTCGAAGTTTCCCACTGGCTGGTGATTGTGGATCAAAAGTACAAGGCGAACGGGGCGGAACATAACTGGAGGAATCTTTTGTCCAAATGTGCTGGATTACCGAGTTGGCGACCGTCGCTCTGACTTCTGAGATGACCGTTAAGACTTAAGCCGGTTCGCAAAGGACCCGTCACTTTCCGAAATTGGACTCGCCGGGCTGCCGGTCTACCACCTGCCGGCTTCTTCCCGCTGGGGTGCCCAAGCAGTTGAGCTTCTGCCTTCCGAGGATGAAAGCATGGAGCCGGCAAGTCCACGGGTCTGTTCCACCGGCCCGGAGGAAAGCTGGGCTCCCCCGTGTAGATCTCCAGGGCCTGCAGTCCTTGTCCCTGCCCTCCGGGCAACAATACTTGCGAATTGGAACTGGAACTTGATCCCTCCGTGGCTTCAACAGCCTTTTTACTTTTCCGAGACCCTCTATTTTTCCTGATCGGAAATGAGACCCTAAGACATCCAATTTACTTGACCGCAATTTTTTCTGGTTCCCACGACTCGATATCCACCTCCCGGAGGAAGCGGGCGGCTTCTTCCGGCGGTACCGGATTTATGTAGAAGCCGGTCCCCCATTCGAACCCGGCCGGCCGAGTCAGGCTCGGCATGATTTCTATGTGCCAATGATAATGGGGCAGTTCCTGGGTATCGAAGGGGGCGGTATGCAAAATGTAATTGTATGCGGGACGGTCTAATGCCGCCTCAATCTTGAGCATTACAATCCGGAGGATACTTGCTAAATCCTCCACCCCTCCCGCTTGGATGTTCTCGAAGTGGCTTCCATGCACCTTCGGAAGGATCCAGGTTTCGAAAGGAAACCGGCTGGCAAATGGACAAAAAGCGATAAATGTCGGGCTGTCGTGTACCAAACGTTTTTCCGTGGCAAGTTCTTGTTGGATCATGTCGCAGTAAACGCACCGCCCGCGGTAGTTGAAAAACTCGAGCGATCCGGTCATTTCTTCCCACACGTTAATCGGGACGATGGGGGTGACGATCAATTGGCTGTGGGTGTGTTCCAAAGATGCACCGGCTGCTGCCCCCACGTTTTTGAAGACCATTCCGTACACCAGCCGGCGGTCTCGTTTTAGGTCCATGAGGCGGTCCCGGTAGGCCCACAGGACCTCTTGCAGTTCCGGTTCCGAGAGTTCCGAGGTGCTAATAAGATGCCGGGGGGATTCGATGATAACTTCATGGGCTCCCACCCCCCGCATCATGTCATAAATTCCTTCCCCTCGTTTATTGAGATCCCCTTCAATTTCCAAAGCCGGAAATTTGTTGGGGACTACTCGGACCCGCCATCCGGGGGTATTCGGTGCCGTGCCCGGCCGGCGATAGGCGAGAATTTCTGGCGGGGTTTTGTCCTCTTGGCCCTCGCAGAAAGGGCAGAAAGCCGTGGGCCTTCGCACAGGGGAGGTATCAAAGTCGTGCGGACGCCGGGCCCGACTTTTTGCCACGATCACCCATCGGCCAACAATCGGATCTTTGCGAAGATCTGGCATACCCGTTCCTTTGCCGTCCTAACAAATCTTCCAGGCACTCCCGTGAAACCCGCAACTCTTCTACCTGAGAACCCGGGGAACACTCCGGGGAAAGGGTTCGCTACTCACAATTTTGGGGGGTACCGGTTGGGAGACCAAGTCGGTTGGCCAGACTTTGGATTTTTGGTTGCCGGAGCCCCCAAGATTCCGCTTCGGGAAATATTTTTCCACCGCGTTGCCGGGAACTTCCGCCGGTTGGGCCGGGTTGGAATTTCGGTTCCCCAGCGGTGGGGAATTCGTTGGACGTAAGGCTGCTTCCAAAGGGCCGGCATTTTCGAGATGGCAGTTGCCGAGAAACCTCCCGCCGGTTTTTTAAGCCTATTCCGGGATTAACGCCGGCCCTCTTAGGCCTGCCACATGATAAGCTCGAACTCCGGGGGCGGAACGGCAGTGTCGACAGTTCCTTCTGTAGGGATGCGTTCTACTGCCCGCTGCCGGTGTTTGACCTCTAGGTAAAAGTCCACGGGGTCACCCGTGTTAGCCCCCAGACTCCGCAGGGGGATGGCCAGTTCGAGGATTTGATCGGCGGCCACCTCCACACTGGCCTCGCTTTGAGTGGATTTGTTACGGATAAGGGTGGCGGTAGGCCGCCGCTGGTCCAAGTCGGTAAGGAGGATTTCCACGTCTTTGGGCCTGGTAAATATCACCCGAATCAGGTCCACCTGGGCGAAGCGTTCGCGGACTGGCCCGCCGCGACTATCCACGCGAAGGAAAAGCCGATCCACCCCGAACCCGAAGAAAATCGAGTCCACCAGGCCCTCGGAGGCCAAGGCCATGGTGCCCCGACTTCCTCGGCAGACAAATCGCCCGGCATTGATCCACTCGAAGTAAGTTTGCCGACCATCGACTTTCACATTGAGCAGACTGGTGGGCTGGGAATAGGCTTCCACTCGCCGGCCACTTTTGATCGGCTGGGCTAGCTCCACCGGAGGCTCTTCCCCCAAGGCCAAATAAACATTCTGCAGATGCTTGCGGAACAGCCGGTCGAAAAGCCCATCCTGGGCACAACTGTGAGAATCCCCAAACCACCAGAACCAATCGCTACCCTCTGCGATATACAGTTCTTCCCAAGCCTGACGGAGTTGCTCGGAGGGTACCGATTTGCTGCGGGACCGCTCCACCAGAAAACGGCGGGTTTCGTACAACAGGTCCCAAGCCCGGTTGCACTCGGGATGCCCGATCCAGATGCCGAAATTATGCTGAATCCAACTCCCGGGGAAGAGATGGTTTAACTTGTCCGTGGCCGGGTAACGTTCGAGGTAATCCCCGATCCGAACAGGAGTAATCTTTGGATGTTGCACCACCCGCCGGTAAAGCAAGCGAAGGAAATCGACCCCCTGATTGGGATAATATTCCCAGCAGTTTTCCCCATCGAGGATGATCGGAAGCAACGTGGGCCGATGTCCGGCATTTCCACCGGTTGCCCGACCGATAGCTTCCACCTTGCCAATAAAGTCGTTGACTGCTTCATCGGCAGAGCACCGTTGGTACTGGAAACCAATCAGATCGCTCATGGCATGGTCGCGAAAGACCACCTGGAGCTGCCGGCCGGCTTCTTCCACACGCCAAGGCCGGTACAGCATCTCCGGATTGCGATGATACCCATTGAAATCCCGCGAGATCCAGCCATCGGTAGAACAAGAGAGGATTTCTTCATCGGTGGCAATCCACTGGATACCAGCATCGGCCACCAGGGGGATCATTCCCTGGCAGACCGATCCTTCCGAAGGCCACATCCCTCGCGGTCGGCGGCCGAAGACCTTTTCGTGATATTCCACAGCCCGGCGGATTTGTTCCGCTGCATCCTCCGGATAACCGTCCAGGTATTGAGGGAGGAAAACGTCCGGCATGGCCCGCCGTGCTAAGCGTTTGTCCAGTAACAGAGGCACAATGGGGTGATAAAACGGAGTAGTCGTTAATTCGATCTGCCCCCGTTCTTCTAGTCGACGGTGAAGAGGAATGACTTGGCGAAGGATTTCCAGCTGCTTGTCTAAGAGCCATTGTTTTTCGGCCTCGGTATACAGTCGGCCCTTTGCCCGGAACTGGGCCAACTCCGAATCCCGTTCAAATGCCAGGGGGTGAAACCAAACAAGATTCGACCAAACCTGCAGATCGATGATGTCCCGTTTGGTGAACCGCTTCCGGGCCCGCTCCGGGGGGTCTACCGAAAAGCCTCGTTTCTTATAAAGTTCGAAATACCGGGGGTAAGGCCGGATCATATGATCCGGATGAACCATGAAGAAATTATCCAGCATCCAATGAAAATCTTCCTCAGAAAGGCCGTCGGCCGGCAGGCGGGAGATCCGCAGATGAGTATCTTGATGGCCTCGGTCGGTATAAGCCTGAAGTTGTACCAAGAGACTGGGCACCAAGTTGATGGTGACCCGCATCTCCGGGATTTCCTCCAGGATCATCGCCATGCCCCAATAGTCCTTCACTCCGTGGAGGCGGACCCAGGGCATGGGATTTTCCTGGCCCACATCGTCCGGATAGTAGGGTTGGTGTTGATGCCAGAAGATGGCCAGCGCGACCTCGTGCATCCTTGCGAAATCCTCCTCCTTGAAGCTTCCACGTTAACTGCGGTTGGAATTGGGGATGCCGCAGCAGCCCGGGTTTCCCTTGAGCCGCGGTCAAACCCACCATCCTAAGGTCCGTTTGGCCGGACCTTGCAGGAAGATACCCCGAATCGCCTTAACTGATCTCAATTCTCTTGATTGCTTTTTCGGAATCTCAATTTTCTTGACTTCTTTTTCGGACCTGCAAATGTTCATCACACCTGCAAAGGCCCTTTGCCAGCAGCCACTACCCTCCAGGTTCTAACCCTGCCTATACTCTTGTTTCCGTTGGGTTTGTAACGATCTTATTTGCGTTGAGTTTGTAACGATCCTATTTCCGTTGAGTATGTGACGATATTATTTCCGTTGAGTTTGTAACGAAAACCGGCGGGGTTTCCGTACCAGACAGTTAGAATGGGATTTCAGGGCAATTACCGCGAATCTTGGTTGCGGAATATCGGTTTTCCTCGGTGCTGCTGATAGCCCTTATTCTCGGCCTATATTCTCCGGCTATCTTTAGCAATGGGAAGTCCCCGGGAGGGAACGCTGTTCTCCGGGCTCCGTCAATTTTGTTGTCGACGATTCCGGATCCACTGATAGAGCTCGATGTATTGCCCGGCTCTCCTCTCCCAAGACCAGTCCTGCCGCATACCGGCAAATGCCAGCTTTCGCCAGAGTTCCTTGTTGTGGAAGGCTTGGCAAGCCCTTTGGAGTGCTTCTGCCAATTCTTCCAGTGTAGGTTTTTCCAGGACAAATCCTGTGGCTCGGCCGGCTTCGATATTTTCTGGGGTAGCATCGACCACGGTGTCTTTTAGGCCTCCGGTAGCCCGGACGACCGGGATCGTTCCGTACCGCATGCTGTACATCTGGTTAAGGCCACACGGTTCGAACCGGCTGGGCATCACGAAGATATCGGCACCGGCAATAATTCGGTGGGCCAAAGCCTCGGAGAACTCGACCCGCACGGCCACCTTGTCGGGAAACTCGGCGGCCAAGCGGCAGAATTCGGCCTCGAGCTCAGGAACACCGGTTCCTAGAATTGCCCATTGTATATTTGTTCGTGGTGCCCACTCGGCAATCAGCCTTGCTAGGAGATCGGAGCCTTTTTGCTCGATCATCCGACCGACCTTGCCCACAAGCGGTACATCGGGCAACTGGGGGAGGCCAAGCTCGCGTTGAAGTTCGGCTTTGCAAATGGCTTTCCCCTCTGCCCAAGTATTCTCGTCGTACCGGGCAGGCAACCACCGGTCTGTTGCCGGATTCCAAATTTTTACGTCAATCCCGTTGAGAATGCCGAAGAGGCTGTCTCGTCGATGCCGGAGCACCCCGTCCATGCCGTACCCGTATTCCGGTGTTTGGATATCCAAAGCATACTGCGGACTTACCGTGCTGAGAGCATCGGCATACACAATACCGGCTTTCAAAAGACTCAAGTCGCCGTAAAACTCCAACTCTCGCCAGTTAAAGTGCTTCCAGTCCAGACCGGTAAGGATCATGTCCCAGTGCCAAAACCGGCCCTGGTACGACATGTTGTGAATGGTGAAAAGAGTAGCGATTTGGCGGTAACGGGGCAACGTGTGATATTCGAGGGCCAAGTAGGCGGGAATTAGGCCAGTTTGCCAATCGTGGCAGTGCACGATTTCCGGCCGAAGATCGAGTAGCCGAATAACCTCGAGGACTGCTCGGCTGAAAAACACAAAACGTTCGCAATTGTCAGGGTAGTCTCGGCCGCCCTCGGTGTAGAGATTATTTCGATCGAAATACTGATCTTGCTCGACGAAAACGACGCGGACCGAACTGTCCGGCATACGACTGACTGCCAGCCTGCCGGCCATTACCTTGGTTCCGATGGGTACCACAAAGGTTATCCCCAGCGGTTCGATCGGCTGTCCGGAGTACCGTACACACCGGTAGCCGGGCATGACCACGGTCAACTCATGCCCGAGCCGGGAAAGAGCTACCGGCAGGGGGCCGCAAACCTCGGCAAGTCCCCCCGTCTTGGCAAAAGGGACAGCCTCGCTTGTGGCAAAAACAATTTTCAAGGCCCATTCCCCATCCAAAAAGTTGGCTATTACCGTCCTTCGATCCTCGCGAGCCCCCCAAGGGGTGCCAGTAGGGGTTGGGGAGCCTTTTCAGCTGTGAACCAATTGCAAAATGATGGTCCCCAGGTAGGCTGCTCCCAAGTTTATGTAATTGTTAAACACACCGGCCCCCCAAAAGTTTAGCACATGAGACTGTCACGGGTGGAAATTCAATGGGTTGATGATCTGGGCGAGGCTTTTGGCGAACATTTTGGGATACCGAAGCGATTCCGGAAAGAAGTTCCCCAGGCAAATGTGGAGTGGGACGTTTTGCTCATGGGTCGAATCACCCAGGGTTTCTCCTGATCTCTCAGATTAAGTAGGGAGCCGTGCTCCTCCATCGAACCAGTTAGGGCATCCGACCCAAAGCCAATCCGTTGGGACCCTGTCAGCATGGGTGGTCAGACCAAGCGATGAGTTGTGGGACAAAATCGAGGAAATGCGGAATATTTGAAAACTCGTGACGGCCATCGCCAACATGGTAGAGATCTTTTGGCTAGTTTGGCCAGTTTTTCTCCTTGGGCCGGGTTGCTCGGACATTCCCGACGGAAGGTGGTTCAGGCACAAGGCTCCGGGACAACCTGGCTTGAATAGGACAACTTGGCTCATAAGAAGCTTAAAGAAGGCTTCGGGAACGTTGGTCCCGAAAGAAAGGCTGCGGCTGGTAACCACATAAAGGCTTCGGGAAAGTGGCACCCGAAGAATCCAGGCACGGTTGATTGGAGCAAGTTTCTTGAAGGTTTAAAGTTCCCAAGGACGAGACAGGCAATCCGCTTCGAGCCCGACGGGGTTGGGCCCCATTGTGCTCTGGGGTAATCCGGATCGGCTTTCAGGCCGGTTCCCATGACCTCCCTTTCCAAAACATATGATGCCGTGAGGTGATGATAGATCGGTGCTGTGATCATTTTGCTCCTATATTCAGGCACTTGGGGGCACTAGGGAAGTGATAGACCAGCCGGGCTGGTAAGGATCGGAGCATGGAAAGGCTGAGTCTTACGGTGGGTGTATAGCCGATCGGTGGTCTTCTTTGGCCGGGGTTAGCGGCAAGACTTGCTCAGACGAACCCAAATTCGATTAGGGCTTTGGAAGCGAACTTTTCCTTTCTTCCCCTCATATTGCGGGAGAAACATATCCTTAACTTCTCGGCAATTCCCTGAGATCCTTTCCTCTCCTCACATGGGGACAAACCGCCAATTCCGTTACCCCGGTCACCGGCCAGAGACTTTCCTCCCCTCACATGGGGATAAACCGTCCGTGGACCATACAGTAGACCATAGCCCCCGCTTTCCACCCCTCACATGGGGATAAACCGCAATCGATGTCCTCATTTCCGCAGAATATCCGCTTTCCTGCCCTCACATGGGGGGATAGACCCTCGTGCCACCAGGATCCCGATTTTCACCCCGGTTTCCTCCCCTCAAATGGGGATAAACCGACTACCGGTATGGGTGCTGTATGAGCGACTATGTGTACTGTATGAGCGACCGCCTTACTCCGCTGAGATGGGGGAGAAACCGGCCGCCAATCCCTGCACTATGTCTCCGGTACCGTTCCTCCCCTCACATGGGGGAGAAACTAGGGTGGATGTCCTCGGCGTTTGGTGGGTTTTAACTTTACCCCTCACATGGGGGAGAAACGCCGAAGACCGAGCCCCGGACACTGCTGTTTCCCCCAGGAAAGGGTGTTCTACTAGCGGAATGTTCCCGGGATCTCGGAATATACCCGCGACATTGTCATCCGCCACTTGGTTTGGATGGTTAGGAGGGTGCTAGGAGTAAGATGTTGAGGCTGCTAGGTGAAAGATGTTGCCGTAAAAGTTGAAGCTCTGCCCACCTCCGAGAGGGGTGTGTTATCATCCATGGCGGCTACTATTAGGGCCCTTTGGATTCGGGGGGTCACTATGGTGTAGGTCCGGTATCGCTTTCGATAGCCTATCCGACGGAGAACCCCACATTCGCGAAGACAGTAGACGATTCTCCTTCCCTCCCATTCGGGGATGTTGAGGTGGCGGCCTAACACGGCGGTGTCAATGGGGTCCGGCAGTTCCCGGGGCAAGAGGTGGAGAAGGTCCTCTGCCTCTCGGAGGACAATTTCGCCGCGGACCTCAAGAAGGCGAATGTCTAAAACCTTGGCCTTCCCTTTTTTACCCCGGTTTTTTCTTTGCCCTTGGCCCTTGCTTCGGGACAAGATTCGGGGCGAAAGACGTTCTTCCTCCACAACGACCCGAGGAAGATGGAAAGTAAGGTTCGGATGTGGAAAAAGCTTTGTCATATAGACAAGATCGGCGAAGAATCCCCATGGGGGCCCGGAGCGGGGATCCGCCCGATGCCAAAGCAGGGTTCCATCCTCTTGGACCCATCGGAAATGCCGGTTTACGACGAGCGGCTTAACCACGTGCACGGGGTACTGGGCTATCAAGCAGCTTAATTTCCGACGGATGGCCACCAGGGGTCCCAGTTGAATCTCTAAAATGCCGGAATCGCTTAGGGCATCAACTCGAAACCCTCCGAAGGCAACTTCCGTCTTTCCCCCACTGGTCGTATATAGTTCCTTGAGCTGTTTGTGAAGAGAGCTTTCCATAGCGTTAGTTTGGAGACAAACTTTCTGCAGGGTTAAGTCGGGGACAAAAAATGCTCTCCTAGGATTTGGCCTCTCTCAGGGGGGCGTTATCCTTCTCGAACGTCATGTTGCAGGTTGTAAACCCTTTATAATGGGGCCTTTCCTAGAGCTGGTTTTGGCACGTTACGGCCGGCTCTCCGACTTGCCCACTGTGTAAGCTCTTGGTTGGATGTACTATTCGCCTGATGTTTCGGGCAATATCAGGTTCGGGAAGTCCAACACAAGCGAGCTGGCGAGGAGGTTTTATCGATCGGTGGTGATGATCGTGTGGGGTGCTGGTTGAGCGTGGGGACCATGCCTCGAGTTATATTCCGAATGTTTATGGATTTATAAAAGATAGTTCAGATAGCAGTTTTTTTGTGAGGATTATGAATTTTTTGATGACAGTAAGGGCAGGCGGGGTTTTGGAGGGCTCAAGAGCCGTCTGGCTATTTTGTGTGGGCACCCCGGGACCGGAAGGGGAAATTGCAGTAGTAAGGGGGACTTTGATTAGGCAAGAACTTCGATAAGGAATCTTGGAGACGAGCTTCATTGGGGGATCGAGACACGAAATCGCGGTGTGAGGAGGAGCCGTCCCGGGGTGATTCCGCCGTCATTACCTGGAATCCCATGGCGGGTCGCCGGTCTTCGCTGGGCTTGGCAGAGGAGTTGAAGCAACTACTGTCCCGGGGAGGGATGAAAGTTTATTTTTTCAATGATATATGGCAGGCAGCCTCGGCAGCGGGGCAACTTTTCTCCGAGAAAACCCTTCGAGCCTTTGTTGCGGTTGGGGGAGACGGCACCTTCTCCTTGCAGGTAAATCTGACAAGCCCCGGAATGCCTTTGGCTTTGCTCCCGGCGGGGACTGGAAATGTTTTGGCCAAGTCATTGGGCCTTCCTAGGTCTCCACGGAGGCTTGCGGAGGCGATCCTGGCAGGCAAGAAGGCTCAGCTGGATGCCGGGGAAGCGAATGGCAAAATCTTTGTAAATATGATCAGTTTGGGTTTCGATGCTCTGGTTGTCGCGAAAGTTCATGAGGCCCGAACTCGGAACGTAAAGGCGGGGCACATCGGGTATTGGAATTATTTCCGCCCGATCGTGCAGTCTTGTCGTGAGTACTCGTTCCCCGAATTAAAGGTTTTGGTGAACCCTTCGGTACTCCCCCCTTGTTCGGAAGCCTCCGGGGGTAACTTGGAGCCGGGGGAGCTCCGGGGGCCAACAGAGGGCGGCCGAAGGCTCACTGGGGGAGCTAGTCCCACCTCTCAGTGCCCAGGATCCCCCGGATCTTCGAAAGCAGAAGGTAGCGGGGAGGGAATTTTCACCTCCAGATGGGTGTTCGTGTGCAACACTCCGCGGTATGGGTGGGGAGTCCGGATTGCACCCCGGGCAAACCCGTGGGATGGCCGCCTGGATTGTTGGATGTTTCGGCGGGGGTCGATCATCAGCGGCTTGGGCTATGCTTTGGCTGTGCAATTGGGAGGGCTACATAGGTTGCTCCCAGATTGTCAGCATCTTCAAGCGACCCGGTTCTTGATTACCTCCACCGTGCCGGTACCCTGGCAGCTCGACGGAGATCCCGCCGGATTTTCGCCGGTAGAGGTGAAGGTGCTGCCCGGGCGAATCACTCTGTTTGTGCCCTGACCCATGGTCCGGATTGCTGGGTCAGGGATTGTAAGAAGCCCCGATGCTAAGCTTGAGGTCGTTTGACGGTTTGTCCTGCTTTTAGGGTTTTACTGCCAGAGGGAAAGTTCCTGCCGAATAGGTTCGGCTTTAGCGGCCGAGCTTAAACCAGGGGGGGTAGGTCTACAGGCTGCAGAGGCTCGGGATTTCGTGCCGGTGCAAGTGGAAGGTTTTGGCAAAAATGAGTTTGGTCGACCACTTGAGGGCGGCCTGTTGCAGCCTGTGTGCCGGCCGGAATACTTGGGGTTTCCGCACTAGGAATTTTTTCTTGGATGTAAGCATTTTCGGTTCCGGGAAATGGAGCTCCCTTGGTGAAGGAGCGGATTCTGCCGAAGGAGTTCCCAGTGGGGGAGACTAGCTGTGTTCCAGTTTGGGAGGGAGCTCTTCGGCCGGAGGCTGTTACCTGCAAACAGATCTTACCGAGGAATCCTCTCCCTTGAGGGGAGTGGATTCTATGGGAATTTCGGGAAGTTTTTTGGTGTGGGGAGTCAGGACCACTTTCGGAAAAGTAGGGCCGATGAACGGGTCTCCAGTCTGGGCTGGGATTTAGGAGAAATTCCTCTAAATACACTCAGGCGGCATTGTGGGTAAAAAGAGTAAGAGTAGAGGAAGACTGGGTGGCTATCGGCCGAGTGTTCCTCCCCCGTGATTTGCAGCTCTCCTAGGAAGCCTTCGATATGGAAATGATTTTAAGCTCTCGTGGGAAGTTTTCGCTATGGATGAAGCTAGATCTTGTGCTTCGGATGCCGGACTGTGTCCTGCCAATCCGGTGACAATTGGCCCTTTTCGCTGTGGCAAGGCGGCTCCGTTTTTGGTCATTGCGGGCCCGTGTGTCATTGAGTCTCGTGACTTGTGTTTGCGGACAGGCGAGCAACTTCGCACAATCGGCGAGCGGTTGGGGATCCAAATCGTCTTTAAGGCATCGTTTGATAAGGCCAATCGAACCTCCATCGGCTCATTTCGAGGGCCGGGGCTCCAGGAAGGCCTTAAAATTCTGGAAGAAGTCCGAGGGAAGATAGGCCTCCCGGTGACCACCGACATCCACCTGCCGGATCAAGCGGTGGCCGCAGCCGAGGTATGCGACCTGTTGCAGATTCCGGCGTTTTTGTGCCGTCAAACCGATCTTTTGTTGGCAGCTGCAACCACAGGCCGGCCGGTACATGTCAAAAAAGGCCAGTTCGTCAGCCCAAGGGACATGCGGTTTGTAGTGGAAAAGCTTTTGGCTGGGGGCTGTAACCAAATTCTTCTGGGGGAGAGAGGGACGTTCTTTGGTTATGGCCAGCTGGTCAATGATTTCCGCAGCATTCCTGTCATGCAGAGCTTTGGGGTACCGGTGGTATTCGACGCCACCCATAGTGTCCAGGAACCGGGGGCTCGGGAAGGTGCAAGTGGTGGCCAGCGAGCAATGGTCGAGCCCTTGGCCCGAGCAGCGGTGGCGGTCGGGGTCGATGCTTTATTCCTGGAGACCCATCCCGACCCTGATCATGCTTTAAGTGATGGTCCCAATATGGTGCCGCTGGATCAAGTTGAGAGATTTCTGGAGAGAGTTCTCCAGATTCGAAAGTGTGTGGAGGGTTTACTCGCCTAAACGAAGCCGACGGGGAGAGATACCCCTGTCGGACACCAAGTCCGGGCTTTAACCATATCTACGGAACGGCTTTTTTGTGAGAGGGCCTCACCTTAACGGCCTGTCGCAGCATATGCCCATATGATCATACATATGATCATAAGTATACACAATGCCGGGTCATGGCCATCGCCGAGAGGGCTTAGCAAGAAGGAGGACTTAGCTTCGACGTGAGTTTCCTGTGAGCAAGATCCGGTTTGTCCGGAGTGGTTGGGGTGGGCTTCGACCACCGGGTTGGCTAGAAGCCGCGGGAGACCTTGAGCAGGCAGGACGACGTTAGCGGAAGGAAACAAAGGCGGCGAAATTTTGTTTTTGAGAGGATTTCATCATGCAAGGTAAACATCAGGCGGGGCCGATGCCGCCGAATGAGCTTCGTGGGGATCGCTTGTTCAGCGATTTGCCAGCTTCTTCGGCTTCCAAAACGACTCCATCGGCCAAGGTGCTTATCGGGTTGGGATTGGGGGCGGCAATTATCCTAGGGATAGTTTGGGCGGCAGTGAGCAGCCGGTCGGGGGCTAGTCCGGAGCGGCAAGCTCAACTGCGGGCCGATCGGGCACTGGCCCAAGCCCGGCACGATGAGGCCTTGGAGTATGCTCTGGAAACTCTCCGGGAATTGGAAGAGCGGGATTTACCAGAAACCATTCGGCAGATGATCGACCGGCTCAACCAGTGGATGGAAAGCCAGAAGCCACTGGAGAATTGGCGGCTCGATCCTTTGGTGGAGACTCTTCCCGAGCCTTACCAAAAACTTTTGGAAGAGCTGCGGCTGGACCGGATGAAATTTGAGCTGGAGGATTCCTCTTTTTTCCGAGAGGTAGTTTGGCTCCGCAATATCGCTCAGTGGGCCCCTAGAGGTGCCGTAGATCCGCTGGCCCAAGCGGAGGCGATTTTTGACTGGGTGGTTCGGAATATTCAGTTGGAAGCCCCCCCGGTGATTGTTCCTGGTTCGCAAGTGGTACGAGTTTTGCCGTGGCCGTGGGAAACGTTGCTTTTTGGCCGCGGGGCAGTGATCGATCGGGCGTGGGTTTTTGTACTCCTCTTGCGGCAGTTAGGGATTGATGCGGGGATTGTCGGCCTAGTGCGGCGGGAGTCCCTCGGTGGGGAACGGATTGACTTATGGGCTGTGGCTGTGCCTGTCGATGGCGAACTCTACCTTTTCGACCCCACGTTGGGACTGCCGATACCCTCGCCGGAGAGTCCCTTGCTGGATTCGGAGGGGAAGTTGCTCGTCCGGCCGGCTACCTTGCGGCAAGTGGCTGCGGACGATTCCCTACTTCGCAAGCTGGATTTGCCGGAACGTCGCTACCCAGTGCGGGCAGATGAGCTTCAACGGGTGGTTGTGTTCGTGGACGGATCGCCCCATTATCTTTCGCAACGGATGTTTTTGCTGCAGGGGCGAGTGGCCGGTAGACTGTCCATTGTTCTTACGGCCTCTCCAAGCGAGATTGCCCAACGTTTTGCGGGGCTCGAACATGTACGAGAGGTCCGCCTGCTACCCGCTCCTTACCAGGTCATCGAAAATAGCCGCCTCCTCGGCCAACGCCGTGCGTTGTGGCTCCACCAGCAACTCCAACCCTTCTCGGTGGGGCGGGAATATGGCTCACCGCTATGGAAAGGTCGGCAGTATCATTTCCGGGGAATCTTCGAAGGGGACGTAACCGCCTATACGTACTATCAAGAAGCACGGGCCCCGGAACGACAAATCCGGGAACAAAAGCTAGAGCCGGAAGTGGCTGCTCTCCTGCGTCAGGTAAAGCTCTATGCAAGTTATTGGTTGGGCCTGATCGCTGCGGAGCAAGGCAATACCGTCTCCGCAGAGGATTATTTGGTGGAGCGGACCCTCAAGGTCTTCGGCGGAGGTCCCTTCCTCCCGGGGGCCCTCTATAACCTGGGGAGAGTTTACGAAAGTAACGGGCAAATTGCCAAAGCTATCCAAATGTACCGGGCAGATCGGAACTCAGCCTGTGCCTGGGGAAATGCGATCCGAGCAAAATGGCTAAAGGCACTACACCATCTGGACGAGCAGAGGGAGGAAGATTCCCAAGGGGCGGTTTTGATGAAGGCATCTTCTGAAGGGAAGGAAGCGGTGGGGCAGGAGAGAGTGACCTCCCAGGAGGAGGCTCTTGGGAGTACTCCGGCGGTGGAACATCCCGAAACAGGCACGATCTCCGAGGATCCCCCAAATTCCGAGCCGGCATCCGGCGGTTGGGATTCGGAAAAGTAGGAACTGGTAGCCCCTTCGAGCGGTGCCTCGCTTGTAGCCTAGTGTTGGGAAGAGAACTGGGTGAGGGAAGGGCTTCCTCGAGTTTTTCCTGCCTGGCCGCGGAGCCAGGAAGTAGGCCCCGGGGGGCCGACGGAGTTTTCTTCCGGTATGTGCTCTGGGCAATTGGCTGGCATGGGCACCGGCCAGATCTGGGAACTAGCCTTCTCGAGATACCGGCTCCACCGCAAAGTTCACTACGGAAACTTTGGACAATTCACGGTGGCAAAGGCAGTCAGACTTATAGATCTCCGAATCTATCGAGAAATTGGAGTCTCGCTAATTGATGGCTTGGGATTTTTGAGAAGTTTCCTAATCGTCATGGCCGTTTGCTTGGTGCTGCTCACTTGTCCAAAATGATACTTGTCCCGGCCTTAAAGGAGTTAAGTTTTTGCTGGGTGATCATTTAGGGGGGGCCAGGCAGTGGAGGTACAGAAGGAAAGCGATCAGAAGTTCATTAAATGACTCCTTGCGACCTCGGCGAACCTGTGCCGAACGAAAAACGGCCGATGGAGCTTGGAGGGGCAGGGGATCGAGTTCCTATTGGACCGGTCAGGGCTGACCGCAACATTCCAGGGTTCAGTTCCTTGCGGGTTTTGTTGAAGGAAAGGTTTTAAGGGCCACAGGGCGGCTGGGCTGGCAAAAGGAGTGGCAACTGGCATCGCGTTGGGTCGATGAGCGAGCGTTTTTATTGTGGACCGATTCAAGCCAACCCGGGAGCGGTGGTGGTACTTTCTGGTTCGGAGGCCCATCACCTGCTACACGTTATGCGAGCCAAACCAGGTGACCGGGTGGTCCTCTTCGATGGCCAGGGTCGAGAGTATCGAGTGGAACTCCTTTCCGGTAAAAAGGCGGAGGCCCAACTGCGGGTAATCCAGGTGGAAGAGGTAAGTCGGGAATTGCCCGGCCGGTTGATCCTAGCTTGTGCCTTGCCGAAAGGGGAGCGGCAACGGTGGCTGGTTGAAAAAGCGGTGGAGTTGGGAGTTTCCCAATTCGTGCCCCTTTTGACGGACCGGTCGGTTGCTCGACCTACTGCGGAGGCTCTGGATCGACTACGTCGGGCTGTGATCGAGGCTAGCAAGCAATGTGGCCGAAATCTCCTTATGGATATCACTACACCTGATCGTTGGTCCAGCTTCTGCCAGCGGTCGGATCTTCCCTCTGTTCGGCTTCTTGCTCATCCGTTGGAGATCTCCGAGCAATCTGGGGAAGTACCTTGGCCGGGGGAGGATCCCTCTGCTGCACCGGCGGGTCCAGCCGAAGCCTCTTCAGTTTGGGAACGTGTTCGGCCTTATAGGGAGGTAGTTATTGCCGTGGGGCCGGAGGGCGGTTTCACCCCGGCCGAGGTAGCTTTAGCTGTGGCTCGTGGTTGGGAGTTAGTCCAGTTGGGGAGCCGAATCTTGCGGACGGAGACCGCCGCGGTGATGTTAAGCTCGCTTGTGGCGGCTAGGCTTACCGGGCTCCTCTAGCAAGAAAGAGGGCCGAAGCCCTTAGGTGCATTGCCAACGGTTCCCGGTCTTGGCTTGTATGAACACAATTTCATTACAAGCAAAAGAAGCAGGGCCGGCAGTGATTCCGTCCCAAAAGCCTCAGAAACACTACCACCGGAAGAAGCGGTAAGGATCATCCCATTCTTCCGGCTCATCGGCATAAAGGCCGGTGAGATAGCGTTTCTCGTTCTTTTCAGGAGGATTGGCCAGCCGATCTAAAATGGGACACTCCGCCGGAACCCCGAGGTTGGCCAGCACCCGCGAGAGGGCATAGGTAAGCCGACGATAAGTCCTGCGGACGTTGTATTGGTCGCGATGTTGGAAGAAGAATCCTTGCGGCCCCTCTTCGAAACCCGCATTTTTAAGCAGGTTTTCCGACGGAGCGAGGCCAGGATCCGCAGCGGTGCCTTCCCGACGGCAAGGTTGATACTCTCCCTT
>Ga0308410_1000403_pt1 | contig 23111 bp, 19 predicted proteins | sample HotsprOSTMatCore_FD_203467 | JGI IMG/M metagenome (GOLD analysis project Ga0308410, IMG submission 203467) | Hot spring phototrophic mat microbial communities from Octopus Spring, Yellowstone National Park, Wyoming, United States -... | ecosystem: Environmental > Aquatic > Thermal springs > Hot...
TGAAATCGAATGTTTACTGATTCGTGCCCAGGAAATCGCCCGTTATGTAGCCGACGGAGTACTCGATGCCGGTCTCACAGGCTATGACTGGATCGTGGAAAGCGGAGTAGAGGTTATTGAACTGGCAGAGCTCGTCTTTTCCAAGGTGAGTCGGCGGCCTGTACGGTGGGTGGTCTGTGTGCCGGAGAATTCCCCGGTTAAGTCCGTGCACGATCTGGAAGGAAAGCGAATTGCAACGGAAGCGGTGAACATTACTCGGCAGTATTTGGCCCGGTATGGGGTCAATGCCCGCGTTGAGTTCAGTTGGGGTGCTACGGAGGTGAAACCTCCCCTCCTGGCCGACGCCATCGTCGAGGTGACCGAAACTGGAAGCTCCTTACGGGCGAACAACCTGCGGATAGTCGACGAGGTTTTGGTGAGTACTCCGCGATTTATCACCAATCGGACGGCTTATTCCGACCCGTGGAAACGGCAAAAAATCGATGACATTGTGCTTATGCTGAAGGGAGCAATGGCTGCGGAGGGGAAGGTGGTCTTGATGATGAATGTGCCTCGCGAGAAGTTGTCCCAAGTGCTTGCCATTCTCCCGTCCCTCCAACATCCCACGGTAGCCGACCTTGCCGACAAAAGTTGGGTCGATGTTACGACAGTTGTCGACGAAAGCGTGGTAAGAAAACTTGTGCCGCGTCTAAAACAAGCTGGGGCTTGCGGTATTGTGGAGTTCCCGGTCAATAAGTTGATCGACTAACCCCTGGTTGGGCCGGCCTTCACCGCCCAATATGCCTCAGCTCCCAACACTGTGCCTTGCCCGAAAGATATGCGGAAACGGGAAAATGTGGTAGGGGGGAAAAGCTCAGGCCCAACTTGAGAATCACTTTGCCGACCGTGTGGGCTAACATCGAAAGCCCCTCGTGAGGCCGAATATGCGGAGCAGATTGCCGGGGCTTTAACCAAATCACTTAGAGGCTCTTTAAAATGAGGGCTGGGCATTCATGTCCTGGGGGCCGGTCGCTGCCCCCCTCAAGCTAAGGCTTTAAGCCTGAGGGGGCACTTGGATCTCCCGCCCGATCGGCTAACGAGCGACTGTTCCGGTTCCGCTCGAAATAGTGAAACCGCAAGTCTAGCATCCGGATGATGGCCTCAGATGCAGTGAATTCCCATGATGAACGAGATAACGAAGAATCGCGATCATCGGCTGGAGGAAATTCTTAAAGCCCGGGGTTGGGAGTCCCTAACGGCCGGCACTCCCAAAGGTCTCTATCGGCCTGTGTTGCAGCTTGGAGAGTATGTGTGGACCTCGGGGCATCTTCCCATTCGGCCCGACGGATCGCTGATAGTTGGCCAAGTTGGGGAAGATCTTGACGAAGCTGTTGCCGCCGAGGCCGCTGCCCTGGCAATGGCCGGCATCCTCCGAAGCCTTCAACAACACCTGGGAAGCCTCGATCGGGTCGTGCGGGTCGTCCGGCTCTTCGGGTTGGTTAATGCCGCTACAAAATTCACCGCTCATCCTAAGGTACTCAACGGTGCCAGCGAGCTCTTGGCCGAGGTATTCGGCCCGGAAATGGGTGTGGGAGTTCGAACGGCGGCGGGGGCAGGCAGCCTGCCTTTGGGAGCAGCCGTGGAACTAGAAGCAGTCTTCCAAGTGACGGGCTGATTTGGCCGGGATTTTCCTCCTATTGACCTGCCCCTTCTTCCATGCCCAGGTCTCCCTCGGAAGATACTAGCAAGTTTGCCATAGATCTCGCTTCGGACCCATCGATACAACCCACTGCTTCTGCCGCTTATCCGCTCGGCTTTTTCGGCCGATCAACCGCCGAGAAAAACCCCCCGGCTTGTTCGAGAAAAACACCCCTTCGAACTTCCCGGGCACAACCTATGCGACCACCGCCGATTGTGATCCAACATTCACCGGGAAGGTCTCTGGCCTTGCTCGAAGCCTTTTGCACTTCAAAAAGCATCAGCCAATTTGAGCTGCCGAAACCGAGAACGGAAGGACCTCAGCGTCCTGGCCAGGTAGGCAAGCCGAGGTTCTTTTTACTAGAGAGAAATCGTCCCGCTGGCTCGGGGAGCACCCGGGACAAGGGCCGGCCTTTTCGGTTCGAGCTACTGCCGCAGGAGATAACTGACGGCGGCCTCCTCGAATCTTTCCGGGTCTGTGGTGGCGGCAAATTCCAATTTTTCGGCAGCCCCCGCGGCCTCGTATACTTGGGAGACCACCGCGAGTTCGGCCTGCTTTTCCCCCGCCACCAGCACAGGCAATGGAGCGGCTAAGGCCAGCATCCCCGGCAGATCCAGATACTTCGCCCCTCCCGGCAAGAAGTGGGCATCGTCGATGGCACTCAGTTGCCTAAAGCGAAAACCTCCGGTATCCACCACGGCCCGATGTACGGCTTCCCTGGCCACCGCCAAAGCAGCGGTTACCCAGGGACCAGCCCCTTCCGATCCGATCAAGAAGACTTGCTTCACTTCCAACCTCGTTTTCAAAGCGGCCAAGACGGTCAGAATATCGTGAACTCGCTGGGAAAATAGCGGATGGTTGTATCCATACGTATATCCCGCGTAATTTGCCCGCTTGGGATCGAGCCGATTCCGCTCCAGGGGTTTTCCCTCCGGATTGTGTTCCCCTTGACCCAATAGGTCTAATCCCACAACACCTACCCCGGCCCCAAGGAGCCTTCTTACCCCTGGCCGCGGTTGCCCATCCGGGCCCAAAAGGCCCTGCTTTCCCTGAGGAGTAACCCAAACGACGAAAACGCCTGGGAAATCCACTCCTCCCGGCTGAAATGCAATAACAGGCACCTCTTCGCTGTGGGTTTTATTGCGAACGACACCTCCCAAAACCCCATATTCCGAAAAGCTCCGTTCCCACCGTGGCTCGACATCGACCTCGCTCGGCGATGGGAGTCCCCGCCCAATCATGACCTCGACTGCCCCACCGACAACCCGCCGAAATTCCGCAAGATCCTCCGCCTTCCTTGGGATAAGGGCCTCGATTTGCTGCTGGCTATCCTCGGTAATCCAGCGAAGCAATTGACGCTCGTGCTCCTCCCCGACCGGAGGCCTGGGATGTCCCTCGGTCCAAACGGTCATCTCCTCCCGGGACAAGGGTTGAAACGGACGTTCATCGATCGGCTCTTCCTGCCCTAGCCCTAAAAGCTTGTTCATCCATCGGTACATCGCCAACCGCGAGTGATAATTGTAGTTATGCGGATGATTGAGGAAGGCAGCTAGATACAAACGATCCTCTGCCCCCCAAAGCCGGTAAAGGTGTTGGAGCTCAGGAAAGCCCTTGGTGGGCATCTCTTTGGTCCAATCGTCAGCACAGGTCATTCCCAGGGGTTTGGGGCCGAAAAGAGCGGCAAACTCTACGTTGCTGGTACCGATTCGCAGATAGCAAGCATTCTCGCAGGTACACCCACCTTGCATGGCGGTGGAAACCATGACGGCCGGAAACGCCACGGCAGGTCGCGGATCCACTGCACAAAGGATGAAAGTCTGTGTCCCTCCTCCACTAGCACCGGTCACCCCGATCCGGGCAGGGTCCACATCCGGCAATTCCGAGAACCAATCGAGCACCCGAATCGAATTCCACGTTTGCAGCCCCATCATGTTCTGGAGACGGAGCTCGGCCTGAGGGCTAAAATAGCCCCAATTTTCCATGGTATTCATATGCTCACGCATGCCGGGGCGATGGGGAATTTGGATGCTATCGGCATAACCAACCATGTCGTAATGAAAGACCACACACCCCATTCTGGCCAAATGCACACACCGAGCTTGGAGGGGGAATCGACCACAACAGGGCAATTTCTCCCATTTGTTGTCCAATTCCCGCTTTAGACCGGCCTCGCCGGCGTCGTAAAATCGGCCATTATTCCAGTGCCCGTGAGGGCACAATACCCCTGGCTTCCGGCCAGGCCGGTTTTTCGGCCGATAAAGGTTACCCGTCACATAATGCCCAGGAAAACTCTGCAGATAAACCCGTTCCACTGTGTATTCCCCCCGATCCACCAACCCATGGATAACTGCCTCGTGCGGCGTTCGGGTTGGCATCGGCCAAAGCCCCAAGGCTACCAGGATTTGCCGGCGGACATATTCGCGTCGTCGTTCCCATTCCTCCAAATTAGCTGGTGGCCGAAACGGATGATAATCATCCAACGTGCGGATGGGGCCCAGGCGACTATCGGCAGGCTTCTGCCCTTCTCCGTAAACCCGCAGGACAATCTCCTCCGCTCGTGCCCCACTCAAGAAAATGCCAAAACCAAGCCCCATGCACCAGACGAGCCACAGATTCGTTGGCCGCATTCTCCCTCGACTGGCACCGGTGATGCCCTCGCGACCCAAGCGTCTTACTTGTCCCCCGCGAACTAATATGTGCCAGCTCCGCATCCCTTAACCTCCTCCTTCGATCGGATTATCCCAGCAACACAACTTGACGACCGCTGAGTTTATCACACAAAGTACTACCGGTCCACACAATCCCTCAGGGCTAAACCCCATTAAAGTTCCAACGAGTGATGCCTAAACATATCCCCGTAAACCACTCCCCTTGGGCCTCAAAATGTTTCTCCCCACCACGAAAAGCAGTAACACCCGGCCGGGTAAAGTGGGTGAACAAAGGCATCGTTAGGCACACTGTGCGATGCAATAAGCCATCTTCCCTTCCGCTATCCGGCTGGCGATGCCCGTCAAATTCGGGAACCGCTAACCCTCCCCTTCCGATCCAGCCGACACAAACTTTCCCCGTTAAGCGGACCGTCTTCCCAGTTTCCATCTCAAATTGTCCGGTGCCCCATCTTCGGCACTCACTCGGCCAGGCGTGGACCATTCCTCCTGCAAAAGCATTGGATTACTCCTCCTGCAAAAGCACCAATTCTAAGGATCCCAAACTCTCCGGCCTTGCCGAAATGGTCCCTTCGAAGTTCCAAGTTGCCCGATATCCCGGAAGCTTGCCGAGCATGAGGGCAGGGCAAAGCCTTGGGTTTAACCCTTCGCTCGAACTCGACCCAAGGTGGCTCCTATCTTTGCAAAGCCCCCTTCCCAAATTCCATCTTTAGTGGAAATTCAAGCCCCGCAATCCGGTCCGGAGTTTGCCCAATCCTTCTAAAACTTTTAGTACAAGCGGACTTTCTAAGGCTTGAACCCTCGGAAAGGAGCCCAGGCACCTGAGTTCGATCGATCCTGGCCAATCCTGCAGAAACTAAAGTCTCCGCCTATCGGCGAGCACTGTCTTGCCGCGTTTTGCAAGCACCAAAAACTTCGGAGGATGTCGCATGACCGCTGGGGGAACCTAACCCCTCGAAAGACCAAGGATCTCAAAAGGGAGGAAAAACAACGTACACCCTCGTTCTTCGGATGGAAGTTGACGGCGGCAATTTCTTCCGCTTCCCACGGGGTGTCAGGTAAACTCAAATATCGAGGCAAGATCTCGTTTGGGACATCCCACCGCATATGCGGGGGTATCCCGTAAAGCGTCGAGTAGCTCTTGCCTCGCCAAGAGATCCCACGGCACGTGCAGGGGTATCTACCGCGGATGGGAACACAAGTATAGCGAGTGGGAGATTCCACGCCATGTGCCGGGGTATCGAAGCTACAGGTACCATGCTGTTGTGGTATTGCGAGTATCTCACGGCATGTGCGGGGGTATCCCCTGGCAGTACCCAGAAAAGTGACCCCTGCAGAGGATAGGCAGAATGTAACCGTCGTTGTTGCGATTACGTTCGGCTCGGGCCGATTTCGGGCCAAGACAGGGCGAAAAAGCTTAAAAGGTGAGGGAAAGTTCCAGTGACGGACAAGCCGGAAAAAGCACAATCGGCATGGGGGCTGGGAATCATTTTTGCCTGCTTTGCCGCGGGGTCCGCCGGGTTGGTGCTTGGAGTGATCACCACTTTCGTAACGGCAGTCGTGCTGTTGCTGCTTTTTCCGGAGCTCTTTATGTTTCCCGGGACCCGCAGCCCGAAAGTAGTATCCCCAGCCTTAACCCCGTTACCCCCCGAGCCGCAATCTGCAGGGGAAGAATACAATCCTGTCCCAGCGGCGGCAATTTCCGAGGAAGCTCTCGAAGGTGAAAAGACGAGCCCGGGCCTCGGGGAAGTTACTGGGCATCCAGCCGATGCCGTCACTGACCACCCCCAGCAACCGGAAGATCTCCCAACAATCTCTCCCCTTCCTGCGAATGTGTCAATTTGTTTACCAACCGGCCATCTTTTAGGGATTACTTCCGTGGACTTTAGTCCGGATGGACGCCGGTTGGTCACAGGCTCTTTCGATAAGACGGCAACCCTCTGGGATCTCCAGACAGGTTGCGGGATAGTTGTCTTACACGGACATTCGATGCCGATTACTGCGTGCGATTGGTCGCCTGATGGTGAACGTATCCTTACATCAAGCATGGACGGAACGGTGAAGATTTGGGATGCCATCTCGGGTAGGGAGATCCTCTCCCTCCCAGCCCACGATGGCCCTGTGCTCGGCTGTCGCTGGGATCCGGACGGTGTTCGCTTTGCCACCTGGGGGGCGGACCATACTGTGCGAATTTGGAATCTTAGTCGACCTGAAAACCCGAATATCCTTCGCGGACATACCGGCCCGGTTCTTGCTTGCGACTGGTCCCCAGGGGGTAGTCGGCTTGTCACGGGCTCGGCCGACCATACAGCACGGGTGTGGGACAGCGGGACCGGTAGGCCACAACTACTCCTCAGAGGTCACCAGGATGCAGTTCTTTCCGTGGCATGGGACCCAACCGGCCGGAGGATCCTCACCACCTCTGCCGATGGAACCGCGTTCCTTTGGGATGGAGAGACGGCCGCAGAACTCCTCCGCTTTGTCCGAAACCATCAACCTGTGCCTTCCTGTGCCTTTAGCCGAAACGGAAGATGGATTCTCACCGGGTCGGCCGACGGAACGGCAAGTATCTGGGACGGTCGTCTAGGACACCGCATAGCCGTTTTAAAAGGCCACGAGGGATCCATCCTTGCCTGTGCTTTCAGTCCCGAGGATCAAATACTCGCCACAGGATCGGCCGATCGGTCCGTTCGGCTGTGGGAACTGTCCTCAGGCCACTGCCACGCTATCCTCCAAGGTCACACCGAGGTAGTTCTCCGTGCCAGTTTTGATCCTCAAGGCTCCTATTTAGCCACGGTGGGTACCACCCCCGAGGTGAAAATTTGGGAGATTCGAACCGGGCAACTGGCGAGCACCCTTCTTGGACACACCCAACCGCCGCGAAGTCTCGCCTGGAATCCAAACGGTACCCGGCTTCTTGTTGCTTCCCCGGACGGTACCGCTGCGGTTTGGGATCCTCAAGAAAACCGGCCGATAGTCACGGTTCAACCTTCTTTGGGCCCTTTGACAGCTTGCAGCTGGAGCCCAGGCGGCACCCAGATTGCTCTCGGGGCAGGAAACGGTTCTCTGGCCTTGTGGAACTTGGTTACCAACTCCTTGATATGGGCTAGCTCGGTCCATCTGAAGGAGGTCCTTTGTTGCGATTTCAGCCCCGATGGACAAAAAATTGCCACCGGTTCCGAAGACCGAACTGCCCGAATTTTGGATGTAAAAACCGGCCGGGTTCAGTTCACTCTGCGAGGGCATCTTGGAGCAGTACGGGTATGCCAATGGGCTCCGGATGGATCCCTTCTTCTGACGGCGGCAGATGATGGCCGAGTGAAACTTTGGGACCCAAACAAGGGTATCCTTCAAGGGAACCTGCGGGGCCACACCGGCATAATCTTGGCAGCCAGCTGGTCGCCAGATGGGAACTTGCTCCTGACGGCCTCGGAGGACAGCACCGTCCGCATCTGGGACAAAAGTACCGGTTCCCAAGTTGCGGCTTTAGGCGGGCATCCTTGCGGGGCTTGTGGGTGCGGATTCGAACCGGCCTCGGGACGGATCTTCACATGCTCCATGGCGGGAACCGTCTCGTTTTGGGATGGGAAAAGTTCCCAGCCTCTGCTTTACCTGTGCCTGATGAAATCCCCGCGTGATTGGTTAGGGGTCAGTCCCGAAGGGTTTTACGACGGGTCGGAAGGTGCCGGAAAACTGCTCGCTTTCTACGACCGCCAGACGGGTCGCCTTCTCAGCAATGAGGAAAAACAACGCTATTATTTGCCGGGCCTAATTCGAAAATTCCTGGTATCCAACCCCCGTTAGGTCCCGTGACAACCCCAACCTTCTTTTGTCCCCCAAGGCATGTTCGTAAAACCAGGAGACCCCAACCCTGGCCGAATACCGCAAGACATTAGCGGAAAACGCAAAAAGAGTTGCGGAGGGAAACGGGAAGATTTTAGGGGGCAGGCCGGAAAATTTTAAGCCCTCTCTGAAAACCGGCGTTTATTCATCTGAAAATCACTTTTTGGTCGGTGGACAGGATAAAATCTTCCCCATAACCGACGAAAAGATTTTTTAAGAGAGCCCAGTGGTTCCTCACCATAAGCATTGTGGGTTAATGGGGATAAGCCGGCTTTTTCGTGCCCAAGCCGTCTCGACCCAGTTGGGCAGAATTATTTCGTGGGCAATTTTAATTTCCCTTCGTGAGGAAGCAGGAGTTTACCCACGACTAAAGAAGATCCATAACCGGAGGTTTTCAAGAGGTTAAAAAAACCAACCCCCCAAGGCCCCATTTTCAAGCTACCCCATAAACCAAACCGATGGTGGGAAAAGACCACTTCATTGCAATTTCACAACCATCTGGAGTGCCGTTGGAAAGCACTTCCCCGGAGGGCGAGGGCCTCTTCGGAACTAGTGCCCTGAGAACCTACGGAGCCGCATACCCCAGCCGGGCCGCCTGAATCCGCAAAGCCTTGCGAAAGTATTGAAACCGGTGTTCCGGCTTATGTCGGGCCCACCAAAACACACTCTCCACAAGCCGCCGCGGAAGTTGCCCCGTTCGAACCCGACGCAAAACCTCGTCAATGTACCCTTGTTCCTCGGGGGTTTCTGTCCTCAAAGCCGCTTTCATTGTCTCAGCATCCAGCTGGATTCTAGGAGCACGGCTTGCCTCGGCCAATTTGCTCCCCCAGACAAAGAGTGCCAAAAGAAGGAAACCACCCGCGATCCATCGATGCATCGAAGTACCCTCCTTTACTAACCCGGTGAGTTTTCCAAGCGAGTTGCACTCCGGGGCTTCAAAGTGAAAGCCGGGCTTCCCCCTCGGGTAGTTTAATCTCTTGCCGGAGATCCCGGGACTAACAACGGCAGATCTCTTTCCCTTAACAATAACCTGCAGCTAAGAAAAATCTTCACCCCCTAGCCCTGCCTGCTCGGGACCAAGAAACTTGTCATCGAAAGGCTAAATTAAGCACCAGTCTGCCCCAGAGGAAATTGTTGGGAACAATCCCGCCCCTCTTCGCAACACCTAGTCGCCCGAGGGTCTATCCACTCCCCACTATTTCGGAACTGAACCCCCTGACTAGTAACTTACCAGTTTCCCTGGACGATTCAGGAAATTCCAGAAAAGCGAACTACACTAACGAATTATCGGTGGTCCTATTGCAATCCCAAGTATACACGAGGGAAGAGAGCCTCTCGACGAAGACCGAATGGAACATCCAGGGTCAAAAAGACCCGAAGGTTTTTGTGACAGCCGGGTGCAATCTATCCCTCGGTCGGTGTTCCAAAGATCCACTTTTTTTCCTGGCAAGGTTGTGTGTTCCCCGCGAATGGTTTCTGCCCAGTGACTTCCCCCATCATCCAGCGGTTCAAATCCGCCAGCATCCCTTGGTGCATCTGATCACCACAGCTATATTGCCGGAGGATGACGCTAATCCCAGCCCGATGGAGCAACTTCAAAGCCCGACAAGCCTCCTCTGGGGGAAACCGCTCGCTAAAAGCCCCGACCAAAAGCAAAAACGATAACATCCGCTGCTGCCGCAAAAGAGCTAACGGCCGACCCCAGCTGGGAAAAGGGCCTCCCAGCGAGGCCGCTCCCGCAAACCGGTAGGGCTCTTCCAAAGCAAGCCGAAGGGCCATGGTTCCCCCAAGGTCAAAACCGGCAAGGAAGATTCGCTCCGTGGCGATGTGATACCGCTGGGAAACGGTCCGGATGGCATGGCCGACAGCCGCCTGGGCATAATCGGTTCCTTCGGGTGTTTGTGGCCAAGAATAGACGGTCTGCCCCCGCCCCACGATCTGCTGGATTCCTCGAGGTGCCACGGCCACATAATTCCGCAGACTAATCAGGGGCATGATCCGGAGAAGCTGTTCCTCATCGGAACCCGGACTGTGAAGCCAAACTAGTAAGGGATAGGCATAACCCGATTCGTAATGTTGGGGGACAAAGATAAGATGCTCGGCGTCAGACTCCCGTTCCGAAAATACCCCCAACTCGATAAGCCGAGATTTCCTTGTCTTCATCCTGCCCAGGCAGTTAACCGGCAGATTGTCCCGACTCATATCTAGATCCCCTGCTTATCGACGTGGGGAATAATTTCGGCCACAAAGATGCTACCAACCACTCACCAAGGCTCCCTGCCTCGATCACCTACTTGAATAACCCCTTCGTCCACCACCCACTTGAATAACCCCTATCTCGATCACCCATTTAAAGAACACCTGGTTCCAGCACCCACGTGGGTAACTCGCTCGGGTGCTGGGCTAGGGCCGGGCGGAGTAGCTTGCTCCACCACTCACGTGGGTAATCCCTACCTCCATCATCCACTTGAATAAGCGGAGGCATCACCCACTTGAATAGGAAGCGGAAGCCTTCGGCTCTTATGTCTGCTTACAGCTTTTCAAATTCCAAAGCGGGGAAAACCTCGCCTCGTGGATTCGAGCCGGCAGTCCTCACGTAAAAGACCCCCAAGCCACAGAAATTGCCGCTGAACCCATTCGGGGTCACAAACATACGGCCCTACGGCCTGGGAAATCTTTCCCGACATATGCCTAAATGGAGGCCTAGCCCTCAAAAGTCTCTAAAACCAACGCTCCCGGACCCCAGCCGAGCCTCGGGTCTTGTCGGAAAGAGGGCCTATCGGAGGAAAAACCCTGCCCGGTACCTTTGCTATCCGACCTGCAGTTCTTTCTACAACCGCGGTTCCATCCCTGCACGTGACAGGCACGGGTCCGGAAAGGCCGGGCTACCACCTCGTCCACGAAAAGCACAAAACTGTAAAGGGGAGACAGGCCGATTGTCAACCGGGAAAGGGAAGTTACTCGCAAGTTCTCTCACCTGCTTGCGCTAGCTTATCAGTTGTCCGGCTGAGAGATACCTCGGAAGACCACTCGGATCTGATTACAAGAAAACTTCGATCCTCATTAGTGTTACAAGAGAACTTCCATCCTAAACAGTATTGCAAGGAAACTTCGATCCCCATTAGTTCGATCCTCATTAGTTAGTTCGATCCTCATTGTAAGAGAAGCACAAGAAGTTCGATCTTAGTAGAAGCAGAATTTCTTAGTAGAAGGAGAATTTCTTCGTAGAAGGAGAATTTCTTAATACAAGCAGAATTTGCCGGAAAAGCCATTCTCACGGCGTTGCCGCAAGTTGGCCCGGCCTAAAATGGCGGCAAAAGGTATGCACCGTCCCCCTCCACAATTGTTAGGAGCCGATCTGTGGGAACATTCTCGATCACCTGGGTTTGCCCGCCGTGCCAACGAATTTCTATCTTCGCTACCCGCTGGTGGTTCCCCAACCCGAAATGGAGTCGCGAACCGAAGTGGCTCTGGTATCCTCTTCCGGAGTGGACTTCTGCCCAGTGCTCCATTCCTCCCTCAAAGACCCCCACCCAACTTCCCACCCCGTCGCGGTTGGACCGAACACCAAAAAGCTGGATTTCGATCCATCGAGAATCTTCTCGCGAAGACCGGTTGGCAATTACAGTGGGTTCTTCACGGGAGTTCAGGACGACCAAGTCGACGCGACCGTCATTATCGAGATCATCGGCTGCCACCCCTCGGCTGCTTTTGACGGGGTGGAGACCGTCGCCGACCTCTTGGGAAATATTTCGAAAGCGGCCGTTGCCCAAGTTTTCGAGGACCACATTGGCCGCCCGATAAGCCCCTGTGGGATCGAAAAGCTCCACATTGTCGTAGAGGTGCCCGCAAGCCACAAACAAGTCCCGGTCCCCATCGTTGTCCAAATCGACAAAGGCAGCACCCCAAGTAACATGTTGATAGGTACCGGCACCCGCTCCGCTTGCGGCGGTAACATCCGCAAGCCGCCCATCACCCAAATTCCGATAAAGCACCGCCCACTCCCGGGCAAAACTGGTGGCATAAAAATCGAGCCAACCGTCGTGATCTACATCGGCACAGTCAATGCCCATGCTTCCCAAGGCTCGACCTTCGCCGCTGTAAGCTCCGCCCAACCAGAGTCCCAATTCTTCGAAGTGACCTTTGCCGTCGTTGACAAAAATGAAATTCCCGGCGACATCATTGAGCACAAAAACATCTGTATCTCCATCCCGATCGATATCGGCGCAGATCATTCCCATGCCCGTGCCGGCACACGCTCCGATCCCCGATTCCTCAGAAACATCCCGAAAAGTGCCATCGCCATTGTTTTTATAAAGCAAATCTCTTTCGGGAAGAAAATCCATGGGACCGGGATAGATCCGGTACCCCTCCGCCGTGCGGACGGGATGAGTGGAAAAATCAAATTGCACATAGTTGGCGACATAGAGGTCTAAATTTCCGTCGGCCTCAATATCCAAAAATGCAGCCCCTGCCCCTACTAAATTTCCCCCCCGGACGCCGGCCTCATCTGTAACATCGGTGAAGGTGCCATCGCCATTGTTGCGGTATAACGCATTGGGGCCAAAATTATTCACAAAGAGGTCGGGGAAACCATCATTGTTGAAATCCCCGACCGTCACCCCAAGACCATAGCCGAGATCCCCCACCCCTGCGAAAAGGGTCACATCCTGGAAACGAAATCCACCGTGATTGCGATACAAGGCATTCCGGGGAGGTTCCCCGCCCGGGTTAGTTCCCGGCAACCAAGTCCCATTTAGAAAATAAATGTCGATCCACAAATCCCCGTCGTAGTCGAAAGTAGCTAAACCTGCCGTTACTGTTTCGACTATATACTTGCGTCCACTGCTGCCATCAGTATGCCGAAATGCAATTCCCGTTTCTGGGGTGACATCGACGAGCCAAATGCCCCGTCTCTCTCGCGAAGCGAAGTAAGGATACCTGACCCTACTTGGAGCTAAAGCGACAAGCGTTATTAGGATGCCACCCGCCAACAAGGCGAGACTCAGCCGGCGAGCCAACAGGAGCCAGCTTGGTGACTTCCGCAGAAGTCCCATCCTACACCCCCCAAGGAGAGAATTCGTCACCACCTTTGGAGAAGATAACGTTCTGCCAGACGGCGGAAGAACCTCAACCGGATGTGCCGCCACGTACTTTAGAACCTAATCCCCATTTGCAGAGCTTGGTTCCGCCCGAGCAGCCACCACCTGCCACCGGTCCAAAAGGCGAGCGAGAGTCTGGCGAAATTCCGGGTTTAATGGATCCAACTGAACCGCTCGCTTGGCGGCTGCCACAGCTGCCTCGATATCTTCTTGGCGTTCGCAGACGATCGCAAGAAGATGATAATTGGCGGCCGAAGGAGCACACTCCACCGCTCGCCGGGCCCAATGGCGAGCTCCCTCCAAATCGCGATTACGATAGACCATAAGCTGGGCCAAGGCCACATACCCCTCCGGTCGCCCAGGGGCGATCTCCGTGGCGGTGAGAAAGGCACTTTGGGCCTCCTCCAAGCGGCCCAATTGGAGCAACACGGCACCTCGCCGTAATGCCCATTCCAGCTCGGTAGGCTGGAGGGCAGCCAGTTCCTCCACCCATCGCAAGGCCTCTTGCCAGCGTGCATTTTCTGCAGCCCACTCCAAAAGAGCGATGCGAGCGGCCGTATTCCGGGGATCTACCTCTGCCGCCCGCCGGTAATGTGCCTCCGCGAGCTCCCAATCTCCCCGAACTGCAAGGAACTTAGCTACCGCCACGTGGGCCGCTGCAAGACCCTCGCGAGCAGCCGCCAAATCGTCGTACCAAGTGCGGCGAAGTTGTGGGTTTAACCGATCCCTTGCCTCCAACCGAGCAAACTCCCGGCGGAATCGTTCTGCTTCGCCGTGCTGACCGAGCTTCTCGCAAACCTCTCCCAGAGCATACAAAACCGTTTTATGTTCGCGATCCAACCGCAAGGCTTGCATCCAAGCTTGCTTCGCCTCAGGGAGACGATCTTGAAGCCGCAGGGCCTGACCAAGCCGGTACCATCCTTCGATCGACTGCGGAACAGCCCCTAAATATTGCTCCAGGTATGGCAGAGCTTCCGCCGGCCGCCCCTCCTGGATCAAAAGAGTAGCCAAGGAAAGCAACACGCGGGCCTCGGCCTTTCCGGTATCCACCGCCCTGCGGAAGTGTGTGATAGCCTCCGAAAAGTCCCCGCGAAGCCGTGCTTCTTCACCCAGCGCGTACCAAGCGTCCGCGTAATCGGGCACCAAGCGGAGAGCCCGCTTCCAAGCATCCACCGCTCGCCGGCGGTCTCCAAACCGGCTCTCAACAAGTCCGAAAATACATAAGGCCTCTGCATCGTCGCGGAATCGTCGGCAAAGCTCCTGGGCCAAGCTGAGAGCCTCCTTTTTGGCGGAAGAAACCGCCACCTCCAGAGGCCCTCCCTCCAATTGAGCCGGTTGTTTCTGCCACTCCCAAGGCCCCGACCCTCCCTGGCCACCAGATGGCTGCCCCCGGAAAACCCAGGCCAGCACTAGCCCCACCGCGGCAACCAAGGCCGCAATTCCGGGGAGAATCCACCACCGTACCCGAATCATTCTGCCAAACCCCAGTCAATAACCCCACGGTCCCTTCCGGGCAATATCCGGCGTTCTCGGAAGGCCTCCTTCGCGGGCCAGGGTGAAAGATTCCAAAGTGGATAATCCCGGGCGTTACAATTAAGGCCCGTCGGCTCGGGCGGGAAGGCTCGGTCCTCAGACCGGTTTCTGTTAGCCAGCCGAAAATAACGCAAAATCCCAAATAACACAAAAAAGGGATCTGAGTCCCCTCCGGCTAGGGACCCAGATCCCTCCGGATATCATGTCCCGGACAACCGAACGAAACTATTTCCGACTCTCCGAGGCCTTTCTCCGGGGTAAAAGCCGGCGGTACCAGCGGGAGACTCACTCTTGGCTTGCCGCACCAGAACCTTCCGAAGCTCCAGCCTGCCCAATTTCGAGAGTGATCTCCTGATTGGAGGTGAACTCGAACGTAAAGGGGGTTTTCTGTAAACTAAATTTGCCTTCGAAGATATCCCCGCCGGCAGCTTTCGGAGCCCGAGGATCGTACTGACCTGAAGGCGGTTCTCCTCGCAACCCCACCTTATACCGGCCCGCAGGAATTCCGTTGCCTACCCCATCTACCACAAAGGTTCCGTCTGCCTGAACGGTGGCACTCCAGGACTGTTTGGCGGAGTCCAAATTCCCCGAGGCATCCACCGGGTAAAACGTGACCTCAACGCGAGGAGCCCCACCGTAAGGCCCACCCGCTTTAATGGGCTGCCCGTTTTCCACCACCCGGCCGCGGATGACAACTAGCTTCTCTCCGCCAATTCCGCCGCAACCACTCAGGATCAAAAAACACACAACGCTTAAGCAACCTACTGCCACAAACCAAACTCGCGATTTCATGGATCCCCCTCCAAGACATTCCAAAAAATCAACCACCCTCGGGGAAAAGTCAACACCCAACTCCGGCCCGTGCTTTTCCATCATCAGCGGTCGTCGTCGGCCACATTTCGGGCAGCAACAAAACTACCGGCGTTAGATACCCCGAACTGTTGACACCCATCCTCTGGCCCTACGCCGATGGCCCCTTGGCTGGTGCTCAGTGGGCTGAACGTGTCTAGCTTGCCGAAGTGCGATTACGGTACCTGGACACTTTGGCCATCAGCACGGTGCCAAATCCGGGCAAAAGTCAAGATATCGATCGTGTAGGGAATAAACCGGACCGAGCCGTCACCTAAGAGTACGTTAATTCCGCCTGGATGCGAAGATCCAAACCGCGGCTCGGGGTCGCCGGCGTCGATCCGATCCGGCATCGGCCGATAGTTCCCCCGCCGAATTACGTCCCAGTCCCAACCGCAGATATAACCTTCATTATCCCACCCTGGGTTGCCGGGAATCGTCCGCAAGCTGTGCCGTTTCTCCGAGACCATACCCACGTTGGAAGTCCCATCCCGCAAATCGCCCAAGGTTAAGACCCGGCATTCCCGGTCCGTTCCAGTATAGCCGGTGGGGCAGCGGGTTCGGACAATCGCTCCAGAGCCATTCCATGAATACTGCGGAAATGCCGCGTCCGCCGCATTCGCATCCCCATTGAATGCGTCCAGCAGGTCTCCCCAGTTCCACCATTCATTCTCGCAGCACCCGGCGTAATCGTTCTTCCCCATGTAAATATTGCTAGGCTGTTGAATATTTGTCATCCTATAACGGTTCTGTGGAGGCGAGCCCCCCCAGTAGTCCGGCCTAGGTGCCCGACGGCTCGGGCAATAGTAAGCCGGAATCGCGTGCTGCATCGGTTCCCACACCCGCTGAATCCCAGTTCTACCACCACCTTCGTGCACAGATTTCTGTTCAAGGTAGGGCAGGATCTGATACATCCACCCGGCCCCTTGACGAGGTGCCACCTCCGGGGAACCTGAATAATTGTCACTCTGGTCTCCGGTAAAGCTGGGGAAGTCTTCCCAGCCGTGGCCGCCACTCGGGAGGAACTTGTGGATATCGTGGTGGTTATGAATGGCCAATCCAATCTGCTTCAAGTTATTAGTACACTGGCTTCTTCTGGCTGCCTCCCGAGCTGCTTGGACCGCAGGAAGAAGCAAAGCTATTAAAATTCCGATAATCGCGATCACCACCAGCAATTCGACCAATGTAAACCCGGCACGTCGATTCATGGCACATCCCTCCAAATCCGAATACTTCCCCAAAGCACCCACACTTCGACAAGGTCAAAACCTTCACCCCAAAAAAGTTGACTCGATGAAGTCGGCGGCCCTACTCGCGTTCAAATTCTTGACCTTCACCAACCCGAGAAGCCAACGCGAAAACTTGGATAACTGCCCTTCCGAAGACTCCTCCCCCACACGCGAGATCTCGCCTCCCAACGTTCCGCCATCCTTTAAGATTTCTGCGGTCAATCTAACTCCGGAACAACTCCATGTCAACAAGATCGAAAAAATTTTTTCGTGCCCATCACAAAATTTTCTGCTTAACTGTGTCATGTCCTCCGGACGGAGCAGCTCCGGCTAGTACCCCCCGTTTAGGCGGTACAAAACATTCTCCCCGATCCGCAATTCCGAAATAGGTCATTCCGGCCCAACCCTCCATGGCGGGAAGGGTGCCGAGCCGCGGCCGGAACCACTTCTCCTGAGGCTGGCCCCACCCATCGGAGAGCCCGAGAGATAGCTTCGTGGCTACAACTAATAGGGCCAAACCTCGGCTATTGCCCTACATGTCGTCTTGCCATGGAAGTCCTTGTCTTTTGGGCACTCTTTCATTAGGCCAATATTCACAAAAAGACAGAGAAGAGAGCCGAGTGGCTATCCGGACCCCTCCGGCCAATGCCTACCCTTTTCGATTCCACCCCAGGAACGCCCCTCGGAGGAAATAACCCGGGCATGGTAAGCCGTTTGGCCCCAGCAACTCGCGAGGTTCGAATGCTTCAGTAAAATCGTGACATTAATAACTGTTGAAGCAGACAAATTTTTCGGCCCCATCTCGCCCACCTCTCGCCCACCTCTCGAAAAATCAACCGGCGGCATACTTGCTCCACGATTTGGGAAGACTCCTCCCCCGGAAAAACCGACCAGCCTGCACCGAGTACGATCCGCACCCTCCATGGGACCATGCGAAGGCAAGTTACAATTTAAATTGAGTGCTTTTCGGGTACTAAACCTTAAATTGGCTTCTAATTGGGCTGGGTTCTAAAAAGTGGCAAGGAAAGAAGCTGAATTAAGTGCCAATCAGGAGCAACGAAAAACCCCCTACAAACGAAAAAGGTTTTCCGGTCTGACAAGGCATCGCACCGTTTAGACCGTTTAGAGAGGAAAAATGTGTAAAGAGGAAAGGTGTAAAGAGGAAAAATGTGTAAACTGGTAGCCGGTGTATATGGCCATAAAGTGTGTAAACTTATAGCCGGTGTGTAGCCATGGATACCTTGGTCCGGTCAGAGCAAGTGGATTCGGCAGCTCCGCGTAAGAATGAGCCGGCCTCCTATCCGAGGAGAACAAGTCATCGCCTCATTAGGAAACGGCTAGTTTTACTGCTTGGGGCGGCTGGCTTTCTTACGTGCCTACTGGCAGCCGAGTACACTTATTTAGGGTTCATCCGTTCACAAAGGGAAGTGGGGGAAGAGCTTCTAGAAGGCCCCGTCAACCCCGACACCGCTCCCAGAGCTTTAAGCCCACTTGCCGACCAATTACGTGCTCAATTGAACTCCCTCCAACAGGAGGCAGTTGAACTTGCCGACTTTCTGTTAAAAGAATGGCCGGGAAGTGTCTCCGCAATTTTCGTGCGGGGACTAATCCTCAATAAATTTGTCAGTCGAGATCTGGGGGTGGCTTGCTGGGAGGAATGCACTCGCCGAGCTCCGGAATTTCCAGACTCTTATTACTGGCTTGGGGTAGACCGCTTTAAACGGGGCAAATACGAAGAGGCAGCGAAGCAACTCCGACAGAGTCTGTTGCTTGGAATTCGTCACATCGATGCTCGGGTGGTGCTTGCCGAAGCATTAATCCTGCTTGGCCGGCCTCAGGAAGCTTTAGAGGTTCTTCAAGAGCAGCTTACCCTCTTCCCGAACCATCCTGCCAGCCATTTCTACATGGCCCATGCCTTGGAAAAACTGGGACGGCTGACGGATGCCGAGTTGCATTATCGGGAAGTCACCCGGTTGCAACGCGACAATTACCAGGCCTGGCATGGTTTGGCAATGCTAGCCCAACGTCAAGGTCGCCAAAGGGAGGCGGCGGAGTATTTCGCGATTTGTCGAAAATTGCAGGCAGCCTTTCACGCAGGCCATCAAGAAGCCCGTCGGCGTTATGATGATCATGAATCTCTTCGCACCAGCTTGGCTACCGCCTATACAGATGTGGGGAAGCTTTTTATTGAGGAGAACCGCCCCGACGAGGCGGCCAAAATGTGGCAACGGGCCATCGAGGTGGATCCCGAGCATGTAGAATCCCGGTTGCTACTGGTGGATTATTTTGCGATCCGGCGTGATTGGAAAAATGCCACTGCGATCTTGGAAGAGCTGTGCAAGCTGGAACCAAATAATCTCCGACATCGGGTAAATGCCGGGGCAGCTTATATGGCTGCCGGAAATTTTCCGGAGGCGAAACGCTACTTCCAGTCAGCTTGCGAGTTGGCCGGGGACCAACCCGACGGGTACGTAGGCCTCGTCGAGCTTGCAATCCATACAGGAGAAGATCTGCCGCAGGCCGTAGCTTTGGCTGAGAAACTGGTGAGTTTAGATCCGGATAGTGAGCATTATTACTTGTTAGCTCGGACACGTTGGGCGGCCGGACAAGTGGAACAGGCCCTCACCGCAGCAGAACGGGCGGTGCAACTGGATCCTGGTTCTCCCCGGTATCGAGAATTCCTCGCCCGTTTGACCCAGGCCGCACAATCCCCCACCGCGACATCGGGAGATACCGCTCCACGTTAATGTCGCCTGTTAGCTGCAGCAATAGAAGGAGCTGTTTCAAGTTTAGATAAGGACTCTTTTCGAATAGACAAGGAGTTTAGCTAGATAAGGAGCCTTTCTAAAACACATCGAGCGCTCGTTGCTTTCGAATGGGATGGGGCCGAAATATCTAAGCCTAGCGAAATTGAGCCTGGGAAGTACAGTGCTTGTTAGGAAACAAAGCGGGGGCCAATCTAAGCATCCGAGTTACAATAAGGGGTTTGGCCTTTGAGGCTCTCGCTTATATTTATCCAAAGAGATAGTCTTGTTTATCCAGAGAAGCAGTCTTGGGGGAAAACGCTTGCGGAAGAACGGTCTGATTTGCGGCGTTCTCCTGCTTGCTAGTCTTCTTGTCGGGACAGCCCGGTGGTTTCATAGCCGGCAGCTCCCGCTCCGAATCGTTCTTCGAGATATGACTAGCAGTAGCGGGATTTCCTGGGACCACACCGATGGTAGCAGCGGACGAAGATATATCGTGGAGACGGTATCCGCGGGTTTGGCCACGTTTGACTACGACGGTGACGGCTGGATTGACATCTACTTTGTCAACGGGGCCTTGTTGCCGGGCTGTCCCCAGAATCTCCCCCCTCCCCGGAACGCACTTTACCGTAATTTGGGTCACTTTCGGTTCGAGGATATCACCGAGCTGGCTCATGTGGGAGATCTCGGGTACGGAGTGGGCGTGACGGCTGGGGACTATAACAACGACGGGTTTGCGGACCTCTACATTTGCAATTTCGGTCCGAATGTTCTTTATCGCAATAACGGGGATGGAACCTTCACCGCCGTGACGGAAGAAGCAGGCGTAACGGCAGGTAACCTAGTGGGAGCGGGAGCTTCCTTTTTGGACATCGAGGGTGATGGCGACCTCGACCTTTATGTAGCCAACTACGTGAACTTTTCCTTCGAAACCTACAAGCCGCACATTGTCGAGGGTCGGCACATCTATCCGGGCCCTATGATCTATGACGGAGTTCAAGACATCCTATACCGCAACGAGGGGGACGGCCATTTTATGGACATCACCCAGGAAGCCGGCATCATCGAGGATAACGTGGGCACGGGGATGGGGATGATTTGTGCCGATTACGATCGGGACGGAGATACCGATGTCTTCGTCCTCAACGACGTCGCTCACAACTACTTTTGGGAGAACGATGGGAGGGGCCATTTCACGGAGGTCGGCTTGGAAAGAGGGCTTGCCTTCGACGCCCAGGGTCGTTATCTGGCAAGCATGGGAGTAGACTGTGCCGATTACGACAACGACGGTTGGCTGGACTTCTTCCATACCGCTTACTCGGAACAAATGCCCGCCTTGTACCGGAATAGTGGCCGAGGGTTCTTTGAGGAGGTTGCTGCCCTGGCCATCCCCGGCACCTCCTTGTTTCCTCACATCAACTGGGGATGTAATTTTGTCGACCTGGATAACGACGGTTGGGTGGATCTTTTCGTGGCCAATGGGAACACCCAAGATAACCTCGAAGACTTGGCCGCCCATATCACCTATCGGGCCCGGAACAGTGTCCTTCGGAATTTAGGTAACGGAAAATTCGTGGAGATTACGGACCAAGTGGGCGATGGATTGGCGGTGGTGGAAAGCAGTCGAGGATCGGCGGCAGATGACTTGGATAACGATGGGCGAATAGACATCGTCGTGCTCAATGCCCGCACATTGCCCACGATCATTCGGAACGAATCTCACCTCCCCGGCCACCACTGGGTTCACCTGACTCTCCTGGGTACAACTTCCAACCGAGAGGGGGTGGGATCGCACGTTGTCCTGAAAGCAGGTGGCTTGACGCAAACTCGAGAAGTCCACAGCGGGCGAAGCTATCAAGGACATTGTGGGACCCGGCTACACTTCGGGATCGGAAAAGTGTCGATCATCGAACGGCTGGAAGTTCGCTGGCATGCCGGAAAAACCCAAGTCTTCGAAAACTTACCTGCAAACTCCTGGTGGATTGTTATCCAAGATCACTCCGAAGCCCTACAAGTGCCCCTCTCTCCAGAAAACAGACCCTCTTGGAAAGCTATTTGGGGAGGGTAAACCAGCTGCCCCCTTCGATGACAATCAGGCGAGAATCCACCGGCAGATCCTGAATCCTGTCTACCCCCCCTCCAATCCAACGAATGGTGAGCCGATCCACCCGCTTGTTTGGTCCGAGTCCGAAGTGAACCTCTGTACCAAAGTGACTTTGATACCCCCGCCCGGCGTGAACTTCGGCCACAAGCTTTAAACTTCCCGCTTCTATCGTCATGAACGCTCCTACACCATCGCGATTGGTTCGCGTGCCCATCAGACGCACGGTAACCCAATGCCGGCCTTCAACGGGGGACTCATTCCGAATGATCGTGGGGATCGACCTTGTGTTCAAGGCAACGACATCCAGGCGGCCATCGCCGTCCAGATCATCGATGGCTACCCCCCGAGTACTCTCCTTAGGTTCCAGCCCACTGCCGCATTGGGCGGACACATCCAGGAATTTCCCGCGGCCGGTATTCCACATCACCACATTGCGGACCCGAAATGCTGTACTATTGTCATACAACTCCACATTGTCCTGCAGATGTCCACATCCGATGAAAATGTCGCGAAACCCGTCGTTGTCGAAATCCCCAAAACCCGTTCCCCAGGTCACATGAGGATAAGTGCTGACTCCTACTCCCGTGCTTCGCGTCACATCTTCGAAGAATTCCAGACCAGTGTTCCGATATAACGCAGGCAATTCGCTGGCGTAGGAGGTTTGGAACAAATCGCTCCAGCCGTCGTTATCAAAATCCCCGGCATCCACGCCCATACTGGCCAATTCCATTCCGTCCGTGTTGTAAGCCACCCCTAAATCAAGCGCGACCTCCTGAAATCTGCCCCCTCCCTCATTCCGAAAAGTAAAATTGCCCCGCACATCGTTCATCACGACGACGTCGGTGTCTCCGTCCTGGTCGAAATCGCAAGCCACAATTCCCATCCCGGTGCCCTTGTAAAGCCCGATCCCACTTTCTTGACTAATATCCCGAAAGGTGCCGTCCCCGGCATTCTCGAACAGGATATCTGCCTCGGGGTCAAAGTCTTTAGGCCCGGCGTACCGGGGAATACCGTCGATGACAGGGACCACGTTATCTTCGAAACGGAACCGCATGTAATTGGAACAGTAGATGTCTAAATCTCCATCTCCCTCGATATCTAACCAACAAACTCCAGCCCCGACTTTGCTTTCCGCTGGGATGTTGTTTCCCGTGGCAACTCCTGCCGGCTCCGTCATATCGGTGAACGTTCCATCACCATTGTTTCGATACAAGATGTTGGCCCCAAAATTGCTACTATAGATATCCTGAAAGCCATCGTTGTTATAATCCCCGACTGCAACTCCCAGCCCATAACTCCGATCTCCCACACCGGCAAAGATGGTCACATCTTCGAAGAGCCAGTTTCCCAGGTTTCGGTACAA
>Ga0308410_1000404_pt1 | contig 23107 bp, 17 predicted proteins | sample HotsprOSTMatCore_FD_203467 | JGI IMG/M metagenome (GOLD analysis project Ga0308410, IMG submission 203467) | Hot spring phototrophic mat microbial communities from Octopus Spring, Yellowstone National Park, Wyoming, United States -... | ecosystem: Environmental > Aquatic > Thermal springs > Hot...
TTTACAAGAGTGACAATATACCCTCTACTTCCCCCCTTTACAAGGGGAACAATATCCCCCCTACTTCCCCCCTTTATAAGGGGGGAATAAAAGGGGGGATTAAAAAAGAATTCCTCCACCTCCCCATTGACACAAAATACTTCAAAGATTTAGAGCTTGAGATTTTGAGTCAATTTGATGATTTAGATAATGCTTTAGATGGCTGGCTAATAAAAAGTGAAAATTACCAGGCTTTAAATACCATATTGCCAAAGTTTAAAGAAAAAGTGCAGACAATTTATATTGATCCGCCGTTTAACAAAGAACAAGATGCTGATTATCTTTACAATGTCAAATACAAAGATTCAACCTGGATAACATTACTTGAAAACAGACTAAAATTAGCAAGAGATTTATTAAAAGACACAGGAAGCATTTTTGTAAGATGTGATTACAACGGAAATATGTATGTGAGATTGTTGATGAATGAGATTTTTGGAGAAGAGAATTTTAGGAATGAGATAGTTATTAGTAGAACAAGAGCAAAACAGCAAGTAGAAAACCAATTTATTCAACAAACTGAAAGTTTATTTTTCTACTCGAATACTGAGAAACTTCTTTTAAAGGAAGTTGAAAGACCAAGAATTCCAGAGTGGCATCCTTTATTGCACTTCCCGAGAGCGGATGACAAACCAAGAGTAATTTTCGGGAAGATATTTTATCCTCCAAAAGGAAGAAGATGGGCATTATCACAAGAAAGAATAAACAAATTTGAAAAAGAAGGGAAGATTAGAATAAATAAAGAATTAAGTTATATAGACTGCAAAGGTAATAAAATCGATAGCATGCCAGAATTACTATACGATACAGAAATTGTAGGTAATGAATGGCTTGATATTCCTGGATATAGCCAAGCACAACATTTTCCCACAGAAAACTCCGAAATCCTCCTCAAACGTGTCATAGAATCCACCTCCAACGAAGGCGATTTAGTTATGGATTTCTTTCTAGGAAGTGGCACAACAACAGCAACAGCACATAAGCTTAAAAGAAAATGGATTGGCGTTGAGATGGGAGAACATTTTTATACTGTCGTTTTACCAAGAATGAAAAAGGTCTTAGCTTATGATAAATCAGGAATAAGCAAAGAGTTGAAAACTCCCCGTCAGACTTCGTCTGACACCCCTCTGCAAGAGGGGATTTATCAAGGCGGTGGTTTCTTCAAATACTACGAGCTAGAGCAATACGAAGAGACTTTAGCGAATACAGTTTACGAAAATCATGACATCACGATAATAGGCAACAAAACACCTTACGAACAATACATATTCCTAAAAGATGAAAAAATGCTAAAAGCACTTGAAATCGACTACGAAAACAACAAAGTAGATGTAGATTTAAACAAACTCTATCCCCCCTTGAATTCTCACCTTAATAAAGGGGAACAATGGGGGGTTGACATTGCCGAAACACTATCTAACCTCACCGGTAAATGGATAAAGAAAATAAGAGAAAACGAAGTAGAGTTCGAAGACGGAACTATCATAAACACAAAAGACTTAGATTATAAATTGATAAAACCGTTGATTTGGTGGGAATAAAATTATGGTGCTATACCTACAAAAAATAGTAGAATATCTAAATCAAGATAATATTCCAGTCGATTGGCTAGGAGTTGACTTTAAAAGGTTCTCAAAAGAAAAATCTCTCTTCGACTACCAACAAAAGGCATTAGAAAATTCCTTAAAAGCTCTATACCTTTATTACGAAGAATTCAAAGAAAATAAATCTGACTTTTATAAACATTATCAAAACAACAGTTTAAGTGAGGATTTAAGTTACAATGTCAAAAAGGAAAGCAAAACCATAAAATACCTGCTAGAATACGACAAAGATTTCCCCGTTATTGATGACAAAATTTCTTTTGAACACTTCATCAACCGAATGAGTTTTTGGATGGCTACAGGCTCCGGTAAAACCCTCATCATAGTAAAACTCATTGAACTACTATACTACTTAATGGAAAACAACAAAATTCCTAAAAAAGATATCTTGTTTTTAACCTATAGAGATGATCTATTAGAGCAATTCCAAAAACATGTGAGTGAATTCAATTCAGCAAGTCACGATATTTTTATAAGTCTAATCAACTTAAAACTATACGATGAAACTAAACATAATAGCACACTAAAGTTTGCTAACAATATTGATGTCTACTACTACAGAAGTGATTTGATTTCCGACAAACAAAAAGATAAAATCATAAATTATAAGAATTACGACAACAATGGCAATTGGTATATAATTTTAGATGAGGCACACAAAGGAGACAGAGAAGACAGCAAAAGACAAATATTCTATTCCATTCTGAGCCGAAACGGCTTCATGTTCAACTTCTCAGCAACATTCACAGATGAACGAGACTACGCAACATGTGTTTACAACTTCAACCTTGAGAAATTCATTCAAGAAGACTACGGAAAACATATCTATGTTTCAAAAGAAAACATCAAAGCACTAGAAAATAAAGATGCCACATCAGAAACAGAAAAGCAAAAAATACTATTAAAAATATTCATCTTGCTAACAGCAATTAACAAAAAATACGAAGAGATAAGAAAAATATCAGATACCCTATACCATAAACCACTTTTATTAACACTCGTAAATTCTGTAAACACAGAAGATTCAGATTTGGAACTCTTTTTCAAAGAGATAGAAAAGATTTCAGCAGGGAAAGACAATAACGAAATTCTAGAAATAGCCAAGGATGAAATAATCAAAGAACTCTCATCAGAAGAAGCAAAACTTGAGTTTGAAGAAAGACATGTAAATTACAAAACAGTAGAAGAAACAATTAGAAACCTAACATACACTGATATTTTAAATCATGTCTTCAATTCTCGAACAACAGGTAAAATTGAAGTATTAAAAATACCATCAAACAAACAAGAGTTAATATTCAAACTTGCTACATCCGATAGACCCTTTGCATTAATGAAAATTGGTGATATAACTGAATGGATAAAGAACAAACTTTCAAATTATGAAATCATTGAAAAATTTGAAAATGAAAGTTTCTTCAAAAACATCAACAATAACAAAGATATTTCAATACTCATGGGCTCACGCTCCTTCTATGAAGGTTGGGACAGCAATAGACCTAATATCATTTTGTTTATCAACATCGGAAAAGGAAGCGATGCAAAAAAATTTGTGCTTCAATCCATCGGGCGCGGAGTAAGAATTGAACCACTACCAAACAAAAGAAGAAGAGCCATCCGCCTATATAACAACCAAGAAATCATTAGAGAGCTTTTTGAAAAAATAAAAGAACACATCGAACCTCTTGAAACTTTGTTTGTCTTCGGAACAAAAGCAGAAAACCTAAAAGAAGTCTTGAATACATTAAAACAAGAGAAAACAGAAGAATCACTCGGCGACTTGTTCGAAATAAACCCAAACATCAAAGACAAAGAACTACTAATCCCAGTTTACATTGATTCAGAAAACATCATAGCAGATGAAGAAGATATCGTCAAATATCGCATAAATCCTGAAGACTACAAAATGGTTAAAAATTACTTTAACTACATCGGAGACAAAATTTTGCTATGTAAGTTTAACTTTGACATCAGAGTAATGAAAAAAATAAAAGAAGCTTTTAATGGACAAAAGAATAAGTATTTCATTGAAACTAATGAGCAACCAAAAATCAATAACCCAGAATTTTTATTACAAAGCATCTTTAAGCACTTTTCAAATAAAACCAAAGAGTTTAAAACATTTAAGAAACTTGAAAATGAAATCATTCACTTCAAGAGAATAACTATCACAGTGGACAAATTAAACTCGTTAAAGGAAAAAATAGAAAAAGTTAAAAAAGCAAAAGACAAAGAACAACTAAAAAAAGAACTAAAGGAAAAATTAGCAAAACAAGAAATTGATATTGATGAATACACAGCACAATTAGAAAAGTTATCAACAGATATAGTAAAAGAAGTAGAAAGTATATATTCTACTAATGAAAGACTAAAAATAAAATACATTGCTAATCATTACTACATACCAGTTGTGTTATCAGAATCAGAAAAAATTGATTTCATTAAGCACATCATAAAATACAAAAGCGAAATAGAGTTCATCAACAAACTAGAAGAATACCTACAAAAAGATGATAACCTATTTGATGATAACCTATTTAAAAAATACGATTGGTGGTTCTTCTCAAAAATTGATGAAACTTTAGACGAAGTTTATATTCCTTATTATAACCCAAAAACAAACAGAATTGAAAAATTCAAACCTGATTTTATCTTTTGGCTTAAAAAAGGAAATGAATACACTATTCTTTTTGTAGATCCCAAAGGAACCGAACACATCGATGGATATAGAAAAATAGATGGTTTTAAAAGAATTTTCAGCAAGTCTAAATATGAGTATGATAATTTAAACATAACTGTCAAACTTTCGTTGTACACCTCAGACATCCGAAAAGCAGAAGAAGAATATAGAGATTTCTGGTTTGATAATCTATCTGAGATGTTAGAAAAACTATCACATTGTTAAATATTACCTTAGGCTTAAACAATTATTGAAAAAACAATCACAGAGAGGCTACGCCTCTCTGATAAATTAATTACTATTACCTCTTAAGGTTAAGTAATTCTTGTAGCATCTGGTCAGTGGTAGTTATTGTTCTAGAGTTTGCCTGGAATCCTCTTTGTGTAACTATCATATCAACAAAAGCATCTGACAAATCAACATTTGACATTTCCAAAGCACCTGAATATATCTTACCTTTACCTTTTATCTCTGCTGGGCTTATATCAGCAAGACCCGAGTTCATTGTTTCTATATAAAGGTTTTCACCTACCTTCTCTAATCCTTGAGGATTAGTGAAACCAGCTAAAGCAATCTGCCCTAATGGCTCCTGTAAACCATTCGTGAACACTCCTATTATCGTACCTGAACTATCAATTTTGAAACTCTCTAAGTATCCCATAGCGTGCCCATCCTGGTCATAATGCCCTGCCGTAGAAGGTGCATAAAACTGCGTGATACTATTCTCTATACTCCCAACATCACCTAACTGTAACTTAATAGTTTGCTCCTTACCGTCAGGCAAAACAAATCTAACATTAACCGAAACAGTGCCATTATCAAGAACCGTAGGATTCACACTGTTATCTGATACACTCCTCAAAGTACCCTTTGAATCAAATTCAATTGTAAACTTGTTATTATTGTCTATCTTAGGTTCACCTACGCTAACAAGCACATTCTGTACTCCTTCAAGATTCACAGTAGCTTCCCACCTATTTAGCCCAACTCTTATAAAGTCAACAAACATCCTGTACTTATTGCCGTACGAATCAAAAACATCAACACTAGTTTTATGAGTATATTTCTCTCTATCAAGTTCAGTTGACTCAGGGGTTATAATCGGAGTGGCACCATTCAAGTTTGACCTGTACTTAACTATTGTAGTTGCAGCTGCCGGACTCTTAGCACCTCTAGGTATGTAAAGATCTTCTATCTGCCCGGAAGGGTTAATGACTATCTCACCAGTAGTAAGCTTTTGAGCTCTCCAGCCTTGCACCTTAAAACCGTTAGCATTAACAAGTAAACCATCCCTATCTATATAAAAATTACCTGCTCTAGTATAAAATAACTGTTCCCCTTTCTTAAGAACAAAGAACCCTTCACCAGCAATTGCTAAGTCAGTATTAATTCCTGTTGTTTGAATACTACCTTGGGTCATTACCTTGTCAATACTTGCTATAGCCATACCTAAACCAACTTGTTTACTGTTTATACCACCTCTCTCATCAGTCGGCTTAGCAGCAGCTTCCATCATCTGAGATATAATATCCTGAAATGTCACTCTTTCTCTCTTAAAACCATAAGTGTTGACATTTGCAATATTATTACCAAGAACATCCATTCTCACCTGATGATTTACTAACCCTGAAACACCTGAATAAAGAGACCTCATCATATAACCCTAACCCCCTCTTATTCCTAACTTTCGGAATAATCAACTTCGTTTTTAGTAATTTTTCAAGTGTTCAATAAGATGTACCAGTAAACACTTTAGGTAGGCTAACGCCTCCCTTAATCCTATAAAAAAGTACTACCTAGCAATCAATCGGAAAGTTAGAAAGTTGCTATTTAGCACTAAAGTGCTATTTAGCACTTCGGGGGATGCGTGAGCATCACCGATGCATGAGAATCACCAATGTATGAGCATCCCCGTAGAAAAACTATTTAACTTCAAATGTAAATGGTCCCACAATCTGCTTTTTCTTGCTAAAGCTCTCAAACAAGAAGTAAATTTCAACTAATGCCCTATCAGTTGGAGAAATTCCCAAATTAACCAAAACTTCACCGTTATACTCAAGGTTAACAGGTTTCTCATAATACTGAGGCTGACCATTTATTGAGAATATTGTCTTTGCTTTAGAGAAATCTATAAACTCATATATATCACCTATTATCACTTTCACAGAAACAAAAGAAGTCCTAGATGTCAACTTAGGCTTGACAACAAAACTTTCCACCGTGAGCACTTTATCTTTAGCCGAACTCTTTATATTTTCAAATTCAGCGACACTAACTTGTCTTGTACCTTCAGTAAACCTAGGAGCATTTTTCGGAATATTTCCCCTAATAGAGTTAATCAATGCCTCGTACAAATCTTTTAGATAATACTTTGATTTACTTAATTCACTTTTGACTCTGTCTATTCCTACTTGTGACCCCATCCATATCCATCCAGAATCTCTTGCCATTATTAGATGCCTCCAAGCATTTTCATACAGAAAAGCTGGATAAGAAGTATCAACACCAACATCCTCTGCCTGCTTAAAGTTTGCCATAACTTTTATCACATCCTTCGCTGTCTCATTGCACAAATCCCACATTTCCCTTTTAATCTTTGAATCAAACCACAACCTAAATGAACTCTTCTTTTCCTCAGGGTCATAGTACCAACTACCCGTTATCTTCTCAGCTAACAAATCTTTAATCGGTGGAACTTCTCTAAATATATCCGAAACCTTAACAATCTTAATCCATGGTATCTTCTCCAAAGCATTAAAGAGCTTGTTCATGAATACACCATCACCTATTGATTCACCATTATCAGCAACAACAACAATCTTATTGTCCTTTGCCTTCTCGTTTATACTTATCAAGTATTGGATAAATTCATCAATTGCCCTATCTGTTTTTCTATATAGTATTCTAGAAGCTTTCGTATCAACTATAACGGCATTCAAAGTTCCCGCTTTCGTCAACAACCTGTAGGGAATGTTGTAGTCTACCTCAAGTCCTCTATATCCGCTTTCAACAGCTAAATCTGCTATTGCTATCCAAGTAGCACCAGTCCTTGAAATTGGGAAAATAACCTTGTCAGAGAAAGCCATCTCCGGAAGCCAAACTCCTTGGATATTCTGCACCCCGAGGTAGTTATCCTTAAACTCCTTATCAAGCATTATATTTCTATAAATTTCCTCATCATTCAGGAAAGGAAGCAATGCGTAAGAAAACGAACTCAGAAGCAGTTCAACATTATTTCTTTTGAAAATCTCTCTAAAGTCCCTCAGTTGCTTTGGATAGTAATAAGCAAGCTGATAAAGTAAGCTACCCGTTAAACTAATGCTAACTGGAGTATTCCTCTTTGAGTAAAGCTCAACTATTTTTGAGTATATAGGTAGGAAACTTGAAATATTTTGCTTTATTTGCTTAGGGTCATCCCATAGTGGCTGGTGAAGAGTCCAAATGAAAGCAACTCTCAAAGTTCTATCAAATTTCGGTATTGCTATCTCTCCAATTTTCAATGCTTTCCTAGTAGAAAAGAGAAAATTACCTGAATTATCAAAAACGCTAGCTCTTACATAATAATAACCTCCCCTAACACTAGGCAAATTAACTTTTAATGTTTTCCTATCAATTGAATACGGCAAAATCGTAAATACATTTGTTTCAGAAAGAGTTGATATAACTTTACCTAGTGAATCCTCAAAAGTAAACACTACATAAACTCTCTCCATCTTCCCAAGAATTTCACTCTTGTATGCCGAAACAAAGAAATCTACAGTAGCTTTTGAGGTAGAAATATCATAAACATCCAATCCTACAACCAAACCTGTATTCTTGTCAGCATAGCTTATGAACGGTAACTGTGGTAAAATTGCCCAATCTATAGAATAAGTTCTCTTAGCACCTTGTGGTAAAGTAACTTCCTTGAATATTATATCAAAGGTAGGCAGTTTCACATCGTGCCAAGTCCAAAACTTACTTACGCTATTAGGGTCAACAACTATAAGCAGAGAGTTTGATGCAAATTTTGAAACAAAGCCAAAGTAATTACCCTCTGTTAGTATATCACCTCTACCACCAGACCCCGGCTCAAAGCTTATAGAACTAGATTCCCCTTGAATGTCTAAGTATATCGTTTTGTTCGTATTGCTAACATCACCCAGTATAGGTCTAGTTTGATGCCAGTAAGAAAATTTCTTCTCTACCCAAGAAACGTTCTCAACAGTTACAGTTGCCTCTATCCTAGGGTCTATTGCATTAACTTTGAAAAGTTTCCTTACTCGTAACCCTTTAGCCTTATCGGATTCATCACCTATGGTGTAAGAAACCTCTACAAAAGCTGTTTTATCTTTCGTAGATATGCCCCAATTTTCCAAAGAATACTGCCTTTCTGCAGAGCCTGGCCAAAGGAAATCCAAAATATCATAAAACGCTCCACCCGTCTTTGGGTCATTCTCATTGAATGTCTCAACCATCTGTTGCTTCGTTGTCAAATCAATAGCAGACATCACTCTACCACCATTCTTAGGAGAAACAACTATCTCTATCTTGGGACTCTTTATTTTCACATCACCATTCGGCAAAAGCTCTGCAGATAACCCTACTTCCTTTAGTTCCTTAACATTTCCACCAATAAACCCAAAAAGAGATGTAGATAAAACAAGTATGAGTATTGTAATTAACAGCCTTCTCATATCTTCCTCCTAAACTAAAACTACTAACCGTTCTAAGCCCTCATATTTCTAAACTTCTCTAGAAAAAAATTATTTAGTAAAAACAAATTATTTTCAACAGTTTTTAAACATAGAGAAAATATATTTACTTGGTAGTACCACCCTCTAATGTTCTAAGTGACACCTCCCTTAACCCTAGTAGAGAAGTACTATTTAGCATAAGTGTTTTTAGGAATTGAAATAAGAAAGTGCTTAAAGCACAAGTGCTATTTAGCATAGGTGCTATGAAACACAGAGTGCTAACAGGCACGAAGTGATAATAATCACTCAATTCTTAATAAGCTTCAAAACTAAGTTTGTGTAACTGTCAAAGTAGAAATCAATGCTATTAGATGTTATAGAAATGGTATTTGATGTAAGAAGGTCAACAAATCTATTTCCTTTTAAGCCCTTATAAACTTCATCATCAAAGTAGAGTGTAAAATTTGTTGGGCTAGGATACGGATAAACAATAACAGCTATGAAATCATTCGCATTAGTTCTAGCAAAAGATACAACTCTATTTGTAACTGAATTAGATATGATTATAATATCTCCCCACCTCAAAACTTCCTCACTGTTCCTTATTTTTGACATTCTTCTGTAATGATTGAGTAATGAATTTTTATTTCTCTCCTGCTCCATAACGTTTATAACAGGATGAGGATTAACATAAGTCCACGGTGCACCCGTTGTAAAACTTACGTTCTTAGCATCACTCCAAACCATAGGGTCCCTATAAGCCATGTCCCCTCTCAAGTAAGGTGAATTTAACATACCTATTTCGTCACCCTGATATATAAAAGGATTTCCGGGAAAAGTAAACATTAGAGTAACAAAAAGCTTCATTCTCTCCATACTATCCGGTCTTCTCTCTAAAAGAGAGTGAACCCTAGTTACATCGTGATTTGAAGTAAACGGATACAATTTTTTCCAAGTATCTATGCTTTTCGTTATGTCCTTCATGTTCTTGATGTAAGAATAGAATCTGCCTACACTGGGTCCAAACCCAACGGTAGAAACAAAGACATCCCTCTGCTCAAAGTCAAAGTATCCATCAAGAGAATCTCCGTATGTGAGTATAGTACTATTAGCAACCCAAACCTCACCAATGAGAAAAGAATCTTTTTTAACCTTTTTACAGAAGTCTTTGAAATTTCTAAGCCACATTTTCGTTTCTTCAGTATCTGCTTGCCCCTCTCCTGGTCCCGTCTCAATTAAATACCTCACGGCATCCATCCTAAAGCCACTTACTCCCATCTCAAGCCAATACCTAGCAATGTTATAAATTTCCTTGGTAACCTCTGGGTTTCTTAAATTCAAGTCTGGCATTCCACCCCAAAAAGCAGAATAATAATACTCTTTCCTCATGGATGAATAACTCCAAACTTCCCAAGGTGAATTTCCTCTAATCCACGGCTTAGCCCAGCCATATTTCCCCTCAACCTTAGGTAAAACATTCGTCCAAACATACCAACTATCAAAGAAAGTATCCCTTAGCTCAGATTTCTTAAACCACTCTATCTGCGAAGATGTATGATTAATAACTAAGTCAAGAAGAATCTTTATACCTCTCTTATCAGCTTCTTTGATTAGCATTTTCATATCATCAAGCGTACCAAACTGAGGATTAACGCCATAATAATCAGTTATATCGTACCCATGGTACGATGGAGAAGGAAAAGTAGGATTAAGCCATATACCTTTAACCCCCAGCGAAGATATATAATCCAATTTCATTATTATACCTTTCAAATCACCAATACCATCCCCATCAGAGTCATAAAAACTTCTCGGGAAAATTTGATAAAAACTTGCCTCTCCGTACCATTCGTCAGAGAACAAAAACCCAGAAAAAACCAAAAGACAAACCAAAACAAAAAACAACCTCCTCATATAACCTCCAAAACCAATGATAAAACAAATAGTCTCCATCCATCAATAAGATAATAATGTTCTTTCTCAGCACAATGTACTTTAATAAGTTGCTAATTAGCACCTTGCTTTAAGAAGTGCTAATTAGGACCTAATTAAAAGTTTTCACCTCCCTTCAGTCCTAAAATAAGAAGCTTCGTCTCTATATGGCTTACAAGCATTTATAAGAAAACTCCCATTAGGCACCCATCCCTAAAATTCTAAGTGAGGCTAAAGTCTCTCCAAAACCTAATATAGGAAAAGAGAAACAATTTTTTACTGTTCTTAGCCCCCTAAATGCTAAAAAAAATGAACCTAAGAAACATAAATAGGCTCAAGCTTATCGTCAAACTCCCCTAACTCAAATTTCCTTAAAACGAAATCTCTTACCCAGTTGACTGGCAAAATATCATAAAATGAAAAGCTATCATACACAGTTCTAGAAATTGAACCCTCACTGACAAGTTCCTTAAGTACACTTTGACACCCAACCGAAACAAACCTTTTCATAACATTGTTAACCTTTTCCATATTAACGAACTCTTCGAGTTCGCTAAATCTCAAAATTTTAATCTGTCCTGAATTATCGCCAACGATAAACTTCTTCGCTCTCCCATCAACAAAAAAATATGAATTCTCAAATTCGCTAGACAAAACATCAAAAACCGAAAAGGTTATAACATTAATTTTCTTGATTTCTCTAAGAGTCTTAGCTACCGTAATACTAGTTCTAACTGCAGAGAATGGTCCCGGTCCCCTCGAAACAGCCAAAACACCTATATCCTCCTTAGTAACCCCAGAAGAATTTAAAGCAATATCTATCAAATCCCAAATACGAGTAAAATTAGGTTCAGAACCTAAAAAAGATAAAGAAGTAAAGCTTGAACTGTTTAAAACAGAAACGCTAAAGCCACTATAGTATGAAGTATCAATGATAAGTATACTTTGGTTGTCAGATTCTCTCATTCTCACCTTTCCTTTCAACCAATCCCACTAAAACCCTTTTTAGAAACCTAATAAAATCCTTAAAGGATTCTATAACAGAAACTTTCCTATCAATCGAATCACCTATCAAAAACCCCAACAAGCCGAACATAACTAGCAACACAAAAGGTCCAATTCCGAACAGCAACACAAAAATCACCGACAGAACACTTATAACCGATATTAATATTCCCCAAAAATGCTCTATGAGAAACTTAGAAATATTCCTACTTTTTATCATAATTCAAATTCTTCTAAGAACCTTGTGGTATGTATACCTCCCAAGAAAACAGGATGATTCATAACTTTTGAGTGGAATGGTATAGTCGTGGGAACTCCTTCAACAACAAACTCGTCAAGTGCTCTTTTCATCCTCGTAATAGCTTCATTTCTATCCTTACCCCAAACTATCAGCTTGGCAATCATTGAATCGTAGAACATAGGTATTTCATACCCTTGATAGACATGAGTATCAACTCTAACGCCAAAACCTCCTGGTAAATGTAAAGTTTTTATGACTCCTGGCGAAGGTCTAAAATCATTAAACGGATCCTCTGCATTTATTCTACACTCTATTGCATGACCGTTCAACTTAACATCTTCTTGGCTTATGGACAACTTTTCACCTAAGCAAACTAATATCTGCTCTCTTATTATGTCTATACCTGTTATCGTCTCCGTCACAGTATGCTCAACTTGAATCCTCGTGTTAACCTCCATGAAATAGAAATTACCCTTGTCATCCATTATGAACTCCATCGTACCAGCACCGACATACCCTACCGAACTTACAGCTTTTCTAACAACCTCAGAAATCTTCTCTCTTTGCTCAGGGGTAATTGTTGGACCAGGTGCTTCCTCTACCAACTTTTGATGTTTCCTCTGAATAGAGCAGTCCCTCTCACCAAGAGTTATAGCATTACCAAACCTATCACCTAAAAACTGTATCTCTATATGTTTAGGATTTTGGATATACTTCTCTATGTAAACCCCAGGGTTACCAAATGCAGCCTGAGCCTCACCCTGAGCAAGCGGTAAAAACTTCTTCAAATCTTCATCTGAGAAACAAACCCTCATTCCCTTACCACCACCACCAGCAGTAGCCTTTATTATCACAGGATAGCCAACCTCTCTAGCAATCCCCAAAGCTTCATCAACACTACTTATAATCGACTCACTACCAGGAACAGTAGGAACTCCCAACTTCTTCATTGTGTTCTTAGCAGTAGACTTATCACCAAACAGAGTTATAACCTCAGGCGAAGGACCTAAGAAAATTAAATCATGGTCCTTACATATCTGAGAGAACTTAGCATTCTCAGACAAAAACCCATATCCCGGATGTATAGCCTTAGCATTCGTAACAAGAGCAGCACTTATTATGTTAGGTATATTCAAATACGATTGCTTACTGTATGGACCACCTATACAAATATCCTCATCAGCAAATTGCCTATGATAAGAATTAGCATCAGCCTCAGAATAAACAGCTACAGTCTTAAAACCTAACTCTTTACAAGTTCTGATAACTCTTACAGCTATTTCACCTCTATTAGCAATAAGAACCTTCATCTTATCCCCTCTTTTTTAGATAATTATAAACATTTAAAAACTTATCTTTAAAGTTTCTATTATCTCATAGCCTACCTTAGAATCTCAAGGGTACTTAACAGTACTTATTTATTCTAGAAAGAAAGTGAACTTTCCTTCATCAAATAAGATGATTACATGGCTACTAAAAAGTGAATAGAGATTCTCTATATCATTTAAAATTTTTTTATGCGAACAAAAGAAGACTTTATAATATTCCTAATAGAACATGATATTCTAACCTTCGGTGAATTCATAACAAAAAGCGGTAGGAAAACCCCTTATTTCATCAATACAGGTAACTACAACAATGGTCAAAGTTTATCAGCAATATCAGAATTCTACGCAGAAGCAATACATGAGAATTTCAAAAACGCTACTATGCTCTTTGGACCAGCTTACAAAGGAATACCTCTAGTATCAGTTGTAAGCCTAAAGTTGTTTGAAAAATACAAAGTTAACCTCAGTATAGCATTCAACAGAAAAGAAGCAAAAGACCACGGCGAAGGCGGCATAATAGTAGGACACAAACCTTCAGAAAGAGATAAAGTCGTAATCGTTGAAGATGTTGTAACCTCAGGAATATCAATTTCCGAAAGTATTGAAATCCTAAAAAGTAATGGAAACCCTCAAATACTTGGAGCGGTGATATCAGTAGACAGAATGGAAAGAGGGAAAGGCAAAAAAACAGCAATACAAGAATTACAGGAAGAATTTGGCATAAAAATAATACCAATAATAACGATTAAAGATATCTTAGATTTTCTATCATCAAGGGAAATCCCCAAGTATAGCCAAAACCAAAGCGAACTAGTAAAAAAAATGATAGAGTACCTCAAAGAAAATTCACCACTAGAGATTTAATAAATTCCTACCAGAGGCTACGCCTCTGCTACATCTATTATCTAATAAGCACCTGCTGCAAAGTAAACATCGGCAAAAACAGAGACAAAACAAGAAACCCAACAATAGCACCAACAAAAAGTATCATAATAGGCGATAGAGTAGAGGTGATAATCTCAGATTCTCTATCAAGCTCAAGTGAATAAAAGTTAGCTAACTTTTCAAAAGTCTTTGGTAATTCACCTGTTTCCTCCCCTACACTGATCATCTGTATGAGCAAAGAAGGAAAGAGCTTCTCTAGAGAAAGAGCATCCGAAAGCTTCTCTCCTCTCTCAAGTGCAGATACAGAAAGCATGATAGAATTTCTTAGCCTTACCAAGGACATTATAGAAGCAGCCGTCTCTAGCGAATTTGTAATCATAACGCCATTCTGTAGCATTATAGCCATAACCCTAGCAAACTTCTCTACATCCGTTTTTACCCAATAATTACCTAAAGGCTGAAAAACCTTTATAACAAAATCCTGAACAAAAACCTTAAAACTCTCAAAAGAATCATAGAGATACTTAAAAAGGTAAATAGGAACGATAATAGATAATAGAATAATTAGCCAGTTGCTTCTGGTGAAATTACCTAGTGATATTACAACTTCTGTAATTTTAGGTAGAGATGTAGAATAAGATGAGTATATTTCAGCAAACCTAGGAACAATTGAGATCATAAAAAGTATCAAGACACCTATAGCCACAGACAAAACAATAGCAGGATAAACTAAAGAAGACTTCACCTTTGATGAAATTTCGTATGATTTCTGTAAATAACTTGCTAAATTATTGAGAGCCTCACCCAAATTACCAGAAGCCTCACCTGACTTTACAACTCCGATGTACATTGAGTCAAAAACATCTGAATGCATAGCCATCGCTTCCGAAAGGAGTTTACCAGCTTTAATGTTATTTATTACCGAAGATATAACCTCAAGAAGGTATTTATCAGAAATATTTTTTGATGACACTTCCAAAGCTTTTATCATAGGCAACCCAGCATTTATGGATATACTAAGCAAGTTAGTAAAAACTATAAGCTCTCTTCTATTAATTTTCCTTTTCTTTACTGACCTTTGTTTAGTTATTGATAAAACAAACTTGTATGATGCACGCAAACTTTCCAAAGCTTCCTTCTCAGACTCAGCCTCTATGATTCCTGAAACTTTTTCACCATCCTCAGTTAAAGCAACATACTTGAATATCATAGCTTGACATCCTCTTTTTCCCAGAGCTCTACGAAGTGCTTAATAACTTCCCTCACTTCATCTATGCCGTGAGTGAACCTGCTATCACCCAAGAACCTATCAAAATACACTCTTATTCTCTTGTTGTAAAGGTCACCCTCAAAGTTAATTATGTGAGTCTCAACATCAAACGGATTACCACCAAAAGTAGGTGAAGAACCAACATGAGTGACACTTTTATACTTTTTCCCATCAACCTCAGTTATTGTTCCATATATTCCCGGTGGCGGATAAACCTGTATCCTACTTCTTATGTTAGCAGTAGGGAAGCCTATTGCCTTTCCCCTACCTGATCCCTTTATAACTTTACTTTCCAAGAAAAATCTTCTAGTCAAAAGCTCGTTTGCTATCTCTATATCACCCTGAGCTATAAAAGACCTTATCACAGTGCTACTCACCCTAATACCCTTATACATTACCTCATCGGCTATGTGCGGTACATACCCAAACTTAGAAGCATTCCTTATAAGAAAGTCCGTATTTCCCTTTGCTTCCTTCCCAAACCTAAAATTGTACCCAACAAATATATGAAGATCATCTATCTGAGACTTTAATATTTCAAGGAACCTTTCCGGCTCAATATTTCTAAACTCATGCGTAAACTTTGTATAAATAACCTTATCAATGTTGTACTCCTTCTCAAAAACTTCTAACTTGTAATATGGAGGTGAAATCAACTTCGGGTACAACTCTTCCTTACCAAGCCACCTAGGATGGTTTTTGAACGTAAGGACACACAAATAACATCCGTCAACCTTAAAACCTTTACACTTTGCCTCTCCTTGCATACTGGAAAGAATTTTCCTATGTCCTATATGAACACCATCAAAAACACCTATAGACAATGCAGCCTTGCCTATCTTACCTAATGAAAAAATATCATTAACTATCTCCATCTTCTTTGAAAAATAAACATCAAGATCAAACATATCCCCTCTTACTTATTGAACATTGCCAATTTTCCTTCGTATATAGCCTTACCCACAATAACACCCTCTAATAAAGAATTATCTAAACTAAACACTTCTTCTATATCACTATCACTTGAGATTCCCCCAGAAACTATTAAATAAGGTTTTGGGAATTCCTTAGCTATGTCGAGCATCTTCTTTTCTAGTTTAGAGACAACCATCGATTTATATTCGTTCATCCTCTCATCGTGTTTTTCTATAGTCTTCCTAAGTTCATAATTACCAGTAAACGGATTTTTGAAAACACTCATGAACTCATTCACATCCTCTATTATGACATTCTTAATCTCATCCAACACTGATTGAATTTCAGGTAAATTCATCAATTTGTTTAGTAACAAATCCGTGTACTTACTTTTAAGAATTTCTAGAAGCTTACCAATATGAGACAAGTCCGGTCCTAACAAAGTTCCATCCCTAGTAACATCCGTTGAGAGAATTCTCCTAACCCCCATTTTAACGGCTCTATCAAAAGCTTCCTCAACAGACAAATCTACGTCACTCTGCCACCCATGTATAACTACCTTGTCAACATTTATATCAAGTGAAAGTATGAGTTTCTCACGAAACTCAATAAGAATCTTTTCAAATTCCTGAGGCTTCTTGACAAAGATAGTCCCCACAACTATAAAATCAGCTCCAGCCTCCACAGCCTTCCTCGCTATTTCGTAAGACCTTATACCACCACCAAACTGAATTGTAACATTATTCTTGAACCTACCCTTTATTTCCTTGATGAGATTAAGACTTCCAAGTTCCCCCGTTTTAGCCCCTTCAAGATTAACTATATGTACCCTTTTAAATCCTTTAGAAACAAAAAACCTGACAACATCCAAAGGGTTATCGTTGTAAACTGTTTGCTGAGAAAAATCACCTCTAACCAACCTTACAACCTTCCCACCAAAAATATCTATCGCAGGTATAACCAATGGCATAAAACCCCCTAAAAACTTGTACTACTCTTTACATATTTCCCTATTTTCAACTTGCTCAAGTCCAAATTTGAAGGTATATAAGCATTAAGACTCACTTGTGTTTTCTTGGGCACAACAACATTTTTACCAATGACTGAAGCATCAAAGTTCAATACTGACGGATACTTGGTATTCGGTGCACCTAGTCCCTTCCCCCCAATAATTGACCCATCACCTATATTAGGGAATTTAAGCGAAAGATTACTTTCATCTATTAAAGCATTAGCAATCTCAACATCATACCCTATCCAATTACCTGGATAAATTATAGCATTCCTAACATTTGTACCCTTCTCTATCCTGACTCCAGGGCAAATAATACAGTTCTCTAAATTACCATCAACAAAACTCCCATCCCCTATAAGCGAATTTCTGAAACTTCCGTGTCTACCTATAACCGCCTGCCCAGTGATTGATGGATTCAACCTTATCGGATACTTACCAAAAATTCCTTCAAACTCGGTTACAAGCTTCCAATCCAGTATTGATAAATTCATCTTAAAGTACTCTTTCAAACTAAAAAAAGGCATGAATATAAAACTCTCAACCTCCAAAGTATTATGCTCTCTGTACTTATTGAAAAAACTAGCTAACATACCACTCATCATGGATTCATACATTTCCAAATAATACCTCTTTGAAAGAACAACCGTATGATAATGTTGTAACGACCCAACTCTAGAAGAAAGCAACTTTATAGAACTACTCTTTATTTCATCTAAATATCTCTCAATAGGAAACCAGACGGGATAACCAACAACCCAAAAAACCTTACCGAAGTTGTCTTCAAGAAAAGGTAAAAAATCAAAATACGTTTCACCAGACTCACTAGAAACTAACTTTTCATATTTCGACACCGAAAAATTTGAAAATTTTAACTCCAACTTTTCACCTTTTTTAACTAAAACAACAAACCTAATATTTTTCCAAGCAATCATGACATGATTGGAAACCTCCTCATTGTTAGTAATTATAACAAAAGTATCAATACCTATCCTCTCAAGATTACCAATCAGAAAATCTATGATTCTGAACCTACCAGCAACATACAGACTGTGATAACTCCTATCCTCACCAAATGTGAGAAAGTTCTCTAGTGCTATATTCGGAATGGTAATAACAGCACACTCTTTCATGAAAGGAATTATAAAGAACCGATGAGTATCTCTAAAAATTTAAAAAACAAACCCTACTGAAACATAATTACCCCAAAAGTAAAAAGGTAGAATCATCTCATACCTAACAACGAAACTCCCCATTCTCAAACTCATTCCTATTTGAAGAGGGTCAACAACCTCAAAACCAAACGCAAACCTATACAAAAAATCTAAAACCCAATTAAAGCTATCAACATCAAATACCTTAAACGAAACCCAAACATTTGAAACCAAGTAATTGTACAGTAGCTTCTTATCAGTGTAGAAAGAAAGAGAGTCAACAAAAACATAACCCAATCTAGAAGTATTAACACTAAAACCAACCCTATACCCCCAATCACCAAACATCAAATCGTCATTATAGACCTTAAGAAAGGTATCCAAAAAGTCAAAAACCTTGAAGTTACCTTCAAAACCACACTCCCAAATTAGCTCCCTAGCCAACTCACTGTAATACTCTCCACCAACATCCAAAGCTAATAAAATCTCTCCAAAGTCATACCCAAACCTAACATTACCATAAATCCTATTTACTCTTGTAGTTTCAAGCAAATAGTAAAATTCATCATTCACCGTTAAGTAATTCGTGAATTCTCCGAAATCCGAATACCCAAAATTCCCACCAAATAAAAACTTACCAAAACTTAATTCCCCCTTAACACCAAAATGTAAAAATTCATCGGTCTTAACATAAGCAAAAATCTCACCTGTACCCCCATAAATGTAATAGCAAGGTAAAAATATAAAGAACAAAACAAAAAGCTTTACAAAACCGAGTTTCAACCTCATCTACTCCCCTAAAACCTGAACTACCAGTCTTCTTTGCCTAGGTCTTGTATCAAATTCTATGAAAACGACTTGCTGCCAAGTACCTCTTACGAGCCTACCACCGACAACAGGCAGCACGTAGAAAGGCTTAATTAGTGAACTAAGGACATGTGAACCTCCATTATCATCTCCCCAAGTCTCGTGATGATAATAATAGGTTTCCGAAGGCGCTATTTTTTCAAAAAGTATATTCAAATCCTTCTTCAGCCCTGGCTCATATTCCATTGTTGTTATACCACATGTAGACCCTGGACCAAAAACATTGACAATTCCATTAGAAACACCACTCTCTCTAACAAAATTTTCAATATCCTTTGTGATATCAATAATATCACCTCTACCCTTACTAGAAACCCCAAGCTCAAAAACTTTCACTTTCATAAATAAATTTTGTGCATAAAGCACTACTCTATTCAAATACTTTCAGAAGTAAAGTGCTTAAAGCACAGAGTGCTTAAAGCACAAAGTGCTCAAAGCACTTAGTGCTTAAAGCACTTAGTGATAAGTAGTATTTCCTATTATGGTTAAGTGAAGAGTTTAGAGAGGTGCTTCGCCTCTCTAAGTAAAATCAGGTATAACCTGTCAGGTATAACCTGTTTAATTTTTTGCTGATATCCCGAAAATAAGGTAAAAGGAGTTTCTTCCTTAAAGCAAGGAGGCTTTTATGGTTGGTAGAGTAACACAGAATTCAATATCAAATGAATTCCTTTTTTACCTAAAAGACAGGATGAAAGATATGAACAAAAAGCAAACCGATTTAACAAGTATGAGCAAGATAAGAATTCCAGAGGATGACCCTGTAGGGACAACACTATCAATGAGCTTTCAAAGCAGACTCAAGGAAATAGAAACCTACATAAACAACATAGAAGAAGGGCAAGCAAGACTAAATATAATGGATTCAAACCTTCAGAGTGCTACAGACATACTCCAGAGAATAAGGGAATTGACAGTTCAAGCAGCAAACGGGACATACACAAAAGATGACACAAAAAAGATGGCTATAGAGGTTGACCAACTGATAAGAGAACTCGTTAACATTGCAAACTCATACTACAAGCAATCTTCATTATACGGTGGACATATTACAGACACCCCATTCAAAGTTGAGTACGGTTTATCTGAAGACCTTGACTACGAAGTAGTCAAGAAAGTTGTATTTATGGGGAATGATGGAATTGTAATGAGACAAGCAGATATGAATGACTTCGTTCAGATAAACCTAAGTGGCAACAGGCTTTTCGCTTCAGAAAACACAGTAATAAAATCTACAATACCCGGAACAGGATTCGTAGCAGATAGAGACCAAGTATTCAAAATTGATGGAGTTGAGGTATTTGTAGCCAAAGGCGATAACCTGGAAACCATAGTTGACAAAATAAACAGCCTAAACATACCTGTAAAAGCTTACATTGACAACTCAACAGGAAGTAACTTTCTAGTAATAGAAAGCACAATACCACATAACGTAACAATTGAGGATATAGGTGATGGCAATGTCATGGAAACATTAGGAATAGTAAGGAAAGGTGCTAAACCACCTATGAACTACCATCCCGAGGCAAAAGTATTCACAATGAACCTCTTTGATGTATTAATAAAAATAAGAGATGACATGTTAGCAGGAAAACAACAAAACCTAGGTGGTGAAGACTTGGCTCTTATAGACAACGGACTCGACAACTTTCTAAGGTATCGTGCTGAAGTAGGTGCAAGATTTGAAAGACTAAAAACCATAAACTTGAGACTAAACACTGACATAGTGTACCTAAAAGACATACTATCAAAGGTCCAGGCAACTGACATACCCGAAGCCGTTATAGAGCTAAAGATGCTAGAACTAACACACCAAGCAGGACTCCAAATAGGTGCTAAATTGATGGGATTGTCATTACTGAACTTCTTAAGGTAGTTACAAAAGATTAGCAGGGGGATACCTCCCCCTGGTAAAACCTCGTTAATCTCCTTTCTTAAACTTGCTCAAATCAAGAACACTATTGTATCCATCAAAACCATCTGGTTGTCTGTTAAGATTAAATGGGTCTTCAATCCATGTCATGTCAGATTTGGGGTCAAAGTCCTTTGCTAGCGGGTCTTTGTGATAAACAACAAATTTATATATGAAGTCACCAAGTCTAATATCCTCAAGTTTGAGTTTCCAAGTATCACTATCAACCTTCTTCATAAGGCTTTCGGCTGGATTCCAACTGTTCATAGTACCACCAATAGCCAAGACATAAACTGGCTTCTTCTCTAGATTATCCTTCTTCTCCTGATACAAGTTTATCCTTCTCTCAGCCATCTTCTTCTTTTCACCCTTTAGTTTTGGATCTTGTGCTTCCTTCTTCACAGTCTCTAACATTTCATCAACATACTTCTTCAAATCCCTAACCTTAACGGTGAACTCAAGTGTACCTTTTCTACCCTTGACAGAAAGCAAATTAACACTCTTTGAACCAGTATCCAACTCCTGAGCTATCAATGTGCCAGCCGAAAAAAGAAACACTAAACTAATAGCTAAAGCTAAAAATCTCCTCATATTTGCCTCCTTGGAGAAAATTTTCAAGGAAACAACAAAAACTTTCAATAAAATCATATCATATGCTTTAACACCTATTCACTTCTTTTAAGAACAAGAAGATTTTGAAACCTTCCCAACAACAAAATGAAACCATGAGTGAGAGCGTTCCAAAAATCAAAAAACTCCTTTCGGAATTGAACATTCAATAGAATAAACAAAATATAAGTTAAAATCATGTAGAAATTCCAAAGAAAGAGATTTCACGTCCAAATTTAATTCCGATCAAAAAATAATTTTGAAACACTCTCGGTTACGAAACATTAAGGGGCTACCGCCCCTTGAAAATTTAATCAAATTCACAAAATAATCACCAATTAAAGTTATTTGGTGTATTGTTAATAACATAACCAAAGTATGAGTTAGGATGTGAAACATTTGTATACACACCACCACCACTAAAAGGGTTAGTATTAGCAGTATTATTCGTTATCCGACCTGTATTGGTAAAGTAGTCAGAATATTGTAAATACACTCCTCCTCCTCTATAATTAGCACTATTACCATACACACTACCACTTATCGTAGTATTTGTTGAATAATTCAAATACAACCCTCCTCCATTAATAGCACTATTACCGTACACACTACCAATTATTGTGTTATATCTTGAACTATCCAAAAACAACCCTCCTCCATTAGTGTAAGCACCATTACTATACACACTTCCACTTATCGTAGTATTTGTTGAATAATACAAATACAACCCTCCTCCATTAATAGCACTATTACCGTACACACTACCAATTATTGTGTTATATCTTGAACTATCCAAAAACAACCCTCCTCCTCCACTAGCACTATTACTATACACATTACCGCTTATCGTGGTATTTGTTGAATTAACCAAAAACAACCCTCCTCCATTACTAGTAGCAGTATTACCGTACACACTACCAATTATTGTGTTACTCGTTGAATTACTCAAATACAACCCGCCTCCAGCACCAGCACTATTAC
>Ga0308410_1000406_pt1 | contig 23062 bp, 20 predicted proteins | sample HotsprOSTMatCore_FD_203467 | JGI IMG/M metagenome (GOLD analysis project Ga0308410, IMG submission 203467) | Hot spring phototrophic mat microbial communities from Octopus Spring, Yellowstone National Park, Wyoming, United States -... | ecosystem: Environmental > Aquatic > Thermal springs > Hot...
TCACCCCCTCTCGCCTCTCGCCTCATCCCCTCTCGCCTCACCCCCTCTCGCCTCTCGCCTGATCCCCTCACTCCCCATTCCCAATCCGCGCCAACCCGTCCGGGTCGAGCACCACCACCCGCCCGCGTTCCAGCCGCACGAGTCCTTCCTGCGCCAGTTGACGCAGCGCTCGTCCGGCGATCTCGCGCACGGTGCCGGTGCGTTCTGCAAGTTCCTGATGCGTCAGTTCGGCGGCGCCTTCGCGCGCCTCGCGCAACAGTTCGCGCGCCAACCGCTCGCGCACTGACCGGAACGCCAGGTCTTCGACCAGCACTGCCAGGCTGCGCAGTTGACCCGCCATTTCATGCAGCATCGCCAGCGCCAGGTCGGGGTGGCGGCGAATAAGGGTGGTTAGCGCGTCCCCAGGCAAGATCAAGCATTGGACCGCACTCATTGCGCGCGCCGTCGTCAGATTGCCGTGGCTGTCGAAGATGGCAACGGCATTGAAGTTTTCACCGGCGCCGACCATCGCCAATACCTGCTCGCGACCATCCGGCGCGGTGCGCGATAATCGCACCCTGCCGCGCTGCACGAAGTACACCCCAGCTGGTCGTTCGCCTTCGTAGGCGATGTATTCGCCAGGGCGATAGATGCGCAACTCCATGTAGCGCGCTGTGTCCGCCAGCGTGCGATCATCCAGCGCAGCGAAGAGTGGAATATGTCTCAATGCTTCGAGTGTGGTCATAAGCCGGCAGTATACACGATCCTGTTTTGCCAACAGTACTGTGGCGGGTTTCCTGCCAGTTCCAGACACAATGAAATGATATAATGCATCTATGCAACGATTCCTGATTATGCCACAGCGGTGTGTTCTTCTGGCGCTGATCGTGGCAATGCTCTGGCTCAGCGCCATGCCCCTCCACGCCGCGCCGAATGTCGGCGACCCGTTTGTCGCGCCGCTCGATATTCAGCGGCAAGAGGCGGCGCTTCTGCCAGCCTTCAGCGCCGACCTCGACGCCGCAGATCAGTGGGATCGCTACACGGTGAGCGCCCGTATCGATCCTGAAAAGCGCACCATAACCGGCAGATTGCGGTTGGAGTATGTCAACCGCGCCGCCGATCCGCTCGACCGGATCTACTTCTCTCTTTTCCCCAATCTGCCGGATTTCGGCGGACGCCTCGATATTCACAGCGCCATAGTTGATGATGTATCGGTGCGGGTGCGTTATGAGTCGAACCGATTCCTGCTGCGGCTCGACCTTCCTGCGCCGCTGCCATCCGGCGCTTCTGCCGGAATCTCGCTCGATTTCAGCGCCACTGCGCCGCTTGACGCCAGTCAGCGCTATTATGCCGCCTTCAACCGCGAACGCGGCGTGCTGGCGCTGGCGTCGGCGCTGCCTATGGCGGCGCGACGGGTCGATGGCGCCTGGCAACTGGCGACGCCCCTCTTCCGCGGCGACCTTGTCACCAGCGAAACGGCGCTGTACGATGTGACGCTGACCGTTCCAGCCGCCTGGACTGCCGTGACTACCGGGACGGCAATCGAGAGCCAGAGCGATGGCGCCGCCCGAACAACGCGCTTTGTCAGTGGTCCGCAGCGTGACTTCGCGATTGTGCTCACCCGTTTCCCTTCAATCTCCACCGAGGTCGATGGCACGCGCATCACGTCGTATTTTCGCCCCGAGAATCCAGAGGGCGGGCGTGTAGCGCTCGATGCTGCCGCCAACGCGCTGCGCGCATTCAATCGCCGGTTCGGCCCCTACCCCCTGACGGAGCTCGATATCGTGCCGATCGATGCGCGCAAATTCCTCGGTGTCGAGTATCCCGGTCTGATCATGATCGACCGACGCCTGTATGCCGGTGAGCGCGAGGTTCTGGACATTATTGTAGCGCACGAAGTGGCGCATCAGTGGTGGTACAGCATGGTCGGCAATGATGTGCAGAATGAAGCATGGCTCGACGAGGGGCTGACCTCGTTTTCGCAAATCGTCTATCAGGAGGAACTCCGTGGCGCTATGGCTGCAGAGCGCGAACTCAACGGGTTCCGCGCGACTTACCTGCGCGCTCGGCAGGCAGGGCGTGATGCGCCGCTGAAGCGCCCGGTTTCGGCGTTGCGCGGCAACTACACGGCTATTGCATATGCGAAGGGGGCGCTGTTCTTCCAGGCGTTGCGCGTGCGTATCGGCGAACCGGCATTCGACCGCTTTCTGCGTGATTACTATGCCGCCTTCCGCTACCGTATCGCATCGAGCGACGATGTGCGCGCCGTTGCGGAACGCGCGTGCGCCTGCGCCCTCGATGATTTCTATCGTGATTGGGTGCTGACCGCCGCGCCCGTCACCGTTCCCTGAGCCGGCACGATGGCTGCTCTTCCTGTTCTCGTCGCTCACGCCGATTGGGGGGCGCCCGCGGAGCGGCGGCGCCTGGCGTATGCGCTGCGCCAGCCCGATGGAAGGTTCACGGCGTATGCGCCAGGGGCGGTTGGCGATCCGCAGACGCTGCTGGCGCGACTGCGCACTCTCGCGCCCAATGGCGGCATCCTGTTCGGCGTCGATTTTCCGATCGGTCTCCCGTTGCGCTACGCAACCATCGCTGGCATTACCGACTTTGCGGCGCTTCTGCCAGAGTTGGGTTCAGGGCGATGGGCATCCTTCTATGATGTTGCCGGTCAACCGTGCGAAATCAGCATCGTTCGCCCGTTCTACCCGCTCCGACCAGGCGGAACGCGGCAGGCGCACCTGATCCAGGCGCTTGGCATGACAACCATCGATGACCTGCGGCGGCGCTGTGACCGCGCCGCCGACGCGCGGCGCGCCGCAGCGCCGATCTTCTGGACGCTCGGCGCGCAGCAAGTCGGCAAGGCAACGATTGTCGGTTGGCGTGATATGCTGGGTGCGGCGCGCCGCGCGTCTCATCCAGGCGATGCGACGTTTCCCTGGCTCTGGCCCTTCGATGGGCGCCTGGACGACCTGATCGCCGCAGGTCGTCTGGTCGTTGCCGAAGTCTATCCTGGCGAGTGCTATCATCATCTGGGTGTCACGCTACGCGGCAGCAAACGCGCACAGGCGACCCGCGCTTCCGCAGGAATCATGCTGCTGGCATGGGCGGATGCGGCAGAGGTTGCCCTCGAACCAGCCCTGCGTTGCGCCATTGGTGACGGGTTTGGCGCAGCACCCGGCGGCGACGACGATTTCGACGCAACGGTGGGATTGTTCGGCGCGCTCAACGTCGTCCTCGGTTATCGCGCTGCCGGTGAACCTGATGATGAGGTCATTCGCCGGATCGAGGGGTGGATCCTGGGGCAGCGATCAGGGGTCGAGGGAAGAAGCGAGGCGTGAGGCGAGAGGCACGAGCCGTGAAGGGCGAATGGTGCGTTGAACGTTGAACGTTCCAACCTTCAACCTTCAACCTTCAACCTTCAACCTTCAACCTTCCCGCCTTCATCACCGCCCGACGAACTCTCCCAGGATCTGCCGCCCGATCACGACGCGGAGAATCTCCGACGTTCCCTCGCCAATGGTGAGCAGACGCTGATCGCGGTAGATGCGTTCGAGCGGATACTCACTGCTGTATCCGTACCCGCCAAGCACCTGAATGGCGTCGCGACAGATCTTCTCGCCGACTTCTGAGGCATAGAGTTTGGCAATCGCCGCCTCGCGGCTGTACTGGCGTCCCTGGTCTTTCAACCATGCTGCCTGGTAGACCAGCAAACGCGCCGCTTCCAGCCCGACCGCCATGTCAGCGATCATGTTCGAGACCGACTCGTATGCGCCGATGAGTTTGCCAAAGGCGGTGCGTTCACGCGCATAGGCGGAGGCGATCTCGAATGCCGCCTGCGCCAGACCGATCGCCATGGCGCCGATGCCGACTCGCCCGCCGTCGAGCACGGCAAGGAACTGTTGCAACCCGCGCCCGCGCCGCCCTAACAAATTCTCTTCGGGCACCCGCACGTCCTCGAAGGTCACCGCATTCGTGATCGAGCCGCGCAATCCCATTTTGGCTTCTGGCTTGCCAAAACTCACGCCCGGCGTTCCGGCTGGCACGATAATGGCACTGATTGAATGCCGCTCCCCCGGATCGGTGACCGCTGTGACGATCAGGTGCCCGGCGATTGACGCGCTGGTGATCCACATTTTCGATCCATTGATCACCCATTCGCCGTTTTCGAGCCGGGCAGTCGTCCGGGTGGCGCCAGCATCGGACCCTGCATGCGGTTCAGTCAGCGCAAATGCACCCAGATATCGCCCTTCTGCTGCCGGGCGCAGGAAGCGCCGTTTCTGCTCCTCGGCGCCGAACATAGCAATTGGGGCGCACCCCAGCCCCAGGTGCGCCGAGTAGATCAGCGCCGTCGAACCGCACGCGCGTGCGATCTCCTCGATGGCAATCGCCGTCGAAATGCTGTCGGCGCCTGCGCCGCCGTACTCTTCGGGAAATGGCAACCCCATCAGACCCAGTTCTGCCATTTTGCGGAATGTTTCGACAGGAAACTCGCCCGTCTCATCGACATGACGGGCGCGCGGTGCGATTTCCTGATCGGCGAAACGCCGCACTTCTGCGCGAATGCGCTGCTGTTCAGGGGTGAGATCAAAGTTCATGGTTCATTCCTCTCGTCGATGAGCGGCTGCACTGCCGTCATGAACGCCTGCATGTCGGCACGACTGATGCGCGCCGGATGAATGAGCGGAAGAATCGTCACACCTCCGCTGCGAAGTACGGTTGCGTGCAACACACGGATGGGGCCTGGATCGCGCCCCAGATACCGCATTCCAACTTCTCGCAAAGCAATACGTCCCACCGGCACAATCAGTCGCGGCTCGATGAGGTCGAGTTCTATGCGCAGCCATTCACGACAGGCGCGCACTTCGTCTGGCACTGGTGTGCGATTCCCTGGCGGGCAGCAGCGTACCGCGTTGGTGATGAAACAGCGCAGCGTTGCGGTAGCCGTTTCATTGCTCGCCAGCCCAACCTGCACCAGCATCCGGCGCAGCGCCCGTCCTGATCGATCACCCCAGAACGGAAGACCTGTCTGATCGGCGCCGTGGCGACCGGGCGCTTCGCCGATGAACACAATGCCGCTTGTCGCATCGCCGTAGCCATGCACAATGCGTCGCCGACTGGCGACAAGCGCCGGGCAGGATATACAATCCTGATGGTGCAGCAGCGTGACCATACCCCGATCATTCCTGCCCGGTCACTCCTTCCGGCGGGTCGACCGGCAGCGCAACCCGCACGGTCGTTCCCTGCTCCGGTTGACTGGTGACCAGCACCTGTCCGCCGTGCTGGGTGACAATGCCGTATGCGATGGCCAGACCCAATCCCGACCCCTTGTCTGGCGAACGGGTCGTGACGAATGGCTGGAACAGTCGCTCAACGATATGCGCTGGAATGCCAGGACCATTATCCGCCACGTCGAAACGCACAAAGGGTCCGTCATGTTCAACTGCGCGCGCTGGAAGCAGCGGCGGCGGTTCGGCGCGCCCGCGTGATACGCTCAGACGCACGCGAGGTGCGGGGAAGCCCGACAGCGCTTGCTCGGCATTGAGCAACAGATTGAGCAGCACCTGTTGCATTTGCGGCACGTCGATCCACAACATGGGCAGATCGGGTTGACAGATAATGTCAAGCGCGATGCCAGCAGAACGAAGAGATGCGCTTTTGAGATCGACGATCCGTTCCACCAGATCAGATGGCGCGGTCCATTCTTTGACCATTGGACCGCGACGGGCGAAGGTCGCCAGGCTCTGGACGACGCGCCGGGCGCGTTTGGCGCTTTCGATGATCTGTTCGACCGATCGCTGGTCGTCGGGATCGCGCTGGAGTGAAAGGAGCTCAGCGTTGCCAAGAATGATCGCCAGCGGATTGTTCAATTCGTGCGCCACACCAGCCACGATTTCTCCCAGCGCAGCGAGTTTGGAACTCTGCACCAGTTGCGCCTGCATGGTGCGCAATTGTTCGTTTGCGGTTCGCAGGGCGTCATTCTGTGCTGCGAGCGCCGCCATCGCCGCATCGCGTTCGATTTCGGCGGCGCGGATACGCAGCAACGCCCGAACCCGCGCCAGCAATTCCTCGATGTAAAACGGCTTGGTCAGATAATCATCCGCGCCGGAGTCGAGCGCCACGATCCGATCCGACACTTCACCTTTCGCAGTGAGCATGAGAACTGGCAAGAATCCCCGACCGGAACGCTCCTTCAGCGCCGTGCAAATCTGAACCCCTGGAATATCCGGCAGCATCCAGTCCAGAATGACGAGGTCGATATCACCGGTTTCGATAAGAGTAAGCGCATCGGTGGCGGTTGTTGCCATCCGCACCTGGTAGCCAGCTCCTCGAAGCACAAATTCGATCAGGCTGGCGATCGTTGGATCATCTTCAACAACCATGAGATATGTTCGGTCTTGCATAGCGTTATTGTATCACGGCTCCTTGCATCGGCAGCAACAGTTTCCAGGGACTATCTCCCTTCCCTTACGGTGTGTCGTCTGTCGGGGGTGTCGGGCGCATGGTACAATACCGGATGTGAACGATACACCGCGTCTGATCGATACACACGCTCACCTTGGCTCTGCACAGTTCGATGATGATCGCATCGCCGTGCTGAATCGCGCAAAGGCGGCTGGGGTTGCGCGTATCGTCGAGATTGGCTACGACCTGGCAACGTCGCGCGCCGCAGTTGCGCTGGCGGCGCAGCACGCATCGATCTACGCCGTGGTTGGCGTGCAGCCCAACCACATCGCCGATCTGCCGAACGACTGGCTCGATCAGGTGCGCGCGCTGGCTGTGCAACCAAAGGTCGTTGCCATTGGCGAGATCGGTCTGGATTACTACTGGAACGCAGCGCCTGCCGCTCAGCAAGAAGCATGTTTCCGGGCGCAACTCGACCTGGCGCGTGAACTGGGGTTGCCGGTCGTTATTCATAGCCGCGACGCATACCACGATACGATCCGCGTTCTGCGCGACACGGCGCACGGTCTCACCGGCATCATGCACTCGTTCTCGGGCGACTGGGCATACGCGCGTGCGTGCCTGGACATCGGCTTCTATCTGTCGTTCAGCGGTCCCATTACCTTCTCGAAAGCCGTTGTTCTGCACGATGTTGCGCGTCGCGCGCCGCTCAACCGCATTCTGACCGAGACCGACTGTCCCTATCTTGCGCCCCATCCTTTTCGCGGAAAACGGAACGAACCCGCGTATGTTCGCCTGATTGCTGAGCGGATCGCCGCCCTGCGCGATATGCCGCTTGATGATCTGGCTCAGGCGGCATGGCGCAACGCAGAAGCAGTTTTTGGACTATGAGTTCTTCTGTTGCGACTATCCGAAACGAAACTCCCTCCCGATCCTGGTTTGCCCGGCTTGAACTGGGATCGCTGGCGCTGCCGTTCCTCCTGTCAGTCGCCACAACCTGGAGTGTCGCGCGCAGTCTCGAAGTCGCAAACTGGGCGGATGGACTCACCATGCTGGCAGGCATCGGTCTGGCGGCGCTTCTCACAGGCGCGCTCTTTGCACGGGTCGCCTGGATGCCCCCTTTGCTGGCGCATCTGCTGGCGGCGCTCCTCGGAGTCGTGTTCGTCATCCAGCGGATCAGCCCGATCATCGGCGCGCAGGCAGCGGCTGAGTTTGGCGCAGCGAAGGCGCAGCGGCTGACGACCTGGGGCGATTTTGCTGCGGAAATTGCGCTGCGCACGCTCATCTGGCTGCGGACGCTTCAGGCGGGTGGGCGCGGCGAGGATATCGCGCTGTTTGTTCTGACTCTGGCGTCGATGATCTGGGGGATGGGGTATGTGACGGGATGGCTGGTCTTTCGCCATCAACGCACCTGGATCGCCGTTGCGTTGCAGGCGGGCGTCATTTTGATCAATTATACCTATGCCTGGCCCAAGCCGACGGGATTGTTCTTCGTTTTTTTGATAGCGGCGCTCCTTCTGATTGCTTACCAGCACATTGATCGCAATCAACGCCTCTGGCGCTCCACGCGCATCGAGTTCCCCGACTTTCTGCCAGCGCGCGTCATACTGGCTTCGTTTCTGACCTTCGTGTTCCTGGTGATCGCTACTGCTTTTCTGCCGAACCGACCGGACAATGAACATCTGGCGCGTCTCTGGCGCACCATTCGCACGCCGATCGTGGCGCTGCGCGAGGAGTGGCAGGAGGCGTTCAGTACGATCAACGCGCCGCCGGGATCGACCGGTGCGTTTCTGACCCGTAACGCGCGGGTTGGCGGTCCCCGTCAACTGGGTACGGCGCTGGTGATGACGGTGCGGTCCGCTGAGTACAGTTACTGGCGCGCCGCAGCGTTTGATCGCTACACCGGTCGGATGTGGCAGAACATGGTTGGCGAACGGGCGCGTGCAGCGCTGGGTGTGGCGACGGCGGAAGCGGCGCGGACGTCGCTGGCGCCCGGCGCGCGCCTCGAACAGCCTGAACTGCGTGGCCGCACCCTGGTGACTACGACGATCGAACTGGCGCAGACCCGCACCGACGGGTTGGTGATGGTCGGCGGCGCGCTGGCGTCTACCAGTCTGCCGGTGTTGATCCAGCACGGATACCTGGGGTTATCCGGCGAACTGTTGCCTAACTTTACCGAAACCGCCACTGTTGTCACCGAGGCGCCGCTGGAAGCGACGCAGACCTACACCGTCGCCGCATACCTTTCCACGGTCGATGAGCAGAGTCTGCGCGAAAGCGGGACGACTTACCCGGAATGGGTGCGCATCGCGTACCTGCAATTGCCCGACACGCTGCCGCCGCGGGTGCGCCAACTGGCAGCCTCCATCGTCCGTGACGCTGGCGCGGTCACCCCTTACGACAAAGCGCTGGCGATCCAGAATTATCTGCGCACGCTGACCTACAACGATCAGCGTCCGATCCCGCCGGAAGACCGCGATTGGGTCGACTGGTTCCTGTTCGATGCGCCGGGCGGCTACTGCGACGATTTCACGTCGGCGATGGTCGTGTTACTGCGCACCGAGGGCGTTCCGGCGCGATGGGTGCAGGGGTACGCCGGCGGTGAACTCGACCCGGACCGGCGGGTATACCTGGTGCGCGAGAATATTGCTCATAGCTGGCCCGAAGTCTACTTTCCCGGCTATGGCTGGCAGCGCTTCGAACCAACGCCTGCGCCATACGCCAGTGTACCGGTTCGTCCGGCGTTCCCCCCGGCTGATGCGACGGAACGACCGGACATCACCGGCGGGTTGGGGGGTGTGCTGAGCGATCCGGAAGCCATGCTGCGCGAAATGATCGAGCGCAACACCGGTCCTGCCCTCGGCGACGATAGCGCGCTGCAACGTGAGATCGAAGCGCAACGCGCACAGGAACGGTTACGTCGGATTGCAATTGCCGGCGGCGCGCTGGCGCTCGTCCTGGCGCTGACCGGCGCTCTGCTGCTCTGGTTGCGCTGGGATGTGCGCGGCCTCACGCCAGGCGCTGCCGCTTATGCGCGCCTGACGCGCCTGGCGGGATGGGCAGGAATTGCAGCGCCGCCAAACGCGACTCCGTATGAGTATGCGGCGCTGATCCGGGAACGCATTCCTCACCAGAAACATGTCATTGATCGCATCGTCGGCGATTTTGTCGCCGAGCGGTATCACCCCACCCACACAGCATACGCCCCGCTGCCAGTCGAGGAGTGGCGCGCGCTGCGGCGTGAACTGCTGACCCTGCTCATCGGGCGGGTCGGCGCGTTGGTACGTCCTCCTGAAAGAAATGCGCAATCGCAGCGCCGTCATCGCGCACAGCACGCACAACCGCGCCCCCTGCGGCGCCTGCGGTGACACGTTCTGATGATCGTTGCCCACCCACTGCTGGCATTCGAGCCCGGCGAACGGATTGCCGCCGAACCGAACCGCAGACGGCTGCACCCACGACGATGGCAACCTCACGGAGACAAGGGTGTCCCCTTCGTTTCAGTCCTGGGTAAAATCGAACGTCTTCTCGCCAATGGATCGGAGGAATGCCTGATACGCTTCTTCATACGGAAGAGGGCAACGGAGCACCGCATCGATGAAGACATCCGGCGGGCGGTATGCATGGTCGGCAACATAATGGTAGATCATAACCGGCGCAGCATAGATAATGTTTCCGTCGGGTATCCAGATCTCGCCATTATTGGTCGTAACCCACCTGGCTCCATACCATACCCCGACGCGCCACTGCCCACAGAACTGACATTCGTGAAAGCCCATCATCAGTCCGAGGATGCCTCGTGTACAGTATTCGCGGAGACGTTCCTGAAACTCGGGCGGTGTGGGACCGGACGTGAAAGGAAAATCCTCATCGAGCCAGCCAACGGTCAGGACCGTGTATCCTTTCGGGTGGCGGAGAAAGTAATTGCGTTCGCTCAGATCGGCAAAGTACATCGTGAGTTCCTCCAGTATATATTCAAATTGCCACAATCTATCAGGGGTGTACGAAGCGAGAGGCGAGAGGTAATGTGAGAACCCTCAGTCGTGCTCTGCGCCATGCTTGCACTCCCAGAGACTCCAACTCCTGACGTATGACGTCCTGTTCGCCCGGTGTTTTACGCCCATATGAAGACGATACAGGAGCGAGGTCTCGCTCCTGTACCATTGCTGTTATTGACGAATGCGCGGCTCGAAGAGGATCCAGCGACCATTTCCCTCTGGTATAAGCGTCTCTGCCCAAATAGGCGTGTTTACCGCCAGCACATGCACTCCCAGGAGGTCTGCAAGTTGCTGCGCTAGTGAGTTGGGTCCGTACCCCAAACAGCACATAATCAGACGAACAGGTTGTCCGTAATATGCGGGATGGGTCACGATGATCTCGAAAAGTTGCTCTGCGTTCAGCGGTTTCTTCTTGACGCAGGCATCGTCCGTAAAGGGGACGGCGAACGTTTCCCCCTTTTGGTTGGGCAATGAACCGTGACAGATCAGTTCGAAGAACGGCTTGTACGCCGGATTGTGAAGAGCTTTCCGAATAATGTCGTCTGGGTAGCCCAGAATGAAGCGGTTCGCGAAAGCTGTCGGCAGAACAGGAACGTTGTAGAGCATTGCTGTCTCCTGGTGGATGTCAGGAGCGCAGAACACACCGACGTTCCGTGACGTCCCGCACGGGACACGTCCAGAATGCTGGTGTGTCCCTGCGCGGGAATGGATACAAACGATAAGTGCGGCGTCGCGCTGCCAGGTGGGCGTGGCGCAGCATCGCACAGAAAGTGGAGTGAGTCCCGTCGAAGCGCCAGACGGCGCAGCGTTGATGGGAATGACGCCTGATGCGTCGTGACTGCACCGACCGGTGATTGACAACGGAACCAAAAGGTAGCGGGCGCATGCAGCGCCGGAGTAAGGTTCTTTCTGAAGGCGTATGCGTTATTGCGCGTCAACGCGCGTCAGAAAGCAAGGCGTGGTATGGGCGTTGTCAGGGTGCAGTGCAGCGGGAACCCGCTGCCGGCCCCGCCGGGCCGGTGATACGAAGCCAGCCGACGTTCTCGCCGGTGAGGAAGGGGAGTTGGTGGGCTGGCCTGGTCTCGGCGGCCCGGATGACCGACCGCCGGTTACCACCGTTTATGATGCCTGCTGCCGTTGCGCGCGACGCTGCATCGCGGCGCGGCGCAGTTCGCGCGCCTCGCGGATGGTTGCGGGCGCACCGTTCAGGAGTTCAACATATCCGGCAACGACCCGATGGATGACGGTGTGGGTCGCTTCCCAGCGCCGCCGGGCATGGTCACGCTCAGCGGCGCGCGCCTCCTCCGGGGTCATAACCCACGCCGCACGCTGGCTGGCAGCCGCTTCCAGGTCTGCCAGCGCCTGTTCCACCTCCGGTCCGCTCCGTGGCAACAACGCCTGTTCCAGCATGCCTTCGATCACAACGCGATTGCCGGGGCGCAGGAGCGCAGGCGTTCCTGGATGGTTGATCGGGATGATGACCGGAATGCGCACCGTCTCGGTGAGGACGGCGCGACTTCCCGCACGTCCGCGCGGAATCTGGACGCGAAGCGTCACGTGCGCCAGGGCGACGCTTGTGCGCAGCGGGTGCCGTCCAATGCGTGCGGGTCCGGTGACTGCACCGCAGATATGGATGTCGCAACCGTCTTCGTCATCGGGGATGACAGAACGCACGGCGTCGGCAATGAGCGTTGGCGACGGCAGGGCATTGTCAGGGGATGTGTTCCACTCCAGCCGCCCTTCGACCAGCAGACGCGCGCCGTGATGCGCAGGGTCAAGCAGTTCGCGCCCGGAAATTTCGCGTGTCACCCGGATCGGCAGGCGAAAATCGCCGCCGAGCGGTCCCGTCATCCGCAACTGGGGACGGCGGGATGGATTCTGGCGATTCGCGGGTGGAAAATCGAGAATGCCGACCGCAGTGGCGCGGTAGATGTCGGTGTTAGCAGAAGATGTGTCGCTCATTGCAGGCTCCCATTCGGGTCTGTCGATATGCAGTTCGATGGGCATACGATAGCAGCGGAGCGGCAACAAGAAAAGCGCCCGACAGTCCCGTTTGGGGGCGCTATGTGTGCTGCGGTGTGGTAGGATAGAAGCAGGAGGACGCCAGCGATTCTGTGATGGACATCCAATGCCGCTGCCGGTTGGCTTTTGTCTGGGGACGTTCGGCGTCTCCTATGCCGAATTGCGTAATGCTGCCCGCCTGCTCGACGCACTGCGGTTCGACTCGGTCTGGCTGTGGGATCACTATGTTTCCTGGAACGATCCGCGTGAGCCGGTGATCGAAGGGTTGACGGCGCTCGCCGCGCTTGCCGAAGCAACGCAGCATATTCGCCTGGGTCCGCTGGTGGCGAACAATCTCAACCGCCATCCGGGGCGATTGGCGAAGATTGCCGCGACGTTGCAAGAAATCGCGCAGGGGCGGTTCGAACTGGGGATTGGCGGCGGCGGGTGGAAGCCAGAGCAAGAAGCGTTTGGGATCGAACAGGGAACGCTGGACGAACGCACCGGGCGCGTCGCTGAAGCGTTGCAGATAATCAGGTTGCTCTGGAGCGGCGAGCCGGTTACCTTCGATGGGCGCGACTACCGGCTGACGGGCGCGATTGTCGCGCCGCCGCCGCATCCGCTCCCACCGATTATCGTCGGGGCGCGCGGCACGCGACTCTGCCGGATTGCCGGGCGTTTTGCCGACGGTTTGAACGTGCAATGGCGCGATCATGCGCGATTGGACGAGCAGATCGCAGCGCTCGACGAAGGGCTGGCGGAAGCGGGGCGCACCCGCGCGAAGTTCGATCTATCGGTTCACGCCGACTGGCGCGACCTGCACCCCGATCCGCTCACCACACTGGATCGATGGCAGGCGCTGGGTTTCACACGCGCCATCATCGCTATGGCAGCGCCCTTTCGGAGTGAGGACTTCCGTCGCCTGGCGCAGGCGCTGCATCTCACCAGATGATCGAAAACCCGCGTTCTTCGCCGGTCGGCTTCTCCCAGTGAACATCGACCGCGTCGACGCGGGCATGCGCCGGACCGCTGTAGCACCAGCTGACCATCCTCTGCACTGCCGGGCGGGCGCCCTCGAAGACTGCTTCGACTCGCCCGTCCTCCAGGTTCCGCACCCAGCCGGAGACGCCGATTTCGCGGGCATAGGTGCGGGCGCTGGCGCGAAAGTTGACCCCCTGCACGCGACCTGAGATAAAGACATGTGCGCGAGCCATGTCCATCATGGGTTGATTTCCTCCGCCTTTGCGGTAGCGATGAAAATGACCCGTTCCGCGATATTGGTCGTGCGGTCTGCAAGACGTTCGAGCACGTGAGCGGTATCGATCAGGAGCAAGGCGCAATCGAGTTTGCGCGGTTCCTGGCGCGCGATGTCTTTCAACATTGCGATCACACGATCTTCCAGGGCATCGATTTCCTGATCCTGTTCGCCGAGTGAACGCGCCAGCGTCACATCGAGTTGCACAAAAGCGTCCAGGCAGGTGTGCAACATATTCTGAACGAGCGTTCCCAGGCGATGGAGCTCAATCGGGGCCTCGATGATCGCTGGCGTTTGCAGACTGCGCTCGACCTTCTTGGCGATCCCTTTGGCATAATCGGCGGCGCGCTCCAGTTCACCCGCAATTGCGACGGCTGCCAGAAGGCTGCGCAGGTCGGTGGCGACCGGTTGCTGCATGGCGATCAATTCAAAGACGTGCTCATCAATAGCGGCACGGGCGGCATCGATCTCCCGATCACGCGCAATCACTTCGCGCGCCAGCACAATGTCCAGACGATCCAGCGCTTTGATGGCGTCAGCAAGTTGATGTTCCACACGGCTCCCCATGCGGAGCAGGTCATCGTGCACCGATTGCAGTTGTCTGAGGTAATGATCTCGCATTGCGCTCTCACTTTCTGCGTATACACTACCACACGCCATCCTTCGCCGATTAGATCGCCTGCGAAAGATGCCGCCAGGAATACGCCAATTGCGTCAGTCTCGCTTTTCGCCTGATGGTAACCGATATTTTAACCCTTCTATGCTAAAAATGTGTTAACGATTGGTAATATCCTGTTGTTGTCAGGCAAAGGTGAAGATGTCGTGAAAGAACATTCATTATGACTCCATGTCGTAGCGTTATTTATGACAGTCTATCGCAAGTTCATATTTGTGGAATTCTCGACCCAACCACATCGGAACGTCTGCTCATATCTCGAGATCTGGCATTGTAATGAGGCGTAGAAGCACATATACACCAGAAGGGCGACGGTATTTTTGCGCATTTCTGCATCCTTGCCAGACAATACGTGGTGCAGATAGACACGCCCCGTTCATCTTCGCAGCGTACACTGGCAGTGCTTTTCAAAAGCTTGCAACAAGGTTCAGACCTCACCCAGGCACCAGCGTGCCGATGAACGATGAAGAGGCGGACGATGGCGTACAAATCTGCACCAACCGACGGACACAACGAGAGCGAGGCGCACATCATTGCGCGCGCCAAGGCTGGCGACGCCGATGCGATCAGCCTGTTGTACGAGCGTTATGCGCCGCAGGTGCGTCGGTACATTGCGTCGCGCCTGGGCGATCCGGTGCTTGCCGAAGATGTGTGCAGCGATGTATTCGTCAAAATGCTGGAAGGACTGGAGCGCTACGAGGATCGCGGCTGGCCCTTCTCCGCATGGCTCTACCGCATCGCCTACGCGCGAACGATGGATATGCTGCGCCAGGCGCGTCGGCGGCCGTCGGTGCCGCTCGACGAAAGCGCGCCGCAGGCGCTCGAACCGCCCGATGAAGCGGTCATCTCGCGCATTGCATACCACGAACTTCAGAGCGTCATGCGCGTATTGACCCGCGATCAGCGCCTGGTTTTGCGCCTGCGGTTCGATGAGGATCGCTCGCTTGCCGAGATTGCCGAGTCGCTCGGACGAACAGTTGGTTCGATAAAAGCGCTCCAGCACCGGGGATTGGCGCGTCTTGCTCAGGCGCTCGCCGATCATTCGGGACATCAACCGGTTGCCGCGTCCTGATGTTTGTCGCCATCAATCTCTGCCTCGTCACCATTGAGTCGCCTCATGTGCGGTAAAAACCCTTGACGCCTGTTCCATCGCCCGCGTATAATGCCCTGGGAGGGTTGTTGTTGGGTGATGGGAGCGTATGGACCGCGAAACCTTCGAAGCAATCGTTGTTGAGGCGCTCGACTCGTTGCCGCCGGAGTTTGCCCGCTATCTGAACAATGTCGAGGTGCGCATCGAAGCGCGCCCCAGTCGTGAACAGCGCCGCGCACTGGGTTTGCGTCCCTGGCAGACGATCTATGGTCTGTATGAAGGTGTGCCGCTCACGGAGCGTGCAGGCGGCGATCCGCTGCTCCCGGATGTCATTACGATCTTTCAGGCGCCGCTGGTGCGCGATTTTCCCTCTCGCGATGCGCTGCGCGAAGAAGTGCGGCGCACCGTGCTGCATGAAATTGCCCACTTTTTCGGCATTAGCGACGAGCGACTTCATGAATTGGATGCCTACTGAGTGAAATGGATGCCTGCTGAGCGAGCGCCACTCGTCATCATCTGGTCATGCGACACTTTTTTTCATCACCGCTGTCTGCATCGATCTACGCTGTGTCGTTGATCGTCTGGGCATTGCTGGTAGTCGATACGGTGAGCCTCGCCCGACGCGCCACTGAGCCGCCGGTGTTCCCGACGCCAACGCCTGCCGCAACGGTCACGCCTGCCGATGCAACGCCGGCGCCAACGTCGATACCGCCGGTTCAAGCGACCGCTGCCCCTATCGTCACACCAGAACTCGCATCAGGAGACGGTTGGTTCCATCCGAAAACCGGGCGCTATATCGCTGCCTGGCTCCCCGACTCGTTCGGTTCCGAAAATCGTGAGTCGTTCGAGGCGAATGCCGATATTCTCGACGAGATCAGCCCCTTCTGGTATTCGCCGTCGCCGGGCGGCACGCTGCGGTTTGGGCGCGAAGCGCGCGATCGCACGCTGATCGAACTGGCGCATAGTAAGAATGTCCTGGTCATTCCAACCGTTCACAACGTGATCACTGGCGAAGACCCGGTGCCGGGCATCCTGCGCAATCCGCGCCTGCGGTCATACCACGTGCAGCAGATCGTCGATGAAGTGTTGACCTACGAGTATGACGGGATTGATATCGATTATGAGTTTCTCAGCAGCAGTCTGCGCGATGAATACAGCGCGTTTATTGTTGAACTCGCCGATGCGCTCCATGCCCATGGCAAACTGCTGACCGTCGCCGTGCATGCCAAAGACTGTGATTACTGCGGACTGGGGGGATTCCAGGATTGGGCCGTCATTGGTCAGGTGGTCGACCGGTTGCGCATCATGACCTACGATTACCACTGGCGCGGCGGCGGTCCTGGTCCGGTTGCGCCGGTCTACTGGGTGGAACGAGTCGCCCGCTATGCGGTGACGGTCGTCGATCCGGCGAAAGTGGTGATCGGCGTGCCATTCTACGGGTACAACTGGCCCCGCGAGGGCAGCGGCAATGCGCGCGGGCAAACGTGGGCGATGATCAATGAGATCATTCAAACGTACCGCCTGTCGGTCAATCTGATGGAGAGCAATCAGAACGGTCTGGTGCAGGAAAACTGGATCACCTACAGTTCGCGCACCGAGGGGCGGCGCGAGGTCTGGTTTGCGACGAGCAGCGGGTTGGATGCAAAACTGCGTCTGGTGCAGGAACTTGATCTGGCGGGGATTGCGATCTGGCGGCTCGGCGGCGAGGACCCGCGCAACTGGGAGGTCATCCGTAGTCGCCTCCTTCAGGACCCATATGAATCGCAGCGGGTGTTGAGTCGGTTATTGCCGGAGCATTGATGATCAAGACCGAGATCAAGGCGAACGAGCGCGAGGCGGCGCAACTCTTCGTGCGCGGGGTGGCGGCGGCGCGTGGCGGGCAGCGACGCCTGGCGGCGGTGCTGTTGTCGCGTGTGGTGCAACTCGATCCGCAGCACGAGATGGGATGGTTGTGGCTCTCCGGCGTTCTCGATGATCCAAAGGAAATTGCGTTCTGTCTGCGCTCGGTGCTGGCGATCAATCCGCACAATGAGCGTGCGCAGCGCGGACTGGCATGGCTGAAAAGCCGTCAACTGCTGCACAACGACGATTCCAGTGTCACCGCTCCGTTTGCGCGCGTAACACCTGCGGCGACGCCAACCGATCCTTCGACCAATGATGAGGTGCAGGAAGCGCCAGTTTCGTGGCGGGCGCGGATGGCAGGGGCGATCCGCCGTCTGATCCCGTTGTCGAATCAATCGTCTGAACACGCCGACTCCTGGTGGGTCGGATGGCGTCATTCGCGTCAGGAGATGGGGCGGGCGCGCGCGCTGCTCTGGAGTATGCCGGTCTTGCTTCTGTTGCTTACGCTTGCGCTCAACTACGCGCTTCGCGCCGCAGTGGAGCGGAACCAGGCGCTCATTGCGGCGGAACTGACGCAGCGGGTGATCGCCGCCGAAGGTGATGTGCGCCCGGTGATTGATGAACCGGGCCCTGCTGTTCCTGCTTTGCTCGAGACCATAGCAGCGGAGGAGCGCGACGCTGCGACGCTCGCGTATCTCAGTCGCCTGGAAGAGCCGCGCGCCCGTCTGCGCGGCGCGATCGAGTCGTACCGCAATGCTACGAGTCGTCCTGGCGGGTCGTCGATCATTCATGCGACCTCGGCACAGCGCCTGCGCGATGAGATCGAGCAGGCATACGCCGTGATCGCTGCGCTGCAACCGCCTGCAACGCTTGCTGAGGCGCACGCGCTCTATCTGCAAGGGCTGGAACTGGAACTGACGGCGCTCGACCATATGCTGGCGTTTTACAGCAGTTTTCGCGCTGAAGACGCCAACCGCGCAGCGCTGACGATGGCGGAAGCGGCGCGCCGCCTTGATCAGGCGCGCCAGGCATTCGATCGGCAGCAGGCGGAGCTCTCGGTTGAGATGCCATCCTCCCATACACCCAGATAACCGTCATTTACCCTCGCAACGCTTTTTGTCGGGTTTGCCCAGAGAGGATGTGGCAATTCGTCGCGGAACCCGATAACGGCAGGCATCTGGTGGCGAGCAACACGCGGTTGCAGTCATCTGAGCGCTCGACCGCTGGGCGAGCGCGCGGCTCACGCGCCAGCGCGGGCTCAGCAGGGCGGAGCCGGCGATGATATAGCACAGCACCGACAAGAACGCGACGTTCCGGTTCAGCATCCGCTGGAGCATTAACGGCACGAGTGGCATCACCTGATATGTCGATTCCGTCGAGCGGTCGCAGCGCCTGCAAATCTCGTATACTATACGCTATGCATTCTTGTACTATCGACAGGAACATCGATTGTCATGCATTCACAACCTCGCACTGGTTATGCGTTGAGCGCGCTCGCAGCGGTTGTCTGGGCATCAACGGCGCCCGGTCTGTCGTATCTCATCACCCGCTATGCCATTCCTGGTCTCACGCTGGCGCTCTGGCGCGATCTGCTGATTGCGATCGTCTGCACCGCAGGCCTCCTGGTATTCCGTCCGTCACTCCTGCGCATCGGCAGACATATGATCGCGCAACTGGCGCTGACCGGCATGATTTCGATCGGCATCTACCATGCCCTCTGGCTCTGGTCGGTGACGCTGAACGGCGTCGCAATCGCCGTTGTGCTCATCTACACATATCCGGCATTCGTTGCGCTCGGCGCGTGGGTCTTGTTTCGTGAACCGATCACGAAGGCGCACCTGGCAGCGCTGGCGCTGGCGCTGGCAGGGTGCGCACTGGTGGTGCGCGCCTACGATCCCGCCGTCTTGCAGATCAGCTGGCCTGGCGCTCTGGTTGGGTTGCTGACAGCGTTGACCCATACCGTCTATGTGCTGATCGGTCAGCGCAATGCGCCATCGGTCAGTCCCTGGAGCACGCTGGCATACACGATGACGTTCGGTGCGCTGACGCTCGTGGCGCTTGCGCTGGCAGCCGACTGGATTGCGCCAGCCGAACATTCGTATTTGTGGGCAATCGAGACGCCGGACGCATGGGTGATTCTGGCGATCATTGCCATCGGACCGACGCTCGGCGGCTATGCGTTGTTTACCCAGTCGTTGCGCCACATTCCGGGGAAAGTGGCGGGACTGATCTCGGTCATCGAGGCGCCGGTCGCCACGCTCATTGCAGTGACTCTGCTCGGTGAGCGTCTCGAAGGGTTACAGGTCATGGGAATGGGAATGATTCTGGTAGCAGTTGTTCTGCCGCGCCTTGCATCGCGGGAGCTGCAACCGGCGCCGGTCGTGGCGTGATGTTGGGGGTGGGGCGAGGGGCGCGAGGAGGTGCGAGGCGAGAGGGTTGAAGGTTGAAGGTTGAAGGTTGAAGGTTGAAGGTTGAAGGTTGAAGGTTGAAGGTTGAACGTCAGGCAGGTGGGAAGCCCGATCAGTCCGCAGGTTTGGATGATATGATTCAGTTCTCAGTTCTCAGTTCCCGGTTCTTGGTTCTCAGTTCCTGGTTCTTGGTTCTTGGTTCTCGGTTCTCGGTTCTCGGTTCCTGGTTCTTGGTTCCTGGTTCCTGGTTCTTGGTTCTCGGTTCCTGGTTCTTGGTTCCTGGTTCCTGGTTCTCGGTTCTTGGTTCCTGGTTCCTGGTTCTTGGTTCCTGGTTCCTGGTTCTTGGTTCCTGGTTCCTGGTTCTCGGTTCTTGGTTCCTGGTTCCTGGTTCCTGGTTCTCGATTCCTGGTTCCTGGTTCTTGGTTCTCGGTTCTTGGTTCCTGGTTCCTGGTTCTTGGTTCTTGGTTCTTGGTTCTTGGTTCTTGGTTCTTGGTGCTCAGTGCTTCACTCCCTAACCCCTGCCCCCCGTCGCAGGATAGGACCAGACACGCACACAGTTGCGACCGCTGCGCTTGGCGATATACAACGCCCGATCAGCACGGTCGATCACGGCATCGAGCGTTGTCTGATGATCGGGAACATACACCGCCACCCCAATGCTGATCGTCAGAGAAATCGATCCATGAGCGGTCGTAAAAGGGATGCTCGCAATGGCAGTCCGCAGGCGCTCTGCAATATGTCCTGCAGCCTCAATATCGGTCTCGGGAAGCGCCACGGCAAACTCCTCGCCGCCGTAGCGCCCGATGATATCGATGACCCGCAACTGACTTCGGCAACGCTCCGCCAGTCCACGCAGCACCTGATCGCCAGCCGCGTGACCATAGGTGTCGTTGACCGACTTGAAGTGATCGACATCGAACATCAGCACTGCCAGCGGACGCAATGTGCGCTGGCTGCGCTGAAACTCGCGCCCGGCATTCTCGAAGAAGGAGCGCCGGTTCCAGATGCCGGTCAATTCGTCGATCGTCGCGTACCGACGCACATCGACGAAGAGACGCGCATTGTCAATCGCAATCGCCGCTGTTGCGCCGAGGAGTTCGAGTGCGCTGCGGTCGGCGTCGGTATAGGTGTACGGCTGAGGGGCGCGAACGAGGATGGCGCCAATGACACGCCCGCCACGCCGCATCACAGCAGCGAGGGCGCTGCCCCCACACTCTTCATTGTCGCGCTGCAGCGACTCTTCGCTCTCAATTGCACGATACGCCAGATCGGCGCACGCTTTGCTGTACGCACGACCAACACAATAGATGACCCCTGGAGTCTCCTGTGCGTCTGTCTTGAGTGCAACCAGGAAACCATCACAGGAGACCAGTGACATTGTGGCGCGATAGATCTCGTCGTAGATTTGATTCAGATCGAGCAGGGCGCCAAGCCGCTGACTCGCCTCGTAGAGTCGGGTGCGCATATCAGCTTCGCGTCGCGCTGCTTCGAAGAGGCGAGCATTCTCGATCGCAATGGCGGCAGTCGTCGCCAGTTGGTCGAGCATTTCAAGATCAGTGGCAGAATACATATGAGAGGCGCACGTGCGCGCCGACATCACCCCCAACGTCTGCCCGCCGCGCCGCATTGCAACCAGCAGTCGTGTATCCTGCCCACCGCCCGTCATGCAAAGCGATTGCCCGCTGGCGAGAACCTGAGCGACGGCTTCGTCTGAGGCATGTTCCGCTGTATCGGGAAATTCAGCGCCATGATATACGATCCCCAGCCTGCCGCTCACGGATTCAGTCAGGAACAGGACAAAAGAGTGGCACGGAATGAGCGATGTGACTGCCCGATGGATCGTGTGATACAGTTGCGGCAGATTGAGGGTCGCGCCGATCTGTTGACTGGCATGAAACAGCGCAACACGCCGCTCTGCTTCCTGTACGGCAGTCTGATACCGTCTGATGCGCTCAATAGTCAGACCGATCTGCCGACCAACGACCGTCAGGATGTTCAAATCGTAGGCTGTAAACGGATCATCACGCCCAATGCGATAGACAACGAGCACGCCGACCGGTTGTTCATCGGCTGCGACTGGCGCGGCAACAACAGCGCGTATGTCATGCGCAACAAGTTCCTTAAGCGCACGCTCGTCACGATGATAGCCGTTAACCAGCACCGGCAATCGGGTCTCGATGATTCGCCAGGCAAGAGCAGAACCGAAGGGAATCTTGATAGAGAGCAACGGCTCCGGAATCTCATATGGGTAGCGGAACTCCAGCAACTCTGCATCGCGCCTGATCAATGGCAGCGCCCCTGCGTCGGCTTCGACCAGTTCGACAGCCATTCGCACCACGTCGGGCATAACGCTGTCGATGTCGTGCGCGCTGTGAAGAATCAGAGTCAGTGCGTTGAGCTGCCGCTCGCGTTTGAGCGTTTGCTCAATTGCACCGCGATCAGAGCCGTCTCCCGTCTCGGAGTTCGAGCGGACATAAGGCATATCATTCACGGCACGCGCCTGAAGCAAAGCATCGGCATATGGCCGCGTTTCGCTGTGACCTGCCTGGGTCATGGGCAAGGACTTTCGCCATGCTCTTGATACGTCGCAGACAAGAGATGGTGTATTTACTGTCTATGACTCTGCATGCTACTATGCTCGACGGTATTCGTCCATAGCCATTTGTATAGTCAGGATGACGAGTTGATGACAGACGCACAGATCCCGACGATGCTTCCTCCGGCGCAGCGACGCCGCGGCGCCATTGTGATGCTCATTATCACGTTTCTCATGTGGGGCGGGTTCTTTATGGTCATTCCCCTAGTATCAATACGGTACGTGGACGATCTGGGATGGTCGGCGGGTACGGTGGGGCTGGTGCTGGCAATCCGGCAGTTGACGCAGCAAGGGTTGACGGTCTTCGGCGGCGCGTTGGCAGATCGGTTTGGCGCGAAGGAGTTGATTGTCGTTGGGATGCTCATTCGCGCCATAAGTTTCAGCGCCATGGCGGTTGCAACGACGTATCCATTCCTGATGGTCAGCGCGATTCTGGCAGCGCTTGGCGGCGCGTTGTTCGATTCGCCCTCATCGGCGGCGATGGTGGCGTTGACACGCCCGGAAGAGCGCAATCGCTACTTTGCCATATTAGGCGTAGTGCGCGGGTTGGGAATGTCACTTGGTCCGCTGGCGGGTGCGGCGTTGTTGCGAGTCGATTTCGCCTTTGTTGCGCTTGCCGCTGGCGGGTGCTTTTTTGTCGCGTCCGGGATTACATTCCTGCTGCTGCCATCGGTGCGGGTCGCCGCCGAACGTGGTGCATTGCTGGCGGGTATTCTGATGGCGCTGCGCGACCGCCGGTTTATGGCGTTCAATATTCTGCTGATGGGCTACTGGTTCATGTGGGTGCAGTTGACCATCTCACTTCCTCTGGCGGC
>Ga0308410_1000407_pt1 | contig 23048 bp, 26 predicted proteins | sample HotsprOSTMatCore_FD_203467 | JGI IMG/M metagenome (GOLD analysis project Ga0308410, IMG submission 203467) | Hot spring phototrophic mat microbial communities from Octopus Spring, Yellowstone National Park, Wyoming, United States -... | ecosystem: Environmental > Aquatic > Thermal springs > Hot...
CGCTCCAATATCCGTCTTATTGTCCTTGCGGGCGTTCGAGGATACAGTCGTAACACAGGACTAATCCTGTGCTACTTATTCACTATCGGATACAGCGTCTGCGGCATCAGCATCCCTGCGTTGGCGCTCGCAATCAGCGTCAATCTGGGCTTGGATGCAAGTCCCCACTTTGTTAAGCTGCGCAACGCAAAATGATTCATTGACATTCTCCATCTTTTTTGCTATGATGAAATCTCGCCTGGGGTGTAGTCGCCCAGAGCACGCCTTTTGAAGACCGGGACGGTGGGCGCTCCGGCAGGCGCAAAGCCCAGAATGGGCTTTTTTTAGCTGTGCACATATTGAAAATCTCCTCTAGATGTGCTATATTAATTGTAACCCTGGTGGTGCAATTTACGCGAAAAGCATTCCGAAAGGAGATGTAGACCTAGCGTAAGTCTACCCAGGGTTTTTTCATTTTCGGGTAGTAATGTAAGAAGTCAAAACGAACGGCTGTCCATTGTCAACTTTTTAAATACAATGGCCTGCCTTTAGATGATGTTTGATGCAAATTTCCATACAATTCCTGAAATCTGGAGCAGGTAATCCTTTTGCTATAAGATCATCCATGCCTTTTGTTTTCGGGTGTCTGGTCATCTAATGACGTTTTCGCTCAGTAGTGATTTTGGGCTGCCTATAATTCATCGAATCTCCTTCCGGTCAGTCCTTCGAGCCATTCTAGGGCGACTTCTTCCTCGTTGCGTCTTTAATAGGGGATTCCTTGAGAAGCGTAGTAGATTTTCTTGGCGATTTCAGAGAGCCAAGCAGCCGTGATGAAGCCATAGACTGCGAACATTGCCCTGACGGGCATTCGATGATTCGGACGCTTTATGTTATTTGCGTTTATTGGCGTTCATTTGTGGTCCTAGAAATAGGCGCAAGGGTGGCGTGCGCGCGCTATAGCTGGCGATTAACAACAAACGGGCAGTCTGCGCACTGCCCGTTTGTCGTTCAAAAGCTTGGTTTGATCAGTTCTTGCTCTTGATGTCGGAAATCTTGCCCTCGATCATCTTGGTCGATTCGCTTTTGACCGCGATGCGCTTCGGCTTGGCTTCCTCAGCTTTGGGCAGGTGCAGTTTCAACACACCGGCTTCATAGCTGGCTTCAATTTCATCCGCCTTGACCGTGCTGGGCAGGGTGATGCTGCGGCAGAAGCTGCCATAGCGTCGTTCGCGCAGATGATAGCGACCTTTCTTGCTCTCCTCTTCGGACTTGATCTCGCCCTTGATGGTCAGGGTATTGCCACTGTAGGTGATCTCCAGGTCGTCCGGATTCATGCCCGGCAGGGAGGCTTCAACTACATATTCATCGTCGTTCTCTACCACGTCCAGAGGCAGCTCCCAGTCGAAGCTGGTGTCCAGCTCCCAGCCAGCAAAAGCGGAGTCAAACAGACGATCCATCATGCTGCGAATGTTCATCAGTTCGCGGAAGGGATCCCGACGCATAATCTGGAACATATGCCACCTCCTTTGAGTGAGATTTTGTAAACTTTATTCTGCCCGTTAATTTAAGGAGTAAATGTAAGAAAAAAATTGGCGGAGCATATGCAAATTGTAAAAAATTGCCTATGGAATCCCTTCGAACAAGTCGTTCTCCAGATGATTGGAAGGAGAAGGAGGGTAGGCGCGCAGGTAGGCGTCGGAGCTGGCAAACAGGCGGTTGACCCAGCGGGCAATGGGATTAGATATCAGCGCCCCGTCCAACTGGCTTTCGTGACAGCGCGAGGCAAGCTGTTTCTTTTCGTACGCTGCGCCATACCGAATGCGCGCATGGATGGGAAAGTCGCCCTCTTCGACCAGGGCAACCAAGTCGATATCGCCGTTCTTCCCAAAGCGGCGCGGGTCTTTGCCAAACAGACGTAGTAGGTGGATGGCGGTTTTTAGGAAACCTTTGGGGATCAAATGAAAATAGAGCTTGGCCGGTTGATAGGGCGGCAACCCATCTTCAAAACGTTCCTCAGCCGCTAAATAAAAGGCTTCCACGGTGGCGCGGTGGATGGCAATGTGATCCGGGTGTTTGTAGCCGCCAATCGGGTCAAAGGTGATGAGCACCTGAGGTCGGATTTGGCGGATAAGATGGGCGATCTTCTCAGCTACCTGGCGTTGGGGCGCATTGATTAGGGCATTGGGATGTTGATTGTCTGCCGAACCCGGCATGCCCGAATCGCGATAGTCCAGGAAAAACAGTTCCTTGATTCCCAGGATGCCCACCGCGCAGCGTAATTCGCTTTCCCGCCGCGCTGCCACCGAGTCGAAGCCGTCCAGGCAGTTCTCTTCCATGCCGCCGGCTTCGCCGCGCGTAGCGCAGATCAGATAGGTGTGCACGCCGCGCTGGGCGTAATAGGCTAACGTGCCGCCCATGCCAAAAGTTTCGTCATCGGGATGCGCTAAAACAGCCAGCAGTCTTTTTTCGTTTGTAGCTTGAGTCATCGGATGCGGCTCCATTGGCGATTATCGGTGTGAGGGGTGCTGGCGGACACGCCGGGGGAAAGCGCGCCGCCATCGAGCTACCCCGGCGCTGAGAGCAATTGAATCTTAACCGCCGACTAATAGATTGGCAAGGATGGGTCTACCTCTCGCGCCCAGGCGTTGATGCCGCCTTTGAGATTTTTCACCTTGCGGAAACCGGCGCTCAATAGCACTTCCAGAGCCCGCGCCGAGCGTGTGCCGGCTTTGCAAAACAGGACAATCTCCTCGGCGCTATCCAGCTCGGAGAGGTGGGCGGCCAGTTGTCCAAGGGGGATCAACTGCGCGCCGGGGATCTGAGAGATCTCCAGCTCGTGCGGTTCGCGCACATCGATTAGACGCAGACGCTCTCCGCTTCTCAGCTTTTGGGCAAGTTCGGTAGCGCTAATGTCCCATTCTTTTCCGGCTGAACCTTCTTCATGGTCGTGGCCCGGCACGCCGCAGAAGGCTTCATAATCGATCAGGTGGGTGATTTCGGGATTGGGCGAACAAACTTTGCACTTTGGGTTCTTCTTGAGATTGACAAAGTCAAAGGACATATCCAGGGCATTGTAGAGCAACAAACGCCCAATCAACGGCTCGCCGATGCCAAGCACCAGCTTTAGAGCTTCGGTTGCCTGGATGGTGCCGATGGTGCCGGGCAGAACCCCCAACACACCCCCTTCGGCGCAGGAAGGCACCATGCCGGGCGGAGGCGGTTCGGGGAAGAGGCAGCGGTAACAAGGCCCGCGGCGCGCGTCAAAAACGCTGGCTTGCCCCTCGAAGCGAAAGATTGAGCCGTACACATTGGGTTTGCCCAACAACACACAAACATCGTTGCTCAGGTAGCGGGTGGGAAAGTTATCTGTGCCATCGATGATCACATCGTAATCGGCCGCAATGCGCATGGCGTTCTCAGAGGTGAACGGTTCATTATAGATTTCGACTTCGATGCCCGGATTGAGATCGAGCAGGCGCCGCCGCGCCGATTCCACTTTGAGTTCTCCAACCGAAGCTGTGCCATGGATCACCTGGCGTTGCAAATTGGAAGCATCGACCACATCATAATCGACCAGGCCGATGTGGCCGACCCCGGCTGCTGCCAGGTACAGCGAGACCGGTGAACCCAAGCCGCCGGTGCCGATCACCAGGATCGAGGCGGCTTTCAGTTTGCGCTGTCCCTCTAAGCCAACTTCCGGGATCAGCAAATGACGGGAATAGCGTAAGATTTCTTCGTGGGATAGATTGGGGAGCATCTTTGGTTTCACCCTCCGGCAATGCTGGGAATGAGCAGGATGCGATCGTCCTCTTTCACAGGCGTGTGGGTTCCCTGCAAATCGTTGATGTTGTCTTCACCAATGAAGAGATTGACGAACGGACGCAGTTCCCCATCTTCGTTGAAGATATGGATGCGCAAAGCCGGGTATTGTTGCACCAGGCTGTCAAGCACTTGCCCGATGGTCTGACCGGAGACAGTCAGTTCGCTCTGTCCGTTCGTATAGGGACGCAAAGGAGTCGGAATGCGAATGGTTGCCATAGACCTTTCCTTACTAAACGATATTTTAACACCCTTGTCGTTCCACAACCGACTCACAAGGCGAAGCAGGGAAAATTTCAACCTTCCCAGCCTGCTGGAAGGGCTGTAAATAGGTTTCAACGCTTGCCTGGTTTTCGGCCTCGAGGATGAGAACCAGCGTATGGGCGCCATCCAGAACCGCATCGCCGTGGATGTGGATGCCAAACTGCTTTGCCTGGGTAGGGCTGAGATGTTGCAAAAGCATGGAGCCCATCTCAGGGTCTTTGGCCGGGCAGTGCTCAGCAGAATGTTGATGACGGACAAAATAGAGTGACATCGTAAACCTCCTGTTTAAGATGATGTGTTGTTTAAGGGGGAAATGGCTTGAAGAGCGGGTTAGCGCTTTGCGGCGGGATTGTCTCTGCGTCAATTTGCAGAGGAATTTCGTCAAAAGCTGAACGGTCTTCGCGCAGCATCCACACCCGATGCTGATCGGCAATCCCCTGCTTGACGGTTGTAATCAGATACGCAAAATAGGGCAATGCCCATTGCCGATCGAACTCAGAAGGGATGTTTGGCGAGTCGGGGTGTGAGTGGAAGACTCCCAAAACATCCAGGGCGGCCTGGGCGGCGCGTTGCTCAGCCCAGGCATAATCCTGAGGGGTAATCAAAAAGCGATTGTGGCGCGCCACGGCTTCACGGGCGTTCGGAAGGGGCAGAATAGCCCGCACGCGCCGCAATTGCCCCTCGATCTCCCCGAAAAGGAATCCAGCTCCCTCATCCGGATAAGCCGATTCGAGGTGCTGGGATAGCTCTTCGAGCAATGTCGCCGGTAAGGAAAGCGTTGTCATTCGCTTAACCTCCGCAAACGATGGGTCGGAAAGGAGCAGTTTAGATTCCCCATAGAGCTTTGTCGCTCAGGTACTTGTAACCGGCGTCGGGGAAGATAGTCACCACCGTACCGCTTTCCAGTTGTTCGGCAACTTTGAGAGCCGCCGCTGCGGCAGCCCCGGCCGAGATGCCGACGAACAGGCCTTCTTCTTGTGCCAGGCGGCGCACCATCTGGTATGCCTCTTCGGTTTCCATCCAGATGGTTTGATCGATGGCCGACTCGTCAAAAATGCCCGGCCGGATAGCGGTCGGCATATGCTTTAAGCCCTCCAAGCCATGAAAGGGGCTGTGGGGCTGGACGGCAACCAGTTTTATGCCCGCGGAAACCTGGCGCAGATACCTTCCGGCGCCGATCAAGGTGCCGCTGGTGCCTAGCCCGGCCACCAGATGGGTGACGCAACCCCTGGTTTGTTGGAAGATTTCTGGGCCAGTGGTGCAGTAGTGCGCCTGCCAGTTGGCCGGGTTATCGTACTGGTTGGCGTAAAAGTACCGCTCGGGCTGTTGGGCAGCAAGCTGGCGCGCAATGCGGATGGCGCCGTCTGAGCCTTCAGCGGGATCGGAAAGGATCAGTTCTGCTCCCAATGCCTTGAGAATGGCGATGCGCTCTGGGCTGGCGTTGGCTGGCACGACCAGGGTCACCCCAATGCCCAGGGCTGCCCCGAAAGTGGCGTAAGCAATCCCCATATTGCCCGATGTTGAATCGAGCAGGCGCTTGTTTCCTTTCAGCTTGCCGTCAGCCAGGGCAGTCCGCAAGATGTTCAAGGCTGGCCGGTCTTTAATCGAGCCGCCTGGGTTAAACCACTCCGCTTTGGCGAGAACCTGTACGGTTGGAGGAAGATGAGTCGTCAGGCGGCGCAAGGGAATCAAGGGTGTATTGCCAACCAGCGTTTCCAGACCTCCCGCAGACCGCAGGGGCGGGAGGGCAATCTTTGCTTGAAAGAGGTTTTGTGAAATTTGCACATCCATTTTTCTACTCCTTTTCAGGTGTCCTTAAACAAAATCGCCAACAGAAAAACAAACAGGTGGTTGTCCTGTTTCCCGGGATTTCTCCTGCGGGGGTGGTAACCACCTGTTGGGTTCTGTCGGCGCGGAATGGAGTTAAATGCGCAGCCCTGCGGTGGTTACTTCCCCCGCCGGCTACACATGCAGTTCATTCGAAAAATGCGCGCCATCCTCTCTATTTCCGACAATATTTGTAGTAATTATATGAGATAATTGTGGCTTGTCAAGGGAATTGGGGGTTTTGCAGGGCTTTAGCCTTCAGCGCGCAGAATCGCCAGGGTTGCCAGGAGCGCCACCAGTTGCAACAACTCGACATCTTCCTGTTTAAACGGTTCCCCGCTGATGGTGTTGACGACCTCGATGGCGCCTAGGGTGCGCTCTCGATAAATCAGCGGCACACAAATCAACGAAACGGTCATAAAGCCGGTCATCTTATCCACGAGTGGAGAGAAGAGCGGCTCAGCCCTGGCATCCAGCACCAGTTTTGGGGTGCGGCTTGCTACCACCCAACTGGCAATTCCTTCGCCGGCTGGCAGGCGATAATTGGTGAGGGTTTTTTGAGCGGCACCAAGCACCAACACAAACACCAGCTCATTGGTTTCTTCATCCAGTAACATCAAAGAACCGTCTTTGGAATTAACCGCCTCCAGCGCCGTGCTCAGGATCAGATGGATCAGGTCATACGGATTGGATTGCGGGGTGATCATTTCGATTTTGCTTTGCAAGCGCACCAGCGAGCGCATTGCCTGGCGTAAACGGGTAAGCTCATCGCGCAATTCCTGGTTCTCTTGCTTCAAGCGGGTATATTGGCTGACCAGCTCACGCAGGGTGTCATTGGGCAGTGTCATCAACCCCTCCCTTCTGTTGGCCTGGTAGGCCTTGGGAAAAACACCTGTTGCCGCTGACGATCCACAGCAGCGCACCGTCCTTTCTGCTCGACCAACCCTCGTTACCGACGGTTCAAAAGTGACGCCAGGGTGCTCGTCGGCAATTGTTGAGTTACAGAAACGAGATTTGTTTTCTGGTTCATATTTTATCAAAAAAAATGGACTTAATCTGTCCTTGTGCTCAAAGAAACCTTAACAAATTAGCAAGGTTGCCTACAGGGGGCTCAGGGAATCAAAAACCGGCGGCGCAGAACGTTTCAGGTTGCGCCGCCAATTCGTTGCTGGTCGTTTGAGAGCCATTTACTCCGTCTGGCTGACCTGGCTCTCTGACGACTCTTCTGCTTCGGCGACTTCCTCTTCGATCACGGGTTGTTCCCCCTCGCGGTGGACAATCACCCGCACCGTTGGCGATAGATCAACGGTTAAGCGCACCGGCACTTCATACAGACCTAGGTTGCGAATCGGTTGGGTATCGATTGCCCGACGGTCAACTTCATACCCCGTTTTGGCCTTGATCGCTTCGGCGATCATCGCCGGGGTGATCGAGCCATATAGCTTGCCGGTCTCGCCGGCTTTCGCCGCAAAGGTTAGCCGCAAGCCGTTAATTCTTTCCGCGATGCCGCTCAATTCCTGGTTCAGCGCCTGGCGGGCAAGTTCGGCTTTCTGGCGGATGTGTTCTGCCTGTTTAAGCGCCCCTGGTGTGGCTAAAACAGCTAATCCCTGCGGGATCAGGTAATTGCGGCCGTAGCCATCGGCAACTTTCTTGACATCCCCCGCTCTTCCCAATTTGTAAACATCTTTCAACAACAAAACTTTCATGTTCAAGCCCTTTCTACGTGCAGAGATCCGCTTCAAGCGGGCGCCGGCGAAGGGTACAACGCCAGAGCGGGGGGATTTTACCACAAATTGCAGAGATGGTATACTCATTAATCATGGAGAATTCGACTGCTGGCTTTCAAGAGGTTGAACACGCCGCCGACTGGGCGTTATGGGTCTGGGCGCCACAAATGAGCAGCTTGCTGGAGCAAGCTGCGCGGGGGATGCTGACCCTGGCGGGCGTTAAGGTGGCGGATGCGCCTGTCAAAGAGCGCGAGATTGAGATACCCTTTCTCGATCGAGAGCAATTACTGGTCAAGTTCCTGAGCGAAATCTTGTATTTTATCGAGCAGGAGAATCTCGCTTTCACCGAGGTTCACCTTGCTCTCGATCAAGACCGTCTCAAAGCTCGCTTGCGCGGTTATCCCATCCGTTCCCTCGAAAAAGCCATCAAGGCCGTGACCTACCATAATCTGGAAGTGCGCCAGACCGAGCGGGGGTATGAAGCGTACATCGTCTTTGATGTATAGGATGGCTCATTCCGCTACGGCGACCCATCGCTGCTCCCTGGCGCTACGCTCAATCGCCTCACAATACAACATTTCATTATGCCCGTCGACGAACGTGGGAAAATCCGGCGGCGCGGAGAAGTCTCCGGCTAAAAGATAGCGATAAAACTTGGCGCTCAGGTGCTTGAAGGTATCGGGAAAGCCTTCATTATGCCCGCCTGGATAAGAAGTTACCGCCCTGGCTTCAGGGCAAAGCAGCGCCGGGTCTTTCATCAAGACTTGATTGGGTTGCGTGCGATGACCGATCCATAGCTCGTTGGGGTGCTCTGAATCCCATGCTATTGAAGAGCGAGAAGCGTTGATCTCGAAGAACAGGCGATTTTTGCGCCCCGAGCACACCTGAGCGACCGTCAGCACCCCCACGACGCCGTTTTCAAAGTGCAACAGGATGCTGGCATAGTCTTCGGTGGTGATCGTTTGGTCAATGTAATCACTGGGCTGGAGAAGTTTGCCACTGTAGGTTTCCAGCGGTTTGGCGGGTTTCTTGCGCAGCGGGTGAACCGTTTTGAAATCGGCAAACACTTCCTTGACGCGTAAACCGCTGATATAGGTGACCATATCCAGCCAGTGCGATCCAATATCGCTCACGGCGCGTAAACTGCCGCCGAGCTCTGGCTGCAAGCGCCAGTTCCAATCGGTGGGGAAGAGCAGCCAGTCTTGCAGGTAAGACCCCTGAATGATGAAGACCTCCCCGATTTCGCCGCTCTGCACCATCTGCCGCGCTTGTTGGACAAGCGGATACATGCGCAGGTTGAAATTGATGGCGTTGACTCGTTTCAACTCCTTTGCCAGGGCAACCAACTCGGCGGATTCGGTAGAAGAGGTGGCTAAAGGTTTCTCGCAAACCACATGCTTGCCGGCCAGCAAGGCGGCTTTGGCATGCGGATAGTGAAGGTGATTCGGCGTGGCGAGGTGAACGGCATGAATTTCCGGGTCGGCAAGCATCTCTTCCACCGAGGCGTAGGGGCGAGGAATGCCCAATTCGGCCGCCTTCTGACGCGCCAGTTCGGGAGTGGCTTCAGCCAGACCCAAGACCCGCAAACCATTGCGGCGCAGCCCTTCAACGTGGGCGGGGCCGATAAAGCCGGTGCCGGCAATGCCAATGCCAAGGGTTTCTTTCGTGAGGGATGGATTCATGGCTCTCGCTCCGTTTTTAAGGAATTGAGGTAAAGATTTATCCCTGGCAAGACAAAGCCAAAGGGTAATCCAGCCAGGTTGCTGGAAAATTATAGCACAGTCGCCCCGCCTGGCTGCGTTTGCTACCACCGCCTTGCTTTTGTCTGCCTGACCCGAGGGGGTGTTATAATCTGGCTGAGCTCAGGTTAATCCAAGAGCTACGGTGTGGCCGGCCTTTAGCCTGGTGCTGATAAACTGCTTCACCGTGGAGACGAAAGCATAGAACGCTGCTCTCTCAGCCCTCGGCGGTGAGTTTTTGCAGTGCGTGGATGAGTGAAATAAGTTTAAAGGTGGTTTGTATGGAAGAGTCTTTTCGATGGGAGAAAGATTCGCTAGGTGAATTGCAGGTGCCGGCTCAAGCCTTCTATGGCATTCAAACGCAACGGGCGGTATTGAACTTCCCTATTAGCGGCCGGCGGCCCTACCGAGCGTTTATCTGGTCGATGGCATTGATCAAAGCCTGCGCGGCGCAGGTGAATCACGCCCTGGGCTTGCTCGATGAAGAACGCGCCGCAGCCATTCAACAAGCTGCCCAGGAGGTGATGGAGGGGAAATGGGACGACCAGTTTGTGGTTGATCCCTTTCAGGCCGGAGCCGGCACCAGTCACAATATGAACGTTAACGAAGTGATCGCCAATCGTGCTACCCAGATTCTCGGTGGTGGGCTGGGTGAATATCGCGTGCATCCCAACGATCACGTTAACATGGCTCAATCAACCAATGACACCATCCCAACCGCCATTCGGCTGGGTTGTCTGTGGCGATTGGAAGAGCTGTTGCAAGCCGTCACCTCGCTCACCACTGCGTTGCGAGATAAAGGGCGTGAATTCGATGATGTCTTGAAATCTGGGCGTACCCACCTTCAGGATGCTGTGCCCATCCGCCTGGGTCAGGAATTTGAGGCCTATGCCCGCGCCGTTGAGCGCGATCGAGAGCGCATCCAGCGCGCTACTCAAGGGCTTTACCGCCTGGGCATCGGCGGGACGGCCGTTGGCAGTGGTTTGAACGCTCATCCTCAATATCGTTTTCGCATGGTGGAATGTCTCAGCCGGCGCAGTGGTTGGAAGCTGACGGCCTCAGATAACCTGTTTGAATCGATGCAATCGATGGCCGATTTTGCCGAATTTTCGGCTGCGTTGCGTACCCTTGCCATTACCTTGACGCGCGTCGCCAATGACCTGCGCTTGCTGGCATCTGGACCAGCGACCGGCCTGGACGAAATTCGCTTACCGCCCGTGCAACCAGGTTCCAGTATTATGCCGGGCAAGATCAATCCGGTCATGGCAGAGATGCTCAATATGGTGATGTACTATGTGCAGGGATTGGATTACACCGTAGCCCTGGCAGCCCAAGCCGGGCAGTTGGAGCTCAACGTGATGATGCCGATCATCGCTCATTGTTTGTTCGAGATGATGCATTTGCTCATCACTTCTCTCGGTGCTTTTACGGAAAAGTGCGTATTGGGTATTCAAGCCAACCGCAACAAAGCAGCAACCTGGCTGGAAAAGAACGCCATACTGGTCACTGCCCTGAACCCGCTCATCGGTTACACGGCGGCAGCCGCCCTTGCCAAAGAGGCGATGACAAACGATCTCTCGGTGCGTGAGTTAGCCTTAAGGAAAGCGCGCCAGGGGGAACTGCTCCATCGCGAGAGCGGCAAACCATTGAGCGAGCGGGAAATTGAAATGGCCTTGAAAGACCTGTGGCGGATGACCGAGGGGGGCATCTTTGAGGGCAGTGTAGGTGGAGGATAAGGCAATCGAAGGCTGCTGTCTGGTATAATTTTCAACTGTGGTGCGCAAGAAAAATCCGGAAGACTTAACCGAAGAAGAACTGCGCTGGCTGCTGGTGGAAAAGCGCCGCGCCGCCAGGCTAACGCGCTTACAATACTATCGGCGCAGTGGGCGCACGCTTACAATTCTGCCAGATGAAAGCGCCTTAACCATGCAACCCCTCCGCTCCAGCGTGGAGGAGATCAGCCTTGACGAGGAAGAAGCCTCGAAACCCAACACTCGCCGCCGCAAAGCCCTGGACGTTTTTCTGCTCTTGATCGAGATTGTCGCTGTGGCGGGGTTTCTTTTTGTGGTTTTTAACGGCTTAAGTCTGATCCGCGAACTGAATCGGGAAGTGGCCGCAGCCCTGGAGCAGCCCACCTTAACCCCAACGCCCCTGCTGATGGCTGTCGTCTTACCTTCAGGACATACGCCGCCCAACTCCATAGGCGGCGCTCGTCCGAACGATGCTGAGATTCCTGAGCACCTCCGCCCGATTGTGCAGTCGCTTGCCAGTTTGCCCCTCCCTACCCCCAGTCCTCAACAGGCGATTCGCATTCAAATTCCGGCTATTCGGGTTGATGCGCCGGTGGTCCAGGGGGATGGTTGGGAACAGCTTAAGAAGGGTGTCGGTCAGAGCCTCGGTACGCCCAACCCGGGCGAAACCGGCAACATTGTACTCTCGGCTCACAACGACATCTTTGGCGAGATCTTTCGCGATCTTGACCAATTAAAACCAGGCGATCAGGTGATTCTATACACTAGCCAGCGGTCCTTTACCTATGTGGTGGTCAGCTCCAAAATCGTCGAACCAACGGCCGTTGAGGTGATGGCTCAAACCAGTGAACCGATTGTCACGCTCATCTCATGTTATCCTTATATGGTGGATAATCAACGCATCGTCGTCGTGGCGCGCTTGCAAAACGACGGCTGATACGATTTTAACCAGGAGTTTAGAATGAGTAAGAAAACCAAACGTTCGTCTCGAAGTTCTTCTGCTCGCCCCGGCGAATCAACCGCTGCAGTGAGCAGCGGTCAGATGCCTCCAAGCGTGTCGGTTAGCCCTCGCAGCAGCGAGAAAGCTTTTAATCCCGATTATTCGGATGTTATCAAAGACCTCAAGCGCATTGGCACATTGGCGGGGACGTTTTTCGTTATCATGATCATTTTGTCCTTCTTTCTGAAATAAGGGAAGCCAGCATAGCCCGGCAGGTGGTGCGCGCGTTCGTGCTAGTTTTATCTTCCTTCCTCTCCCCTCTGGGAGAGATGCCGGGAGTGAGGGTTGCTCCCCTCGCCCGTCTTGGGAAAGGAGCTGGGGGTGAGGGCATTCCCCCCTCGCCCGTCTTGGGAGAGGGGCTGGGGCTGAGGGCATTCCCCCCTCGCCCGCCCTGTGGGAGAGGGGCTGGGGGTGAGGGGTGTTCTCTAATCCCATCATGATGGAAGAAAGAGACTGTCCATCCCGTCCACGCTGGTCGACCCCGACCAAGTTTGCCGTCAGCCTGATGGCCCTTGCCCTGGGGGTTTACCTGCTGTTCCGCTTTAGCGCTGTCCTTCCGCCGCTTATCCTGGCGGTCATTGTAGCTTATGTCCTTTCGCCGCTTGTCACCCGGTTGCAAGAAGCCCTGCACCTGCCGCGCGGGGCAGCCATCTTGATCGCGTATCTGCTTGTTTTGGGGGCGTTAGCTGTGTTGGGTTGGCTGATTATCCCTCCCTTTATAGAGCAATTGAGCGGGTTAGGAGGAGACATCCAACGGTTGGCGCTGAACATCGAAACATTTCTCGGTCGCCGCCTGGTCATCGGCGGCTGGCAGATCAAAGCTGAAACCCTGATCGAACCGCTCCGCCAGGCGTTACAAGCCCTGGTTGAACAGGTTATGGCAAATACCGTTAACCTCCTGGCAGGGATCTTATCGTCGTTTGTGTGGGTGATCTTTATCGCCGTGGTGGCATTTTACCTCATCAAAGATGGCCAAAAATTCACTCGCTGGCTGGAAAGCCTTGTGCCGCCCGTCTATCGGGAAGATGTTCAGTTTCTGAAGGAAGAAATCAACACCCTCTGGGGAGCATTTTTTCGCGGTCAATTGGCACTAGCCGGTGTGGTTACCCTGATTTTTGCCGTTGTCAGCTTTGGGCTGGGATTGCCGTTTCCACTGGCTATGGCGATTTTCGCCGGTTTAATGGAGTTTTTACCCAGCCTTGGACATGGCATCTGGTTATTTGTGGCTTCTTTGTTGGCCTTCTTTGTCGGTTCAACCTGGTTGCCTCTGCCCAACTGGATCTTCATGCTTTTGGTGATCGGTTTGCACCTGATCTTTGAACAATTCGACCTGAATTACCTCATCCCCAGAATCATCGGACGCAGCGTCCACCTGCCTCCGGTAGTGGTCATTTTGGGGATTGTGAGCGGTGCGCTGTTGGCAGGCGTTTTGGGAATCTTTCTGGCCGCTCCGACCATTGCCAGCCTGCGCGTGCTTGGCCGGTATATTTACGCCAACCTGTTTGATTTAGACCCCTTCCCGATAGCCAGCAGCTCCCCGTTGCCGCCGCCCAACCCACGCTGGTGGCAAACGGGGAAAGAACAACCTCAGCCTTCTGACTCATCCAAAGGACGAGAGCTGCCATGACTACCTTCCCGAACTCTGAATCCTCTAGATCGCCAAAATGGGGCGCAACGACCAAGCTAATTGTCGGGCTGTCCTTTGTAGCGATCCTGGCTTTGCTGGTCATCCAATTCCGACATCTGGTTGGCCCATTGATCCTGGCATTTATGCTTTCTTACCTGCTCTACCCGGTTGCCAACTGGCTGACAAAAACCATTAAGCTCCCCTGGCAAACGGCAGTTATGCTGATTTACGCAATCTTGTTTCTATTTATTGTGGCTCTGGTTACTTTATCTGGAATAGCTGTAGTGCAACAACTGCAAAGTCTCTTCAACTTTCTTCAAATCAGTCTAAAGGGCTTTCCCCACTTTCTAGAACAGCTTTCGCAACAAACCTTTGTCTTTGGGCCATTTCAGTTTAGCCTTGCCCAATATGACTTGCCCGCGCTTGCCAATCAGGCGTTGTCGATCGTGCAACCGCTCCTGGGACGGGCCGGCAGCCTGATCAGCAGCATCGCCGCTTCGGCAGCGACCACCTTCTTATGGGGGTTATTCGTCTTGATTGTGTCCTATTTCTTGCTCGCCGATGCCGGTAAGCGGGTGCGGCATGAATTCGTTCACATTGAGATTCCGGGCTATCAAGCAGATTTAGAGCGGTTTGGGGCAGAGATGCGCCGCATCTGGAACGATTTTTTCCGCGGTCAGTTGATTGTGATCTCGTTCGCCATTTTGGCTTACTTCATCTTGCTGACGATTCTAGGGGTGCGCTACGCCATTGGCATTGCTGTTTTGGCCGGCGTGGGGCGATTGGTGCCTTACATCGGTCCCTGGGCGTTATGGATCACCACTTTTCTAGTCACCTATTTTCAATCCGGCAATTACTTTGGCTTGCAACCCTTGCAATATTCCATTCTGGTCTTGGTGCTGGCTTTTCTGACCGATCAGGTTTTCGATAACATCGTTCAGCCGCGTTTTATGGGGGAGACTTTAGGCGTGCATCCGGCCGCTGTTTTGGTAGCGGCAATCATCTTTGCCAATTTGATTGGCTTGATTGGTTTGATTTTAGCTGCCCCGGTGGTCGCTACCTTGAAACTGATTGGCACGTATGTGCTGCGCAAGATGCTCGACCTGGAACCCTGGCCAAGCGTTCAGCAACCTCCGCCACTTCGCCCCGTTCATCCTTTTGTCGAGGGGTCAAAGAAAACGATGAAATTCTTGCAGCAACGCCTGTCACGGAGCAGGAAAGAAAAATGAATGTCAAACGGTGGGTTATAATCAAAACAAAAAGGAGGCTGCCATGACGGTCAAAACGATGGCTCTGAATCTCAGCACGCGCGGCAACGCCGATATTCACGACTTAACCGAGGCGGTGCAAAACCTCGTTTTGCAAAGCGGATTGTCAAATGGGATAGTCACCATCTTTTGCCCCTCCTCTACCAGCGCCGTGACGACGATCGAGTTTGAGAGCGGCTGTTTGAGCGATTTACGCCGTCTGTTTGACCAGATTGTCGATCCTCGGCAACCGTATGCTCACAATAGCCGGTGGGGTGATGGCAATGGCCATAGTCACGTGCGGGCGGCTTTATTGGGTCCATCTTTAACGGTGCCGTTTGTCAATCAACGCCTGACCCTTGGCACGTGGCAACAAATTATTTTTGTCGATTTTGACATTCATGCTCGCCGTCGCGAGTTAGTCGTCCAAATTGTTGGCGAATGAGCGCTTTTGCCGAGCGGGGCTACGCTACAGGACGACCTCCGTTTCCTTTTCGCGCATGGTGCAGAAGGCGGCAATGGCCACTTCGAGCATATCGAGGCTTGGCTCGCGGGTTGTTAGCCGTTGCAAGGCAAGATTGGGGGCAACCATCCAGCGCACCCAGAATCGATCGAGATGATTAGCCGTCCAGCGGATGTATTCATACGCAAGCCCAGCCAGCACAGGGATCAGCAAAATGCGGGTGATCAAACGGACAGGCAAATCCAACGGCCCCAGGAGAGAAAAAATCAAGACCGAGAGGACAACCAGGGTGAGCAGGAACGAGGTGCCACAACGAGGATGTTCTAGCGGAAAGCGGGCGACTTCCTGAGGGGTCAATTCGGCGCCGGCTTCGAAGGCGTTGATCGTTTTGTGTTCCGCTCCGTGATAGGCAAACACCCGCCCAATGTCGGGGATGCGCCCAACCGCAACGATGTACCCCACCAGGAATGTCAGGCGGAGCAACCCTTCAATCAGGTTTCCCTGCCAGGCGCTCAGGTTCAGGAAGCGCTCGCCCAACTGGCCGAAAAGCGCCGGGGCAAGGAAAAACAACCCGATGGCAATTGCCAGCGAAACCCCCAGGGTCAGATAAAGCGAGGCGCCTTCGAGCTTCTCATCCTCGCCGCTCTGGGTGTTTGCCGAAAGGGTGAGCGCCCGCATTCCCAGGCTCAGCGCATCCCAAAGGGAGATCACCCCGCGCAAGAAGGGGATTTTCATCCATTGACTGCGGTAGATCGGGCTGAGGGGTTCGGTGTGAATGATAATTTGTTGATTTGGCGCCCGCAGGGCGATGGCAACGGCGTTGCGCCCGCGCATCATCACCCCTTCGATCACCGCTTGACCACCGTAGGTGGGCATTTTCGATTTTTCCATTGGCTAACCTCTACCGGTAAATTTCTCGTTGATTGTACCAGAACCTGGACTGGCAATTGAACGCAAAATCCCATAACCAGCGCCGATGGTGCAGGGCACCTCTAGGCGGCCAGGTTGTAGAAGAAGTGGATCAGGGTTTCAATCCCTCGCCGCCAGGTAGGCAGATGTAGCCGTTCGTTTGGCGCGTGAAGGTTGTCATCCGGCAAACCAAAGCCGCTCAAAATGGTTGGCATACCCAGGAGCTGTTGTAATTGAGCGACCACCGGAATGCTGCCACCTTCACGCTTGAAGGCCGGCTTTTTTCCCCAGACTTGCTCCATTGCCTGGCTCAAGGCAATGACTTCCGGGCGGTCGGGCTCAATCATGGCGGGCGGGGAGCCAGCATGTTGAATCAACTCCCAGCGCACCGTGCGCGGGGCATGGGTTTGCAGGTAGTCTAAAAGTTGCAAATAGACATCGGCCGGGTCTTGATCCGGAACTAGGCGGCAGGAGATTTTCGCCATGGCATAGGCGGGCAAAACGGTTTTTGAACCTTCACCGATATAACCGGAATATAGTCCGTTCACTTCCAGAGTCGGGCGTGCCCCGACCCGTTCGGCAGGGGTGTACCCTTCCTCACCGAACAAAGCCGGCGCGCCCGTGACCTGCAAAAAATACGCCTCATCCAGGGGCAGGCGAGCTATCTCTGCCCGCTCCGCCTCACTCAGCGGGCGTACCCGGTTGTAAAAGCCTGGCAGGGTCACCCGTCCCTGTGCATCATGCATTGCGGCAATCAGCTCACATAGCACCTGAGCCGGGTTATGCACCACGCCACCGAACGTCCCGGAATGCAGATCGCTGGCTGCGCCATAGACGCGCAATTCAAAATAAGCCAAGCCGCGCAGGGAAATCGTGATAGCTGGTACATGCGGGGCAAGGATGCCCGAATCGAGGTTCAGGGCAACATCGGCTTGCAGCCGTTCGCGGTTCTCGGAGATGAATTTCTGCAGGCTTGGTGATCCGATCTCTTCCTCGCCTTCCACCAGAAAGCGCAGATTGACATTGAGCCGGTCGGTTTTCAGGATGGATTCGATGGCTTTTAAGCCTGCCAGCAACTGACCTTTCATATCGGATGCACCGCGGCCGTACAAGTAATCTCCGTTCACGGTGGGTTCGAAGGGCGGACTTTGCCAGAGTTCCAGCGGATCAGGTGGCTGAACATCATAATGCCCATAGACCAGAAGGGTTGGGGCAAGGGAGTCAGGACAACGGTATTCCCCGCAAACAACCGGATGGCGTTCCGTAGGGCAAATGGCTACCTGGCTCATCCCTAAGGCGCGCAGTTGCTCTGCCACCCAGGCCGCTGCAGCGTTCATTTGCGCCGCAAATTGCGGCTGCGTAGAGACAGAAGGGATTTTGATCAACGCTTTTAATTCTTCTAAGAATCGCTCCTGATGGTTTTGGGCGTAAGCCAGGGCTGCAGTACGGTTTCCAGACATCTTCACTCCTTTTCGGATTTTGCTCAGCGGCGCAAGGGACTTAAGGTTGAGGATAGCCATCAGAGAAGGCGCCTGGCATTGTTAAGGGCGCCGATTAAGCCCGATAGGCTACCCAATCCCATCCCTCTGAGCAGTGATTTCTTAGCATATTATACTACCTTGGCAGGACAGTTGCCTTCTCGCTCCATGGGGATTATAATCTGACTAGTCAGACTGGTTAGATAGTAGGTTGGCGATGAATCTCTGGCAGTCGCAAGAGGCAAAAAGCCGTTTCAGTGAGCTGGTCGAGCGCACGCTGCGCGACGGCGCGCAGATTGTCACCCGGCGAGGTAAGAAGGTGGTCGTGATGCTTTCTTACGAAGAGTACCGTCGTCTGATTGCCCGGCGGGCAAATCTGGCGCAATTCCTGCTTGAATCGCCGTTAGCTGGGTCGGAGCTCCCTCTCGAGCAGGATAAGAGCCTGCCGCGTTCGGTGGATTTGCAATGAGCTATCTATTAGACACCTGTGTCCTCTCCGAATTCACCCGTCGCCAGCCGCAAGAGCGGGTGGTGCGCTGGCTCTCTCAGGCGGATGAGGAGACGCTATTATCTCGTGCTGGTCACCCGCAATACAGCGGATTTTCACCCCTGCGGCGTGGCACTTTTCAATCCCTGGGAAACTTCATGACACCATTGCCTCAATTGTGCTTTCCATGACTTGTTTTGGAAGCACATCGAGTTTGCGATAATTTAATTGCCAGGATGCGTAATTACCTACCAAAGGCTCTATTTGACAGGACAGACCGTCCACGAAGTTTTCACCAATGCACGAATAGCGCTTCCATTCGTTACTTCGTGGTCAATTCGTGGACGGTTTCCTCAGCAAATTATCAACCCGACTTGTGATGGTAGGTTGTTACTTATACGGACTGTCTGGCTGCGGAGAATGCATCTGAGAATAACGGCAACCAACTCACTCGACAGATAAAATATATGGCTATATAATATGTGCAACTAACATAGTCAGAAAGGAGCCCAAAATTGGGCATCAGAATCTCAATTGCCGAAGCCAAGAAGGATTTCTCTACGCTGCTCAAGCGCGCTCACCAGGAACTGGTAATCATTACCCGGCGGAACAAACCGGAGGCGGTAATCCTACCCTTTGCTGAGTACGAGCGCCTGCAGCGGATGATGGCCTATGCCAGTATGGTGCGTCTCTCCCACGAGCTGAAGGAGGTCGGCGTGAACGCCACAGACTTATATGAAGCTTCTCGAAGCGAGCTGGAGGGGCGTTCGTGATCATCGATGCCAGTGTCGTGCTGCGAGGGTTTTTCCCCGATGAAGAAGGGCAGGCGGCAGCACAAGCGATCCTTCATGCCTATGTCCAGCAGGAAATTGATCTTCAAGCTCCGACCCTGCTTCCGTATGAGTTCATCAACGCCATCCACCAGGCGGTAAAGCGCAAGCGCCTTGATGCGGCAAAGGGCAAGGAAATTCTGACTGCCTTTTTCGATTTAGGTATCCGCACGGTGGAGGTCTCGTGGCAACGGGTTTTCGAACTTGCCACCACTTACGATCGGTCAGCCTACGACGGGGCTTATCTGGCGTTGGCAGAGGCAACGGGGAGCAAGCTGGTGACGGGTGATCGTCATCTGTATAATGCCGTCAGGGATCATTTGCCCTGGGTGCTTTGGATCGGGGATTATTCCCCCATATAGGCAACTCCTGGATTACCATCGCGATCACGGAGAAACAAGCTCTGTGTCATTCACCGCAGAGATCATCAAGGAACTGTCAAGGAATCATTTGCGTATCGCTATGCAAACCACCTTTCCCTCACCCACCCCATGATGACTTTTCCTCCACGCGTAGTTTTTGTCGGCCTCCTCCAACGCGAGTTCATCCTCTTGCCGGATGGACAGTCGTTCGAGGATCTGATCGGGGGGAATGCGTTGTATTCGGCGGTCGGGTGGCGTCTCTGGCAACCCGATCAGGTCGCCGGCCTCGTTGCCAGAGTAAGCGAAGATTATCCTGCCCAATGGCTGGATGAACTGGTACAAAAGGGGTTCGATATCCGGGGTGTGCGGGTCGAAAAACATCCCTTCGATGGGCGTGCTTTTTACGCTTATCAAGACTTGCAAACTTTCAGCCGCGAAGAAGTTGTCTTGCATTATGCCCGCCACCGTCTGCCCTTCCCAAAGGCGCTGATGGGCTATCAGCCTCCTCCCCCTTATCCGGATAGCCGTACCCAAAGCCAGCCGATTTCATTGCGCTCAACTGATCTCCCGAAGGGATATCTGGATGCCACGGCTGCCCATGTCGCTCCGGTGGACTATCTTACCCACAATCTGCTGCCCTCCCTGCTGCGCCAGGGACTGGTCACCAAGATCACCCTTGCTCCCTCCCCTGGATATATGCTGCCGACCTTTTTGACAGATATGGCGCAAATCCTGCGCGGCCTGACCGCTTTTTTACCCACCGAAGATGACCTGCGCAATTTATTCAAAGAACGCACAAAAGATCTGCGGGAGATGATGGAAGCCCTGGGGGAATTTGTGGAAATCATCGTGGTGCGAAAAAGTGATCTGAGTCAGTGGGTGTATGATGCTCGTAGCCAAAACTGCTGGTTTATTCCGCCGTACCCGGCGCGCACGATCAGCCTGCATGGGACGGGGGATGTTTTCTGTGGGGGATTTTTAGCCGGCTTCTGCGAAACCTACGATCCTGTGGAGGCTGCTTTGTATGGCAATGTCGCCGCCTCGATCGCCTCGGAGGGCATTGGTCCATTTTACGCCCTAGATTGTGAGCCGCGCTTACCGCGCGCCCGCCTCGAATCCTTGCGCCAGGCGGTGCGAAAAGTATGAACTGGACACCCTCCCCCCATCTGCTGGAACGGATTTTGAACTTTGCGCTTCAAATTCAACGCATTGCAGCGCCAACGTTTCACGAGGGAGAGCGGGCGCGCTTTGTTCTGGAACGTTTCCAAAACGAGAACGTCACTGCAGTTTTTAGCGATTCTGTTGGCAATGTGTATGCCCGCCGTCAGGGACAGCGGAAGGGATTTCCCGTAATCATCACCGCCCATCTGGATACGGTCTTTCAGGCACAACACAATCAGCCCGCGGTATGGAAGGGAGACTGCATATCTGGGCCTGGCATTGGCGATAATGCCTTAGGGATTGCTGCTCTCTTTGGGATACTGTGGGCGTTGGAAGAAGTTCCTATATCGCTCTCAGCGGACCTCTGGCTGGTGGCAACGGTTGGCGAAGAGGGGTTGGGCAATTTACGCGGCATGCGCGCCGTGGTCGATCGGTTCGGTAACCGTGTCTTAGCCTATCTGGTGCTGGAGGGGATGGCGTTAGGCCAGGTGTACCATCGCGGTTTGGGCGTGCGGCGCTATCGCCTGAAAGTCGAGACGGCTGGCGGGCATTCCTGGGTAAATTTTGGCCGCCCATCGGCCATCCATCACTTAGCCAGATTGATTGCTGCCCTCGATTCGATTTCTATCCCCCGCTCGCCGCGCACCAGCTTGAATGTGGGCGTAATCTCAGGGGGAATTTCGGTGAACACCATTGCCCCGCTCGCCACAGCCGAACTGGACTTGCGTTCGGAAGACCCGGCTTGTCTCGTCCAGCTCACGCAACAGCTCCTACAGCTTGTGCAGAAAAGCCGGTCAGAGGGGGTACAGGTCAGCGCCGAATTAATCGGGGAACGCCCAGCCGGACACCTTGCGGAGGATCACCCACTGGTCAAACTCGCCCTGGAATGTCTCCATGAAGTTGGCATCAAGCCTATTCCAAACATCGGTTCGACCGATGCCAATATCCCGCTCAGCCTCGGCTATCCGGCGATTGGGATCGGATTGACCTACGGAGAGGGCGCCCATACCGTCAGGGAGAGCATCTCTACCCCTCCGCTACGCCAGGGGATGATGCAGTTGATGTGCTTGCTCGATAAGCTCCAGACCTGGACTTGATAACCCCGACCTGATTTATGGTAAAATCTCAACCAAACGAAAACTTGCCATCGCCGCAATCTGGAAAACAAAGTACAAAGGGCGAGCAAAAAGCGCGCTTCAGCCATAGGGCAGGGAGCTTATCAAGACACCCCTTCGACTTCTTTTCTAGATGCTTGGGTGGTAAACAAATAAGAGCAATTTCTAAAAGCTACTACCTGAAGGAATAGGTCAATGAAAAGGTTTACGCTTATCTTTTCTCTGCTGATATTGTTCTTTGGAATTGGCTATCTGCCTCGTTCGGTGCAGGCGCAGATGGAAAACCCTCCCCACGCCAGGCCAACCCGCCCAGCCCCTACCCCGACCCAACCGCCCGATGAAATGCAACCTCAAATTATCGGCGGCAACCCTGCAGATGATGGAGAATACCCCTGGCAGGTTGCGCTGGTTGGTTCGACTTATGCCAATCCTTATGATGGGCAATTTTGCGGCGGCTCGATCATCGCTCAGGGTTGGGTCTTAACGGCTGCCCACTGTGTTGTGGATGATGATGGCACGGTGAGCAACCCTGCCAGTCTGGATGTCGTCGCCGGCGTCAACCTGCTGAGCAGCGGGCCGACCTTTGGCACACAGGGGCAACGCCGAAAGGTGGCTCAAATTATTGTATATTCTTCGTTTTACTATATAAATGGCAAAATTCCGGAGAATGATATCGCTTTACTACGCCTGGCTGCACCACTGAATTTGAACCCAAAAGCGCAGCCTATCTCCCTGGCTACCCAGGCTGATTCACCTCGTTTTGCGCCTGGGGTGACAGCCACTGTCAGCGGCTGGGGCCGGATGAATCAACCTCCGCAAGAACCGATTCTCTTTCCGGATGCATTGATGGAAGTCCAGGTGCCGATTGTGGACCAGATCATCTGTTCCGCAGCATATGCGGGTAAACTTACGCCGAACATGCTTTGTGCGGGATATGCCGCTGGCGGCAAGGATTCCTGTCAGGGTGATAGCGGCGGGCCCTTGATTGTGCCGGATGGCAGCGGGGGTTGGCTGCAGGCCGGCATCGTCAGTTGGGGCGAGGGTTGCGCCGAACCGAACAAATATGGCGTCTACACGCGCCTGGCAAACTATACGGGATGGATTAATTCCTGGCTCAATCCGACTGCTGTGGTGTACTTGCCTCTTGTCATCAAAACGACCGCAACGAATCCGGGCAGTATTCCCAACGGCGATTTTGAACAGGGGGATACCGCCTGGACTGAATATTCATCCAATGGGTGGGATCTGATTGTCAATAGCAGT
>Ga0308410_1000425_pt1 | contig 22703 bp, 18 predicted proteins | sample HotsprOSTMatCore_FD_203467 | JGI IMG/M metagenome (GOLD analysis project Ga0308410, IMG submission 203467) | Hot spring phototrophic mat microbial communities from Octopus Spring, Yellowstone National Park, Wyoming, United States -... | ecosystem: Environmental > Aquatic > Thermal springs > Hot...
TTCACTTCGTGTGGATACCGAAATACCGCCGCAAGATTTTGGTGAGTCCAGTTGCCGAGGAACTAGAACGGCTGATTCGGAAGGTTTGCGATGAAAGGAAGGTAGAGGTAATCAGCCTCTCCATCCAACCCGATCACGTACACCTTTTTGTTTCAGCTCTTCCAAGGCATGCTCCCTCTGTCCTCATCAACACTATTAGTGGTGGTGGGTGACCTGACCGACCTGCGCCGCTCCGCCCGCACCGGAATGAAGGGCAGGAAGGCCAGCCAGAAGATCAACCAGATGGCCTACGACCGGCTGCATGCGGAGCAGCGCTACAAGAACCTCATGCGGGGCGTGCAGACTGACTCCTGGACGGAGAAGAACACGTCCTCCACATGCTGTCTTTGCGGTGCCCGCAACCCTGCCTGGCGTAAGCACCGCGGTTTGTGGGTGTGCGGGAGGTGTGGGTTAATTCTGCAGGCCGATCTCAACGGCGCGGCCAACCTCTTAAAACAGTACCTCTTCGGGGACTGCCGCAGCAGGGCACTGCCTTTTGCTTTCGGAAAATCGCGGATCTGACGCTGGGACAAGAGGTCCAACAAATTCGTGCAGGTATCTCTAAGGGCCGCTTAAGCGGCACCTGGAGTAGTCGGGACGGAAGTGACGGTCCCCTCCGGGAGACCCTCCGGTGACGGGTCGAGAAGGGTCGCTCGTACCGGTGTAGCCCGGCAGACGCATGCGCCTGCCGCCAGGAAGCCCTACCCTTTTAGAGGTAGGGAGGAAGTCACGGATGTACAAAAGGGAACATAAGTCAATATGTTCCCTTTTGTATTTGTGGCTAGGGGGCTTACTATTAGGTAAGCAGCAGTTGTTTAGGTCATGGCACCTTGGGGTGTTCCGCTTTGGCAGGAGAAGAACAGGGCACTTTGATTTACGGAAGCTGGACGATACAAAGATTCACGCTTCAGCTAAGGCTACTGAACTAAAGCTTTTAGAAAGAGCTAAAACACTTCTTATAGAAAGAAGGGAAAGGCGGCTCCTCCCCTACCTTACGGAAGGGGTCTCCGCCGCCGGAATTTAGATGAAAGGGGTAGATTGTTATGCCTGGTCAGCATCAAATACCTTTTGATACTGGGGAAGAAGAAAGATTATTAGGGCCTTTGTCAATATCAGCAACTCTTTGGTTGGCCGGAGGGGTATATTTATCTTATCAATTTGCTAAAGTACTACCACCTCTTCCGCTTCCTAATTTATTTGCATATATACATTATATATTTCCCTTATTTGTTGCAGTAGTTATGGCATTTATAAAATACAAAGATATGACAATATTACAATTTATTTTACTATGGATACGTTTTCGTCGTAGAAAAAGAAAATTATTATTTCACCGGCAGAATCCTACTATCTAGTTAATTATATCTGTTTTCGATGTTTCCAAATAGAGGATACCCGAGATAAACATTTCCCTTCTGAAATAGAAAGAGAGCCTATCACTTTTCCCTGTATTCTATTTAGAACAAAAAACAACCAGGCGTTAGCGTAGGTGGTAGGAGCGTTCAAATTTAATTGAAAGGAGGTTGTATAGGAGGCCGCTTTTTCCGCTGCTGTTAAAACAGCGTAATTTTTAATACGGAGCTCCTATACCTTTATACCTTTATGAACATCTGGAATGTTATTGGACTTATATTTACTTTAACAGCATTTATTGCAGTAATGTATGTGCTTAATAAAAGTCAGTACATTAAAAAAGAAAGAGCTCAGGATTTATTTCAATTTAAAAAAATATTTGATGACGGTCTTATCGAGCTTCATAATGGAAAATATCGCAGAATGCTTGAAGTTGAGCCTATCAACATGTATTTAAAAACTCCTGAAGAACAAGAGTTGATATGGATGCAATTCCGCAACATGTTAAATGCAATAAGCATTCCTATAACAATTTTAGTACAAAGCAGACATAAGGATATAAAACCTTATGTTGCAGAATTACGTGATTCAGCCAGTAATCTTCCTACCGCCCCATTAGTAAAATACGGGCTTGAACTGGCAGAATACCTTGAAAATGAAGTAACAGAAGAACAAATTAAAGACCATCGTTACTATATTATTTTAGAAGCCGACCCAAATATTAAAGAAGGAAATATAGATATTCCTAATGAAACTGTTTCAAAGCTTGTAAGAAGCTTCCAAAAACCACTTTCTAAAGAAGAAGCTGAAGATGTAGCCAGACAAGAACTTGCCGATCATATAAATATTATTGCTTCTTTTTTATCTGGGATAGGTTTAAATGTATATACTATGGACAAAAATGCCGTTTTAGAAATGAGCTATTCTGCCTTAAATAGAGACCTTGCGCCAGTAGCAGATTATGAAGGAATAGTGCTTTCAAGCAGCATATATACCAGCTCATTAACTAAAGAAGTAATCAATCAATCTGAAGAAAACAAAAACGGCATAAAGGAGGAAAGAGAAAATGCTTTTTCTCAAAAACAAGAAGAATATTCAGAAGCAAAAGAAAAAATATCAGGATAAAGAAAACAGTGAAAGTATTTATCACTGCGCAACCGAACATGATATCGCACCCTCCAGTATTATTGAAGTTGCTCCTGGAGAGATACGCATTGATGGCAACAATAAAAAAATTACTGTTAATGATTATTATATAGAAATAGGAGCAACGGCGGGTGATGTTAGATTTGTCAAGACTTTTTATGCGGTCTTTGCTGGTACGCACACATGGGATGGAATGCTAAATCCTCTCTACGCTGGGGAATTTAGCGATGGAGATGTAGATGTTTCAATCAGGATAGAACCTGCGGATACAAGCCGGGTTTTACGAGAAATTGCAAGAAGAATAGCTGGTCTTGAATCTGATATGGTGCTTATAAATAACCAGCAAAAAATACAGGCCATGAGCATTGAAGTAGCCGACTTAAAACGACAACAGAGAAGGCTGCGGATGAATGAGGAAAAAATATTTCAAGTATCTCTTCATGTATCTGTTTCAGCATTAACTTATTCAAATATGCGTAAAGTGGCAAATATAATCGTAAAAAAATTAGCTACGATGAATATTCATCTCAGGTCTTGCGATCTTTTTCAGCTGGAAGCTCTTACTCATATTACGCCTTTTGCCTATATTCCAGAAAAAAGATTCTTTAAAACCCTTGAATCATCCTGCGTCGCCGATCTATTTCCGTTTGGATTGGGGGGGTTATCGCATAAAGACGGCATTGTTCTTGGTTATGATCAAATGGGGCATCCTGTTTTTTTTGATGGATGGCATCCTAAATTTGATGGATATAATATGGTTATATTAGGCAGAACTGGTTCGGGAAAATCTTTTTCAGTTAAACTGATGACTATGAGATCTGCTGTTAAGGGTATTCGTACGGCGATTATTGACCCGCAAAGAGAATATTATCCTATGGCTAAAGCAATGGGCTGTCCTTTTATATCTTTAAGCCCAGATTCCCCTGATAGAATAAATATTTTTGACCTTGAGCCGCAGGTTGATGTAAATGGTAATGAAACTTTGTCTATTGAAGAATCTGTAAGATCGGCGCTTCCTGTAATATACAGAATGATTCGCTCAATTGATGAAAAAGCCGTTACGGGAATAGTCAAAACTAAGCTGCAGAATTATATGTTTCAAATGTACAGAAATTTTGGGTTTACGGATGATGTCCAGAGCCTTTATAAACCTAAAAAAGGCCTGATTATAAAGCCGGAAAAAAAAGAAATGCCAACGCTCAGCGATTACCATGATATTATAAAAAATGATTCTGATTTAAAAAATGTTGCGGAGTATTTGAAGGTTTTTACCCAAAAGAGCAATAGCAGATTCCAAAGCATCTTTGACTGCCAAACTAATGTAGATATAAAAAATGCGCCCTTTTTTGTATTTTCGCTTGCGGCTCTTCAAAATGATGAAATAATGAAACCTATCGGTTTATATGTAGCCACCAAATGGGTTTGGGAAAAATTTGGCAAGAAAAATCCTAATATCAAAAAGAGAATAATAGCGGATGAAGCTCATCTGTTGATGGGGGATAAAGAAAGCGCGGATTGGCTGATTTCTGCTTTTAAGATGGCCCGCAAGTATAATACTTCAATGTGTGCTGTTACTCAAGGGTTTGCTGATTTAGTTCGCGTTCCGAATGGAGTTGCTATTCTTCAAAATGCTGCTGTTAAGATACTTTTTAGGCAAGATCCTTCTGATATTAGCGCTGTTAGTGAATATCTTGCTCTTTCTGGCGGTGAAAAGCGCGAAGTTTTAAGTTCCACAATTAAAGGGCATGGTATTCTTAAAGCGGGAAACGAAAGTACTGTAGTTTATTTCAGAGCATTTCCTAAAGAATTTGAACTTTATAATACCGATCCGAATATTTCGCAAAGAGAAGCTATAAGCAGCTGGGGATAAAATTTTAACTTGTTTGGTTATAATACTTTGGAGTACGGGGCCAGCTTCAGGTTCTTGGGAATATTCCGCGCCGCTATTTTGTGGAATAAATATTTTGTGGAATAAAAAGGAAAGGAGGCAGAAGATTGCGCTTTTTATTATTATTGATCAGGGCGCAATGCTTTTCAATTTAGTATGTATAAAAAGGTAATCGTGTTATTGGTGATATTTTTTTTATCAGCTCCATTATATACTGCTTCGGCTGTGGAGCAGCCAACTGTAATTGAATTTGAAATGGAAATTGATACACATTTATATGAGTATGGTTATTCGTCTAAAGACGTTGAAGAATATATAAGAGCGCATAATTTTTATGTATTTATCAATAGAAACCCCGTCCAGCTTAATTTGAGCGGAGAAAATATTCGTAATCTTGCACGTGGTTATAAAATCATAAAACAAATTGAAAAAAGCACAGGCATCCCGGACGGTACTTATTGGTATTGCATAAGTCATGGAATTAACGGCATTAAATCTTCTGAGCATATCTTTACAGTAGAAAACGGTCGCATTAATTATATTGGAGCGTCAAGAAGCGGAAGACACCTTTTCAAAGTTCTTCTTAACACTTCTCCTGCAGAAAGTCCGTTAAAAAGCACATCGGAGCTAAATAATAACAATTTTACACCAATCTGGGGTAGGTCGATAGAAAGAACATTCATAAATGAAAAAAGCGATTATGGCGATAAACCTATTTGGAAAGACATAGAACAGGATTCAAAAACTTTTTGGGGCGACGTAAATCCTGATAATTCTATGGCAGCTCGAATTTTCACAAGCATGGTTCAGGATATCATAATAAGCATATGGCGTTTTTTTGGTCTGCACGATCCGGTTGTTTTGTTTTTTAACGTTAATCCGGCTGATGTGTACAGTGAAGAATATTCATCAATGTTTGACGAAAAAAGGCTCAGTAAGACTCTTTACGTTGATCCCGATAATGCTTTTTTATATATGTTTACGAATACCGAATACAGCATTATTACTAAAGTGTTTGATGCGTTTAACAGTTTTCTCTTAATTCCTTACGTTATAGCAATTGCAATTGTAGGGGCTTTAATTTTATTAAAAGGATTTACAGCAGAAGAAAGATCGACAATCAAGATATTGGTCGGGGGCATTCTTCTTTTTCCGTTTATGTTAAAATTTGTGCCTTATTTGTTTGAACCTTTATTTTGGTTGAATTATACCATTGTAAGAGCGTTAGGGTCGGTATTGCTTACATCGGACACGGTAAAAGAAGCGGCCCCGCTTACTCGTCCTTTTGTAACAATTTTAATTGGTAGTGGAACGGGTATTAGTTCTCTTGGAGTTGTTATAGGTACGTTGGTGCTGTTTTTGATGACTGCGATTTTAAATTTTCAATATTTCGTACGCCGTTTTATGATAGCACTTTTGTTGATGATGTTTCCAATTGTCGCGTTTTTGCAGATATTTCCTGGTACACGTCAGGTATTTAGAATGTGGTGGAGTGAATTTGCAGCTAATTTATTTTTACAGTCTGCGCATGCGATGGTCTACGTGATGTTTATTCATTATATATATGAAGCGCAATTGCTTTTTGTTCCAATTATGGCTATGCTAGTAACTCTTTCGGCTATGACGGCTTTTGTCCGCAATTTGATGGGATGCCGTCCAGGCTCCGGTATTTCAGGAATGGCCGGAGGTATGCTTGGCATTAGTGCATTAATAGCAGCCGGCAGAATTGCAAGCGGAACTATAGGAGGACTATTTGGCGGTACTAAACAGTATATGCCGGAAACAGGCGGAGCTGCCGGACATAGTAATAGAAAAGTTGCTCTTGCAGGTAGTGATATTTCCGACATTCAAGGCGGCAGCGGATTATACCCTTCCGGCGTTCCTGTCGGAATCGGACCTCAGGCTTCTGTTATGCAGGCTTCTAGAGGCGAAGGCGTTATGCCTTCCGAAAATTCTATTGATGGGCCAGGCGCTTCTTCAGAAGCTTCTTCTGTTTCAGCAGAAAGTACAGATTTAAAAGGAGATATAGAAGCTGTACAAAAATCGTCTGAATCTACATTGTATCCTGATTATAGAATTGGCAGAACTGGGCCGCAGTGGGGCAGAAAGCCTCTTGTCCCTCAAGCAGATGTTTTTAGGACAGCAAGAAAACTTGCTGCTACAACAGTACTTGGCGGAGGTATGTTTTTAGGTGCTATGGTAGGAGGTGCTGCTATGGGACCCGCGGGGCTTGGTTTAGGAGCTATGGTAGGCACTAAAGCAGCAAGTATTGGTGTTAAAGCTGGGAATTATTTAGGAGGTATAGTTGAAAATCGTATAGCTACAAGAAAAATTATAAATGATATTATGCAAAAATACCCTGATATGAAGCAGGATGAAAAACACGGTTATATGAGAGCAACTGTCATGGCCGCTACAGGAGTGGACGCGACATTTGATGAAATCCGAAACGATAAGGTTATGCTTAATCAATACAGAAATTTTGTTGATTCAGCAGGTTTAGCAAATTTTTACAAAACTCTTGACAGCTTTTATGCTTCCGAAGAACAGCAAAAAATGTGGGATATAACTGCTGTAGCTCGTGAACAGTACGCCTACAACAATCCGACTGCATCTCCTCAGCAGATAAATAATTATATTTTAAACGATATAATTAGACCTGCTATGTCTTCGCAACAACAAAATCAGCAAATCATGCAGAGCCAACAGCCTATGGCATATGCTTCTGAAGATGAAAATGCTGAAAAAACCGAAGAACAGCTTTTCTAAATTATCGCCGCAGGTCTGTTGTGACACTCCGCCGGGAATAAATTCCCACGGCTTCTTCGGGCACCCGTGCCTACGCGGCAGCCAAGCCTCTGTGCCGTGGGCACTGCCTGCGCTGCCGTAGCTAGCGACGGATACCTCGGGCGGTGCCTGCCCGTGCCTGCAGTCGTGCCTCAACTGGCCTCTTGGACGACAGACACACCTTCCGGTTTCCCGGAAGGCTTTAGATAACGAGAAAGCAACTTCTTTCCTATGTTAGCCGCCGCATTGAAGTCTGCGTTGCCGCGTTTGCCGCATGAACAGCTATATAGAGGAGCGCCAGGACAGTATCCTTCCGGCTCTTTGTCGTAACGCACTATTTCGCTGCCGCAGACGTGGCATAATCTGCTGGTGTTATAAGGACTTACCAGGCAGGTTAGAATACCTTTTTGCCAAGCCTTGTATCGCGCGTATTTCTGTATCCTGCCCCGCAACCAGTAACTGCGTCTTTGGTTTGCTTTTGCACTGTATCTGCCTTTTTGCGACGCAAACTTCTTCAAGTGCTCAAAAACAATGACTTTCGCTCCATGCTCAATGGAAAAATCTACTATTCTGCGGCTGATGCGGTGAGCTTCATAATCGTCTATATTTTGTATCTTGTTCCATAAATGCTTATTATCTTTTTCGCAGGCACTTAATATCCCGGTCTGACTCCGCTTGACGGCTATCTTCCCCAAAAGACGCTTCCTGCGGTCGTGCAGCTTTCTGCCGCCACGAATGAATTTGACGGCAGCTGCCGTACCGTCGCTCTCAAGGATGACGCAAACGGCAAGCGAGTCATTTATGTTCAGGTCGACAGCGCATATTCTGGCACTGCTCCGCAGCTGCTTCTTTACAGGAGGCGGAGCCTCGAGCTCTTTGACAATAGGCACATGAAGGGAGATATGGTTGGACCCGATGACTGCAGATGGACTTTCAGGTTTCCATTCTTCATTCCAGGCCGGTCCGCTGTACCTGTACTTTACCCAGCGCCAGTTGTTGCCGTCGTAAAGGCGCAGGATGACGCCGTTTTGAACCCAGCGGTACTGCCCGGCGTAAAAAACGGGATTAAAGTTAAATTTCCTGGGCGGAACCGGCGGACGGTGGGTATATTTTTTGCTTTTGGCTTCAAACTTTGCTTTCTCTCTGCGCCACTTTTCCAGGCGACTATAGAAAGACCTGGCCGTACCCAGAGCGGCGTTTATGGCCGCCCTGCGAAACATCGCCGGAATATAACCGGAAACCTGCTCTAAAGAAATTATCGGCTCCGGATTTTGCCTGGTGCGGTGGGTTAGTTTTTCCAGTATCGTTAGGGCATGTTTGTTGGGATATTCCAGAATTTTTTCGTGGGTCTGGATCACTCCAAAATAAAAGGAGACGACCCGGTTGAACAGTTCTTTCGTGGTTGAAAAATACATGTCTGTTTCAGGTCTCCTGTACAGTTTTAGCTTCACTGTTTTTGTAACGCTGGCCATATCTTAAAGTCCTTTCTGGGCTTCAATGTACTTCTGGATAATTTCTTTGGAGACATTACCTGCAGTAGCGGCAAAGTAGCTCCGCGTCCAAAGGGACGGCAACTTAAGAAGCTGGGGAAACTCTCTGCGTAAATGGTGGGCTGTTATGCCTTTGATTTCCTTGATAACATCTGCCGCTGAATCAGAAGGCCATACTCGAACAAACAGATGGACATGATCAGGCTGTACAGCCAGCTCAAGTATCCGCCATCCTTTTTCTTCACATTTTTGCTCTATAATTTCGCGGCACCGCTGGGCAACGTTTCCCACCAGCACGGGTTTGCGGCGCTTGGGCGTCCAAACCAAGTGATACACAACTAGATGTACTCTGTGTTCATCCCGAAGATATTCCATGTTGATATTATATCATACAAAGATTTAATTATCTACAACTAATGGTTAAAACCTAAGAAAAACCCGCCTAACTGTATGGGTTGAAACCCAACAGCTTGCGGCGGGTTGATTTCTGTCAACTACCCACAACTTTAGTCGTGGGAGATTCAAAAACGGAAAAATCTTATAACAAAATTCTGAAAGGAGGCAGAATAGGTTGTTAGAGCTCAATTTAAAATAAAAGCGGCAGGGCTCTAAACCTGATAAGGAAATGCCGAAAAAATATTGTATGATTGGAGTTCAAATACTTATTTTTTTTATTATCATAACAATATTTATGCCGCAAACAGCAGCCAGCGGAATAGAAACGAGATTTGGCTTTGATCAGCTAATACGAGAAATGGACTATGTAGGAAGCATAATTATAGCAACCATAAGAACGCTAGCTACAATTATTACAGTGCTTCTTATTTTATCTGTTGGTTATACCCTATGGCAGGCAAAAGATGGGGTAGCTCTTGAAATAGTTAAAGTAAGGATTTTTTTTATATTTATAGGGTTGCTGATTATTTTTATAGCAGAACCAATTGCTAACTTTATTTTCTATTTAATGAGGTGGTAATTGCTGTGCACTATGATGAGAACGACAGAATGCTTCAAAGAGCAATTGCAGCTCCTGTAAAGTTCGCTGGAAATACATTAAAAACAGCAATTAAAAAAGCGCTTGCACTTCTGGCTAAAAAAGCAGCGCTTTGGCTGTTTGCATTAATAGTAAAGGTTCTTGGAGCATTGGCTGTAGCAGTAGGCATTCCTGCTCTCCTGATCATAGGTATAACAGCGCTTGTAACATTATTTGCTATGATTTTTATCGGCAATCCTTTTACTTTAAAGTCTGAAATGCTTGATGCTCGTAAAGCAGGTTATTATGCGGGAAAAGCAATGGCAATATATATAGATATTGATGAAGAAGGTTGGGATGAAGAAGCTGATCAAAAACTTATTGAGTTATATAAAAGCTATGAGAATAGATGTCTGGAAGGACTAACTTCTTTTGAACAGATGCAGGCCAGACAGTATGCCTTACCTTTTGAATTAATTATGAGTATTGATAATGCTGAGATTGTTTTATGGGATAGCACAATGATGAAGTTAAGGGGACTAAAAAGATGGGAGCCAAATCCAGAAGAAACCTACAAAGCATTAAAGACAAAATACAAATGGATTGAAGATAAGGTTATTTATAAAACAAAATTTATTTATTCATATTTTTACTCATATTATTATGATGAATATATTCCACCTGTTATCTGTCCGGTAACACAAAATATATTGCGAGAAGGTTATAGAGTTACACATTTTGTTTCTGACAGCCGAAAAGATGTACCGGTAGAAGAAGAAATTTATTTTAAAGTAAGACTTTTAAAAGAAGCTAATACATTTGATAATATATATGTTTTCGAATATGGAGATTATATTACAACAAAAAATCTGGCAGAAGGGGAAAGAATATATTTATATAAGTATCCAGAAAAATACAGCACAATTTATGGCGTTCCTAAAAAATTAAAGTTTACTGGTTATTGTGTTGATAATTCAGGGAAACATCTTCCGCCTTCTGAATGCTCTGGTCCTTTTGCCAATATGCAGTATGAAGTAGGTGATGGTTCGTTTACTAATCCTTTTACTGTAACTGCGAATCCAGCTTTTTTTGCTCCAGAAACATTTTTATATATTGAAAGTAAGGGATATGCTATTGCTAAACAAGTTCCAGATTTAAGCCTCAGTGATGGGATAGGAATTCTTCTGCCTAGAGGAGAAAATATTAACTTTGGACAGCAAAATTTAAATGTTTGGATAATAAATGATAAAAAAACTATTGATATTAAATCTGAACATGACCCGTATAGTAATGCTCTATTAGGAATGTCTTTAGCTGAACAAATTGATGCTCAGGCAAAAGTCCTCAGAAAAGAAATAGAAAAAAATTTTCATCCAGACGCTTATAATATTACTTACGAATTTAGTTACGAAATTATTGAATCGACAAAAACTTATAGACCTGTTGTTTCTGTTACAGCTGCAGGAGAACAATTTGAACGTTTAAAAAAATATGCAGAAGAGCGTTTTGGCCAGAAAATCAGTCCTGTTTGTATAGAATTATTGCTTAGCGGTGCGTTGGATGCTAATCCTAATCTTAGATTTCACTATACAGTCAATTTGGGTGATATTTATTTCAGCGGATATGATTTAAACATAACATATAATAAAAACTTTGATAGCCCATTGATTTGGCCCGTACCTTTTCAATATAAACAGAGAATTTCCAGTCCGTTTGGATATAGAATTCATCCAATATATGGCAATATAAGTTTCCATGGAGGAATAGATATAGCAAGAGAATGGGGTGCGCCCTGGGATGCACTGCTTAATAAGCCAGTTCTTGCCGCTATGGATGGAATAATTGTTTTTTCGGGTTGGATTAGAGGTTTTGGTAACTGTGTAATTATTGATCACGGTATAAATAAAAATTTAGGAAAAAATGTAAGAACCTTGTATGCACATTTAGATAGTTTGGTATATAAAAAAAGCGGTATAGAAGTATATGCAGGCGACATTATTGGAACTATTGGCAGCACAGGTGACTCAACCGGTCCTCATCTTCACTTTGAAATTCATCTTGATGGTAAGCGAGTAAATCCTTTAGATTTTTATCCACCAAGCTTATATAATTCCCTTCTTTAATTGTTTCCACCGGCTACCGGAAAGTCCCTACCCGTAAAGATGGGGATAAAAGGTAGGCATTTTTTTAATCGGAGAAGTTAAGGAGGGGTAGTTTACAAAAGAGGAGGTTGTAAAAATATGAAAAATATTAGCGAAAAGAAAATATATAAAAGACCGCGTTTTCCTCCATTGTTGTTAAAAATATTTATATTTATATCAATGCTTTTTTTAGTCTTACCCTCAATTACGTTTGCAGACAATAATATAAATGATAAGTATACTTATGATAAGTATACTTACACTGTCCAAACAGTGTTAAATATTCTCGAAGGCAGATTTATACAAGATAACGAAAAAATAGAAAAAAAAGAAAAACCTGATATATTTTTAGAAGAATCAAAGGATGTCGAGCAAGAAAAAAATAATATATCATCAGAAAAAGCATCACAGGAAATATTGGGGAAAGAGTATAAAATTGCGCCAATTCCTTCTTTTGAAGGTTCAATTATGGAAAGGTTACAAAGAGAGAGTGTTTTATCATTAAATAAAATAAATCAAGGAATTGATGATATAGGAACATCTTTATATTATGCAATTTCGCAAACATTAATTGGGCTGGCTCCAATAGTCCTTGTCGTCGGCACACTTTTTATGATGTTTTCACGCGGCAGAGGCGTAGGTTTAATTATGCTATTCGGGGCACTTTTATTTATTGTTTTATTTGCCCCTGAAATAGTTAAGCTTTTCATTAGTATGATTCAGGGGATTTTAAAATAATAAAGCAACAAAGGTGGGAGAAAAATGAGCTTTTATGCAGATTTTACTATAGAATGCGTTAATCCAAACAAATTTTTCCCATGGCCAGCTCCCAGAGACTTAGATATTGCTGCAGAAGTATCAAAGCATATTGCGCTGACATCATTTCAGCTGCAAAAAATGGGATACTCATCCAGAGTACTGAGCAGGCTTGTAAAAAAAGGAATTCTTTATAGATATAAAGTAAAAACCTCAAAAGATGAATCGCTTCCCAGTATATATACTGCTGGATATACTTCGCAGGTTATTGCAAAACTTCCAACACCGAGATTTCCCAGGCTTGATGTTCTGAGAGCAATACTGATGATTAACCAAGTAATTATAAGCATACTGAGCCAAACCAAGGCCATTGTTGATATAGATATCCGCCGGCCTGTTCAGATTATTACAGTCAATAATCCTGTAGCAATACTGGTTGCGAAGGATATGAGTTATCCCAGGCTTCCGCTGCAGTACGGCATCAGACAGGCAATCGTCTTAATTCCTCATAGTGATTTTGCGGTGCCCAATCTACCCTTCAGATATGTGCTGGAGAACGAATTGAAATATGAATCATTTGATATTCAATACTACAGCAGAATTTTAGAAGGTCTGGTGCCTGTAAATATTTCTTTTGAAAAGAAAAAAGGGCAGGAAAGGCTGGAGGATATGTTGCAGAAAATAGCAAAATTTTAACTTTCTATTTAGGAGGTGAAATGGCGGCGTCTTTTTTGAAAAGAAATAAAAAGAAATGCCGCTGTTTTTATGAAAGAGATTACAATAAAAGACATTCAAATTTTTATTCTAACAGGAATAGTTTTGCTGATTGGATACGGTGATTATCATTTAGAAGCTTTAACAAATTTTTCTTCTAAATGGTTTTTCACGGTGTTTGGACAATTTTTAAGCTGGCTAACCTCTATCATAACACCCGATATAGCACTTTTTTGGGCTGGCGTGATTATATTTTATTATCTAGTAACATATCAGAAAAAAAGTATTTCCGGTTCTTTTGTTATAGTTTTTTGTGCGACCTTTATTTTAGGCCGCGTATTTAATACACCTATTGAAGAAAATATTAATACGGTTTACTTAATAATGATATATACAGTACCGCAAGTTATCAATCTGCTGGTTTATTTAATACTTAACAGCATACACTGCCTGATCAGCGAAAAAAAGGAAGGATGTGATTGAAGTGTTTTTAAAAATAGGTTTTGACGGAGGTTATGGCAACACAAAGCTGATTTCTTCAACAGGTCGTAGAATAGAAGTTCCTTCGGTTGTAGGCGCTGGTTTTAAAAGGAGCTATGGCGATATATTTGGAAAAAGAAAAGGATTAGAGATAGATAATCTGCATGCCTGCGTAGACGGAGAAGATTATTTTATTGGGGCGCTGGCGTTAAAGGAAAGCAGAACGCCATCTGCTGCTTTTGCAGAAAATAAAATAAACCATCCTAATACCAAAGCGCTGATAGCTTCGTTAACAGCTCTTGCAATGGAAAAGGAGAAGGAAAATATAATTATAGTGGCTTCCCTTCCGTTTGTAGAATATAAAAATCAAAAAAGAGAATTTAAAGAATATCTAAACAATTTTGAAGCGAAGGTAATACTTTACGATGGAGAAAAAGAAATTAAACGCCATGTATTCTTCAGATATGCAGGTGTAGCTCCTCAGGCAGCTGCGGCAATTTATTATCTGCCAGAAGTATATAAAGAGATTCTTAATGAAGAAGATATAACAATAGCAGTTATAGATATCGGAATGAAAACGCTTGACGTTGTAGTTGTAGAAATTGCAGATGATATACAGATTATTGAATCAATGAGTTTTGGCTTCCATACGGGTATATCTCTGCTGCATGACTATTTACAAAGGGCCATACAGGATACTACAGATTTAAGCCTTAATATACCAAAATTAGATGCAGTTTTGAAAAAGGGTGGAAGATGGGGTAGTTTTGATTTTTCAGAAGCCATTGAAAAGGGAAAAAAAGAGCTTGCTAAAATGATTATAGATGAAATAAACGAAAAATGGGGCCAGGAGCAGAAATACAAAGTGGGGAAAATATTTTTAATAGGCGGCGGGGGAGAATATCTATATGAAGAGTTGAAAAACAGCAAGGATTTGAAATTTATCAAAAATCACATCGAGCTTCCTGCAGAACCTCGTTTTATTAATGCCCGGGGCTGTCTGGTAAAAGCTCAGGAAATAGAAGAAATTGTTTTAGAACAAAATGTTAGCTATTTATAATCCTTATCAAATTTGTTCTTTTTTAAAAAAAATTATAAAGTTTTATGGTTTTTGTATGGCAATCTGCCATATGCTTTTTATTATCAATATGGCAGGTTGCCATACATATGCCATACGATACAAATCGAGTTAAACTGAGCATTTGTGGGATTTTAAGATGATTTTTGTATGGCAATCTGCCATATGCTTTTTATTATCAATATGGCAGGTTGCCATACATATGCCATACGATACAAATCGAGTCAAACTGAGCATTTGTGGGATTTTAAGATAAGCTGCGATATGGCAATCTGCCGTATTGCAGCTCATCTTATCTAATGCTGTTTAAAACCGGAGGAATAAACAAATGCCAAAACATGACAGCAATAAATTTACCTTAAGGTTAACAGAAGAAACAAAAAATATTTTAAATAAAATAGATAAAGGCAGTAAGACGGATTTTATTAACAGTGCAATAGCTGCTTATTACAGCAATAGAATTGAAGCAGAAAAAGCTTTTAAAATAACAGAGGAAATAACAGACGAAAAATCCTTTAAAACAGCAGTTGTTCAAATATTGGGAAGTATAGAAAAACATATAGAAAAGATAAGTTATAACTTTCAAAATTTATATGCCGGCGTCAGCAAAACCAATCAGATTGAAGCAGACATAGAAAAAAAGAAAAAACTAAAAAACTTTATAAGAAGAGATATAGAATTTTAGCTTTGCCAACAAAATTAACCAAGCTTAAAAGAAGGTGTGTTTTTTATGAAATCAGCACGATTATTTTTAAAATCACCACAAGAACAGCTTAAATATTATATAAAAGAATGCCAAAGTCAAATAGAAAAAATAACAGAAATTGAAAAACCTGAAGAGCTTCTGCTCAAAATAAGCCAGATTCAATCTCAATTAGTAAAAAGCCAAATTCTCTTACTGGACTTATTTGAAGAAATAGAGGCAAAAATTGTTAAAAGCGTAGAAACTGATGTTCTGCCTTATTATAAAACTCTGCCTGGTGGGGGAATAAAGCTTCGCGTTCCCTTATATCCACCCAAAACCCATATAATTAACAGGCTGGAATTTAACAAAAAGGGTAAATTCTCCACCGAAACCTATCAAATGGCACGAAATAAATGGCTGAACATAATTCAAAAGGTTCAAAAAAAATATAATGGCCCTCAAATAGACCCCTGCTTTATTCTTATTAGAATTTACGCAGCCTTTAAAAATCAGGACATAGATAACTACACAATTAAATTTATTATTGATGCCCTAAAAGATTCAGGATTAATAAATAAAAACGACAGCATAATTCATGTTAAGGGCTACGGCGTAGAGCTGCTTTATCATAAAGACCTGGCCTGCACAGATATTTTTATACTGCCATGCCATTTATCTTTTTTTGAAGAAAACGGCCTGCTCTCTGTAGACAAAAATACGCCCGATAATCAACTGACAATCAACGCATAAAAGTTAAATAAGGAATAAAAAAGTAGTTAAATATAAAACAAAAAATAGTTAAATAAGAAACAAAATGATAGTTAAATGAGAAACAATCTGGTAGTTAAATGAGAAGCTCAAAAATTACAAAATGAGGGTTAAAACACGGGAAATCACATTTACCTCGTTTTTTAATGTTATTTAACTTTTTTAGGCCCAATTACAATACCATTAAAATCCCGTTAAATAGGCACTTCTAATATTATTAAAGACCTCAAAATCTTTGGTCAGGCAAAGCGGTCTATGAGGGGGTGAACAAGACGAGGCCTTTATTCTCTGCACTATACAGTCTGACCAAGACCCTCACACCAAGGCAGGGTCACCAAAACAGAGCCACCAAAAATCTAGAGTAATAACTTTAAATCTTATTTTAAATCTTATATGAAAGGAGGCGACTTAATGGTATTTTCAAAAATTGATTTAGAAGAAATTGCAAATATTCAAGAAGGTAAAAAAGAAAACAGTGAAAAGAAGAAAAATATAAGGTTGACGGGAAAAGATATTGGAGCGCTAAAGGCTATGTTTTTATTTAAGGGCCTCTCTACTTATGCGTTAGCAGAAAAATACTATTCAACCTTAACTTATGCACGGAAAAGATTGTCGGAATTAAAGGCTGAGGGATATATCAGCAGCAGGGGATATTATAAGGCAAAAAAAATAGACAACGGTAAAAAACAAAACAGCAGAATAGTAAACATTTATTATCCCACCTATAAAGGAATACGGGCAATCGATGAAAATATGGACCCGCGAAATGTTGAACCCGACAAAAAATATCTTGATGTTGCTAATTTGGTAAGCGAGCTTTATCGCAGAATTCCTAATTTGCTTTCCCGCCGCCAGACGTTGCAGAGGTTCGAATTATCGAATTATCAACCGCCGATATGTTCTATTCCAACCTCTCCCCCCCTGATCCTTTATATCATCGGAGAAACGCGTTGGCATGAAGAGATATCCAGAACAATAGGTTTTATCAAGGTTAAACCTGAGCTTGGTAGGCATATAATCATTTCGAAAGACTATGAATATGGTTTTTTAACCCTACCCAACTCATATTTTATTCATTGGGACCATGCTTTAGAAGTGGTTCCTAATTTAGCGAAAGATATAAATTATTATTTTAAAGAATTTCAAGAAGTTATTGCTGAACAATTTCCCGGCGCCGTTTTTCTTCCTTATGAACCGCCATATTTGCGCGTAAACACAGGCAAAAAAATCATATATGTTGCTGAATTAATTTCTGGTTCAAATTTTTTGCGGTTGCATTTATGCAAGCCTATTCAAAATGTATATGTTTATGCTTTTGAAAAATCGAAGAAGAGTTTCAGCGGCATTAATCTTGAATATGGGTCTTTTGCTTTTTTTTCCAGACAGGAACAGAAGCTTTATAAAGCAGCGTTAAATCCTCAGACAGGACGCATGAGAATTATTGACTACGATTTTTTTGAAGGGAGGTGAAAAATTGGAGTATATTGCCAAAAAGAATATTTATTATGGCGTATTACTTTTTGTAGTCTACCTTATCAGTTGGCAGTTGAATATATTAATATACAGCATTTTACTTACTGCACCGATTATTATATATCGTTTTATTGCCCCGGAGCTGGATTGGCAGAGACCTGCGCTTCTTGGCTTATTTTTATGCCTTTTATGGTTCGCCGCCAATGTATTGGCCTTTTTTTTTCTTGCCCCTATTTCGGACATTGGCGTAAGCAGAGCTTTTAGAGAAATATTTACCGACCTTCTACGTTATCCTGAGCTTATTAACAAGGCCTTAGGTTATAATGTTTACAGAATGCGCTTAGCGGTCAATCTGGTACTTCTTGGTAGTTTTACACTTATTCTGGTCAATACGCCTACCGGCAGAGGGCTTGGTTTGCACCGGTTGTTTGAGATACCTAACAGCATTACTTTTTCCAAGCGCAATACTATGGGCTCAGCACGCTGGGCCACAGAAAAAGAGCTGCGCAGATATCTTACCTATCAAGGCCCGGGTCTTATTTTGGGCAAAAACGAACGCAGCGAGCTGTATATTCTGCCGCATACTAGCAGAGAATTTGACTATCAGCGGAACCAGCATGTTATAGTCTTCGGCGCCACCGGGTCGGGCAAAACGGCGTCATTTGTCAAGCCCAATGTGCTTCAGGCGGACACGTCGTATGTCATTACTGACCCTAAGATGGAGATATACAATGAGCTTGCTTCTTATCTGCGTGATCAGGGTTATGATGTATATAAGTTTAATCTTGTCAATATGTCGGATTCTCATAGATGGAATCCTTTTTTAAGAAAAAATGGCACCTGCGGTTTAATATCTGAAGATGCTGTATACATTGCTTCGTCTATCATTAAGAATACCAAGGACCCATTGGAAAAGACCAGCGACCCTTTTTGGGAAAAAGCGGAGCAATCACTTTTATCATCTTTAATTGCGTATGCCATCAATCACTTTGACGATGAGGACAAGACTTTCGACGGCATTTTGCAGTTCGCCACAGGCCGCACGCCGGCAGCTCTGGACTATGATTTTGGCAGGCTTTCGCCTTCCGATCCGGCCAGGCGGACTTATAATGCTTACGCTCAGGCGCCTGAGAAGGTAAGGGGTTCGATTATCATTTCTCTTGCGACCAGGCTTCAGCTTTTTCAGTCCAGAGATGTAGCGAATTTAACTTCAGCATCAGACTTTGACCTGGAGGAGCTGGGCGAAAAGAAGACTGCCGTATTTGTCATATTATCGGACTATGATGAGACGCTCAACCCTATTTCCGCATTATTCTTCACGCAGGCTTTTCGGAGTCTTTACAGACTGGCCTTGGCGCATCAGGGCGCACTGCCGCAGCATGTGCGATTTCTCATGGACGAGTTCTGCAATATTGGTTATCTGACGCATTATACGAGAATGCTGTCGACCATGCGCAGCCGCGGCATATCGGCGCAGATGATTACACAGTCCCTGGGTCAGTTGGAGAACCGCTATCCCTTCGGGCAGTCCAATGAAATTATCGGCAACTGCGATATCAAATATTTAATGGGCGCTAATGACGCAGCTACAGCAAGGTATATTGTAGAGCTGATGGGCAAGAGCACAGTAGAACAGGAAACCCGTGGCCGTTCAGACAGAGTTGTAATAGACGCTGGCCATATTGCCAAACGTGAATTTGCCAGGGAGCTCATGACGCCCGATGAAATACTGCGCTTAAATAATCGCGAAGGAATTCTGCTTATAAGAGGCGCACATCCTGCAAAGATTAAAAAATTACATTATACTGAACATCCCAATGCTCACAAAATCAGACCTGAAAACCGGAACGAACCTTCATCATCGAAGGCTTTAACCGTAGAAGACGAGCTTTTACAGGCCATGAATGCTCAAATTGAGCAGGATGTTCAGCCTGATCATAATATCAGGCCTCCCATTCCCGACGAAGAATTTCATCTGTAAAATCTGCTGATTTATGGAGCATAACCGGAGCTGACCCGCCGCAAGCTGTTGGGTTTTAACCCAAACAGTTAGGCGGGTTTTTTGGAATTTCAACCATAAAAAAATAAAAAAATAAAATTTTAAAAAACAAAGGAGGATTTTAAAAATGCAAACCCTGTTAAATAATAACATTCAGATGAATAATAGCCTTCAGAAAGAAGACATTACGCCGCAGGTTTATGCGGCATTTAAGAATAAAATAAACATCAAAATTGAGCCTACAAGAGTCGAAGAAATGGAGTATGATGGCGAAAAATTCCCCATCCTTATAGCTCCATTGGGCAAGCTGAAAGGAGTTATGCCTGTTTATGAAACAGGAATTGGTATCTTTAACGGCACCAAAAAAGAGTTTATGGAGCTGAGCGAAGAAAAGCGCAACGAAATTAAAGGGCGCATGATTGGTCTTTTAACTGCTGAACAGCCGTTGCCTGCCAGAGTCATTAAAATCGAAGGCGAAACTGCTGTTCTCTCACGCAAAAAAGTTATGGAGGACAAGGCAATAGAAACCTTAAAACGACTTCATGTCGAAAAAATTGAAGATGCTGTAGGCAAAATTGTAACTGCTGCTGTAATTGTGCTTAAAAATGATGGAGCAATAGTAGATATCGGTGGTTTTGAAGCCTTTTTGCCTCGTTTTGAGATAGACTACACCAACCCTTATCCTGCCAGAGCGCTGGGAGTTGGCAGTACTTTTGATGTAAAAATCATTTCATTTGAAAATAATATTCTTACGGTAAGCCGTAAAGCTCTTCTGCCTGATCCATGGGATACTATTGATTATAAAGAAGGCACCATAGCCAGGGCCATAATATTAAAGCCTCAAGAAAAGGGTGTTGGCTACGTAGTTGCCTTCGAACCTGGCATTACTGGAATAGTCAGAAATTATTTCCCATATTATATTCCCAAGCCTTTTGAAAAAGTCGCGGTAAGAATTGACGTAATCAATAGAGAAAAGCGTTATATACTGGGGCGTATTATTTCTCTTTAGAGAAGATAAGCCTATTTCAAAATTCCAGATACAGGCTTTAGAGCCGCAGCTTTGAAAGCTGCGGCTCTAAAGATTTGTTATGTGGTAAATACATAAAATATCTCCTTAGTTATCTAAGGAGAAATCTTTTATTTTTTTTAAAGACCATAAAACAGCGCAGCAGAAGCCTGCGCTGAAAAGAAATCAGCGCTCAGCGCTGAGCGCTGAAAAAACAAACCCCACAAAAGTGGGAAGGCAACCCCTTTTGTGGGGTTGCCTTCCCTCTAAAAAAGACCCACGGTAAAATATCAAGGGGAGAGAACTGGAAAAATTAAAAAGAAAAGATAAAAAAGGCAATAGTATCCCTGCAGGTGCTACTTACAGCATCTGGAATAAATTAGGATATGTAAAAGAATTACCTTTTCACCTCCTGTTTTTGGTAGATTTGGCCTTTACTCAGCAGTGCAAAGACCAGGCGAACAAACTTGCGGGCAGTGAGCACCAGGGCGCGTTTATGCTGATGCTTGTTGACCTCATTATACTTGGCGTAGTAGTAAGCCTTATACTCCTCATTGTGCACCCGCAATGAGTTAGCGGCTTCTACCAAGTAATAACGCAGATAGCGGTTGCCGGTTTTAGTCAGGCGTCTTTCTTCCGCCTCGAAGCTGCCTGATTGGTATCTGGACCAGGTTAGCCCTGCATATTGAGCCAGAGCAGCCTCGTTATCGAAGCGGGAGATATCACCGATTTCTGCGACAATTCCGGCGGCAAAGACAGGGCCGATGCCTGGGATTGTATCGAGTGTTTGTGGTATAGCCTTAAGCTCACGAGCAATGAGCTTGTCCAACTGCTTTATCTGGTTTTTGAAATACTCGATATTCTGGATAGTCATGGCGAGGGTAACCCGGACGGAATCTTTCATCTTTGGATTCAAGCGATAGGCCTGTCGGGCGATAGTTTTCAATTCCTTAGCCATATTTTCCGGGTCGTTTAAACGATTGTTTCCGTTTCGGGTAATAAACAAAACGAGCTGATCCAAATCCATCTCCATTAGGTCATCGGGGAAAAGGTCTTCCAGCACTGCCAGGGAGGCTTTACCGAATGAATTACTAAAAGGGCTATTCTGCAGGTAGTTAGAGAATTTGAGAAACACAAGGTTACAAGCCCTGTTTTGCTCCATAGTTAAAAGTTTTATCAGATGCAGCCGGTAACGGGTTAATTGCAGTAGAGGTTGTGTAGTAAGCTGCTTTTCCGAGAACGGCCTTAGGTGTCCAAAGCGTATTCGTTCAGCAATGAAGTAGGCATCGAGGTTATCGGTTTTAGGTTTTTTAGGGAAAGAGCGTTTGAAGCCGCTCACCAGAGCAGGGTTGAGCTCGTAGACAAATGCTTTCCCCTGAAGCAACGGGCTGGCCAAGAAAAAATCTCTCAGGTGTGCACCGTAGACGGAGGTGGATTCCAAGCCGACATGGATCTCTTCAGCTTCGAACTCCGTAAGGGCTTCCACGAGCTGTGCTGCCCCGCTTAAATTATTTTCAAATTTTTGGCTGGGCTTAAGCTGATTGCCTTCGGAATCGAGGCAACAAAGCGTAGCATCGGTAGCGCTGATATCGATGCCCGCATAAAGCTTGGAAATCACGGGGTTCACCTCCCCCGGTTGGCCAAATTAGGGCGTGCCCCTGAAGCTTAACGGGTCAACAACCTCGCCGAACGATGAGAGCTCCCTTGAAGGAAGTTACGGGTGCACTTCAGGTCTGCTGAACCCTGAAGGTAACAACCCTAAGGTGCTCAGCCCACGAGTCAGAACTAACCGTTAAGCTCAGGGACTCACTCTTATCAAAGCAGTCCTGCTGCAGGAGGAAAAAGAGGAACCCTGACCAACCTACGTTGATTGTACTCAGGGGAAACGCCCTATGGCAAGATTTATTTTCCAATCAAATTATACGAG
>Ga0308410_1000426_pt1 | contig 22692 bp, 16 predicted proteins | sample HotsprOSTMatCore_FD_203467 | JGI IMG/M metagenome (GOLD analysis project Ga0308410, IMG submission 203467) | Hot spring phototrophic mat microbial communities from Octopus Spring, Yellowstone National Park, Wyoming, United States -... | ecosystem: Environmental > Aquatic > Thermal springs > Hot...
CCGCTTGATCTGGACTTCCATTTCGGCTACAGTCATGGGGTCACCTCAGCAGGCTAGAGTGAACCTAGCATACACCAATTTTGCGAAAACTAAAAGACACTAACCGTAATGAAGCGCGCGAACTCGCCGCCTTGTACGACCGTGACATTTCCATTTGTCTCCATGTCATTGCGAGCCGCGAAGCGGCGAAGCAATCTCCAATCAGCGATGTGAGGATTGCTTCGTCGCAAAAAACGCTCCTCGCAATGACAACCGAAGGTGCTGCCCGCGACGCTCTCCTCGCCGCCGAAGCCGCGCGCTCGCGTGCGTTCCTCAAGCAAATGGGCTTGCGTGAGGTTGCACCGCCGGCGGAGATTCCCGCAGCGCTCATTGCGCGCGAACAAACGATTATCGCCCAACTGCGCCAGATTGAACAGGGACTTGATGTGCACCCCCACGCCGAACGCGCCAGCGAACGCGAACGCGCGCTCGTCGCCCAGCGCGGCGCGCTCGTCCGCGAACTGGATGAGGTGCTGGACGCGATGCTCGCGGCTACGCCTGTGGCGCGTGATTACGTGGCGCTTCGTCGCGGCGAAACGCCCACCTGGGACGATTTGCGCGCGCTGGCAGAACGCCTCGGCAAAGACACCGCACTCGTCGAGTTTCACATGCTCGATGACCAGATCGTCGCGCTGGTCTGGCGCGCGGGCTGGGATGCGCCACAATTGGTCGCGCTCCCGATTGATCGCGCACGCTTGATGTATCGCTATCTCCTGCCGTATGAGCAAGAAGTGCTCAACTACTGGCAATACACCCAAATCGCTCACCGCGAGCTGCACAACGACTGGCTGACGCTCGGCGAGGAACTGCTCGCCCCGTTGGTGGCAAGACGTTCCAACGGAACGTCTCTACTCGGCGATGCGTCGCTCGTCTATTTCATCCCGCACAGTTTCTTGCACCTCGTTCCACTCCACGCGCTCACGGTCCGCGGCAAACCGTTCATCGCGGAACGCGCGGTGGCGTACGCGCCCTCGGCGGCGGTGCTGGCACGCGCGCTGACGACTGACGACGAACGACCGCCGACCGCTTTCAGCGGTCATCGGTCGGCAGTCGGCGGTCAGCCATTGGTGATGGGCTACGCGCTGCGCGAGGAGGAACGCCCCACATTCATCGGCGAGGCGGTGGAGATAGCCAGGTTATTTGGCGTAACACCCATCGTGGACAGTGCGGCGACGAAGGACGCGCTTGCACAACGCGCGCCATCTGCGTCGCTAATTCACCTTTCGTGTCACGGCATCTTCAATCCGAAGGACGCGCTCGCCTCGGCAGTGGTGCTGGCGGATGGGCTGTTCACCGCGCGCGAGTGGATGAGGTTGCAACTGCACGCGGATTTGGTGACGTTGAGCGCGTGCCAACTCGCGTTGAGTGATGTGGACCCTGGCGATGACCTGGTGGGGATGACGCGCGCGCTGTTCTACGCGGGTGCATCGGCGGTGTTGCTGGCGCTCTGGTCGGTGCGCTCGGACACGACGCTGGCGTGGATGCGCGATTTTTACGCGCGCGTGCGCGCAGGGCAAGCCAAAGCGTTTGCGGCACGCGAGGCAACGTTGACGTTGTACGCGGAGCACAAGAACGAGCCGCACATTTGGGCGCCGTTTGTGTTAGTTGGATAGTCGAGTTGGGGAGAGGAGGCAGAAATGGCAAACGAAATCTGGGATTCGCCCCACGAACTTGTACCTACCGCACAGAGCATCGAGTATGTTACCACGCGCGCGTTTCGCACAGTGGTCGAGCGCGCCGCTGCCACCAGAGAGATTGAACACGATGTGCGCGCTCAGGTGCGCGTACACAAACCGCGCTGGTTGCGGATTCAGGACACCAGTGCCTTTGCTACGTCGGGGAGCGCGGCAAACTATTTTCAGGTGCGCCTGGGTTTTGAGTTCGACTTAGCAGAGGAGGCGCGTCGCGCGGGCGCGTGCTTTGTGTTGGCGCGCTGCGAGGCATTTCTCTGGGGCATTGGCGCGTCCCCGCGCGTCTATGACCTCTTTCCGCGCGATCTCTACGAGGGCGAATCGCGCGTCGTCTCGGTGGAACTGGGGCCCGAACTCAAGGTCGGCGAAGTGAGCGGCTCGCTCGGCAAAATCAGCACCGATCTGCGCATCGGACAAATCGAACCTGTGATTGTCGGCTGGTTTGGCGCAGGCGAGCGCGAACCGCGCTGGGAATTGCGCCCCAGAGAGAAAACGCTCATCGGCATCCGCAATGTGTGGTTGTGGATCGAGGTGCCGCGCGAATGTCAGCGCGCGCGTCTCGCTGTGCGCGTGAGCGGCGATGTGCAAACCCGCTTTGGTCCCATCCCTGTTGGATTGAAAGAGGTGTGGGACAGGGACAAGTGGAGCGTGGTGATTCGATAGGTATCGCGTTGGTTGAATTTATCCTCAAACACAAAAGACAATTCTGGCTTGGCGCCGTGCTCTTACTCGCGTTCGCGCTGCGCGTCGACGCGCTCGCCGCGCGAGGACGCGTGCAATCAACTTAAGGATTTGCTGATGGGCGTCACCGCCACCACGATGGATGATAGAGGACGTAGGGCAAATTTTTCAAATTTGCCCCACATTTTCGAAGGAGTTGCTCATGGGCGCGTGCGCCCGCCACGACGGATGAAAAGATCCACCAAGGACACGAAGAGTCACGAAGATTTTTTTCTTCGTGTTCCTTCGTGACCTTCGTGGACAAACGTATTTTCGAAGGAGGGTCTGCTGGGAACGTATGAGCAAACCATCCACTTCGCCGACCTGAGCGATTGGTTGCGCCCCCAACACGTCACGCGCCACGACGATCTGCTGGTCACCGTGCTGGACTGGCACAACGGACTGTTCCGCCTGGAAGTTGAGCCGCAGAAAAAACGGAATGCCACTCTAATCAAGGCGCGTGGTCGCCTGCTGGCAGACTTGCTCTACGCTCTCTTAGAGAATACCGCTTGACGAGAGAATCGGCGTTCACGAAGCAATCACCACGGCGTATGCTCGCCTGCCGGAAAAAGATGGCTGTCCACCGCATCACTGGAAAATCGTGCTGGAACAAGATGACCGTTTTTACTTCGATGACTATGAGATCAGATACGCCGATGGGAGACTGGGGCTCATCGAACGCTTAATTCTGGAAGAAAGCGGGCAGCCGCTGCCTCGTCGCTTGCAACCGGTGACTCGGGAACAAAAGAAACTTGTCTATCGCTTCAAAGCTGCCTTCAAGCACAATCCGCGCATCTGGCGCGAGGTGGAAATCCTGGGTGCGCAAACGCTCGCTGACCTGAATGACATCCTCGTCGGGGCATTCAAACACGAGTTCGACCACATGGCGGGCTTTTGGCAACTCGTCCCTCGCTATGGAGACAAGACACGTTATCGCGAGGTGGAATTGGGAACGGTGGACCCCTTTGGGGAAGGAGAAGGAGCCGATATGCAAATCGCTGCCATCGGTTTGAAGGAAGGCGATCGTCTCAAATATGTTTTCGACTTTGAGGATTGGATCGAGCACACCCTAACGCTGCAAGCCATCTACCCGGCGGAGGCGGGGGGCAAGTATCCGCGTGAAATCGCTCGCAACAAACCCAGTTACCGCTATTGCGTCGAATGTCAGGCAAACGACAAGAAAACCATCGCTCGCTGGCAGTGCCTTACTTGCTCCGATGAACGAGACCTATACTATTGCGATGACTGTATCAATGAGCACGAGAGCCATTACACGGTGGAAATCGTTTATTAAAATGCAGTATCTACTCAGCCACGGTGTCATTGCGAGCGCAGTTCGCGAAGCAATCCCCAAATTGGCAATGTGGAGATTGCTTGCTTCGGCTTCGCTCAGCACCGCACAAAACGCCTCCTTGCAATGACAGGGTGAGTAGTCACAAAATGCAGGATGCTCCCCTCACGAGAACAGCACCTGCACATCCTCTTTGGTCAGCGACTTGAACACACTCCCGTCGGCAGAAATCAGTTGCTCCACCAGTTCGCGCTTGCGTTCCTGAAGTTGCATAATCTTTTCTTCCACCGTCTCGCGGGCGATGAATTTGTAAATGAACACCGGCTTGTCCTGCCCGATGCGATGCGCGCGGTCGGCGGCTTGCATTTCCACCGCCGGATTCCACCAGGGATCAATGTGGAGGACGTAATCCGCCGCCGTCAGGTTAAGCCCAAACCCGCCCGCTTTGAGACTGATAAGGAAAAAGGGGATGTTTGGATCACTCTGAAAACGATCCACCTGTTCCTGACGATTTTCAGTTTGTCCATCCAGATAGGTATAAGCCATACCGCGCGCCTCCATCTCGGCACGTAGCAGACTGAGGGTCTGGACAAATTGGGAAAACACGAGCGCCTTGTGACCTTCCGCTCGTAGTGTTTCCAGTGTCTCCAGTAAAATCTCGAACTTGGCGGAATCGCCGCGATAGGTCGGCTCGATCAGACGAGGGTGGATACAAACCTGCCGCAGGCGAAGCAAGCCCTCCAGGATTTTGAAACGGATGTCGTTAATGTCCTGACTCTCTTCGAGCATACCCAGCAGCAGGCTGCGGTAGTAATCCCGGGTTTGCTGGTAAAATTTGCGCTGCGCCGGTTCCAGGTCGGTGTAAATGATGCGCTCGGTGCGCGGCGGCAGTTCGGGGGCGACTTGCTCTTTGGTGCGGCGCAGGATGAAGGGATAAATGAGCCGTCGCAAGAGTTGGATGGTCGGTTGAGAAGCCTCGTCGCGCCGTTCGATGGCGGAGGCGAACTCGCTTTTAAAGTAATCGAGACTGCCGAGCAACCCGGGATTGAGAAAGGCGAACTGCGACCACAACTCGTACACGTTGTTTTCGACCGGCGTGCCGGTGAGACACAGGCGATGATCCGCTTGCAACAGGCGCGCGGCTTTGTTACTCTGCGCCAGCGGATTCTTGATTGCCTGCGATTCATCCAGAATAACGTAGGTGAAACGATAGGTGCGCAGGAACTCGACATCGCGCAGCATCGTGCTGTAGGTGGTCAGCACAAGGTCATAGCCCTCAAAATGCGCGGGTTCTTTCTTGCGCGTCTGTCCCATAAATTCCAGAACACGCAAGTCGGGGGTAAAGCGTTCTACCTCGCGTTGCCAGTTGACCAGCAGACTCTTGGGAACGACGAGCAGCGCCGGGCGAGCCAGTTCGCCGCGTTCTTTGAGCGAGAGCAGAAAGGCGAGTGTCTGCACCGTCTTGCCCAATCCCATATCATCCGCCAGAATGCCGCCAAAGTCGTACGTGTGCAGAAAATGCAGCCAGTCGTAACCGCTCTTTTGATAGGGGCGCAATTCGCCACAAAAACCCTGCGGCAACGGTTGCTCGACGATGCGCTCGAACGATTTCAGCCGTTCGCGCCGGGCGTGAAATTCGGGGGCGATGTTCTTGGTTTCGGCTTCCGCCAGAAGTTCATCGAGCAGAGACAGTTGCGCATCGCTGACGCGCAGTCCCTCCGCCGTCACTTCCGCTAGCGCAAAGAGATGTTTGTAGCGTTCCAGCCACTCTTCGGGAATTTGCCCCACCGAGCCGTCCGCCAGTTTGATGTAGCGTTCGCCACGCTGGAGCACGCGACGGATTTCGCTCAGACCAACTTGTTGATCGCCATATTGCGCGATGACCTGCACATCGAACCAGTCAATGCCGCTGGAAATAGTGAGACTAAGAATCGGTTTGTGGCGATTGATTCTGGCAATGTCCTTGTCGCCGAAAATCTCGAACCCTGCTTCGGTCAGGGCAGGGATACATTTGATCAAGAAATCGAACGGATGCGTGCGCGCGCGAATTTGAAAGATGCTGGGACGATCGGCGCTGGCGCGCTTGAGACCATAGCGAGCATCCGCCAGTAGGGTGTAGTAGTGACGTTCGCGTTCGGCGTCGCGCAGCACCTTGATCCCACCCCACTGAGCAGGTATTTCGATGGTTTCTTCGCGGGGAGGTTTGAGCCCTGTGGCAGGGAACTCGTACGCGCCATAACCAAAGCGCAGTTCCGCCTCGAGGGGTTGTTCGCCTTTTTGTGACAGGTACAGACGCGGGACAGGCGCGTCTTGAACGATTTCCCATTTTACCGTCTCGCCCACCACCGGCAGGTGTTTGCTCAGGCGGCTAAAATAACGACGCAACTCTTCGGCTTGGGCGCGCGGGACCTTGAGTGGGAACATGGAAAGTACCGGCAGTGCCTGCAGATTTTCGATCTGCACCAGTGTCTCACCCGCCAATGCCCAGGACGAGGTTTCGGCGAAAATCCGGAGTTTATGCCCAGCCAGGGGGTAGATTTGGTCGTCTAACTGTATCCCCGTCTGCAGTTCGTAAGCATCCTTCTCCTCCATCAATACCACCTGCAAACGAATCGTCTGGGGATGCACACGGAGGAGGGAAGTAAAACGATTCTCCTGCTTTAAAAAGATGGGAACGTTCAGCCGGGCGAGTAGTGGCAGATGGTCGAAGGGAATAGACGGAGCATAATAGTTCAAATAAGAGGGGCTGTAGGAAACGAGACGGGTATATGCACCATATTCATAAGGGCTGGCAACCGCCAGTTTGAATAATTCTTGCGCCTCGAAGGAGAGGTTGACCGGCTGAATGGGTGCGCCGCGCAGATAATACTGCGCGAGCGGTTGCCAGTCATCCCGGCAGTTCAGCCAGTCGAAGGTAGCCTGCGTGGGGTTGGGGCTAGCAGCAATCTCCTGCACGATGTTCCATCGTTCGACAGAGAGAAAGCAAGGCCGCAGGGCGGCGGAGTAAATATGCGTTTGGACTTGCCTGCCGATCTCCAGACCGACGAAGACAATGCCGGCAGGAAAGGTCCTGGTGACACGGCTGGGTGGCGGAACACTTTCCAGAGCCAACTCCAGCCGATAGCGCCAGTCTTTTTCCGCCACATGTTTCAGGTACTCTCGCAAGGCATACACCGCGGCGACGATGTGATGGCAAAGCCGTACGTCGGGAAGGCGAGACTGACAGGTACAGCCAAATTGGATGGTTTGACGGACTGCCTGGATGGTGACCTCGTACGTTTGTGCCTTTTCGGTCACGAGAAGGGTCGCGTTCTGACCCGTAAAGTCGGTAACGCGGGCACTCCCCTGTTCATACAGTTTTTTCCCTTTATCGTGGTCGCGCCAATCGGCGTAATAACGGAACTGGTTAAAGTCGAGATTTTGACGTCTGAGAAAAGGCATAGGTTTTTGTACAAGTTGACAGCGGAAGCAACTTGCGGCAAAGTAGGGTTGCACCCCAGCCGCCGCAACCGTTACGCGAAGAACCCAAAAGATTTTGCGGACAAATTCTAACACATTCTATTGATTCTGACAATTTACCGATGAAATACAACCATTGGTCATTGATGGTGATTCTGCTCGCGTTCGCGCTGCGCGTCGACGCGCTCGCCGCACAGAGTTTGTGGAACGATGAAGGCACGAGCGTCGCGCTCGCGTCGCTCAGCATCGAAGCGATTATCCACGGCGCGGCGCGCGATATTCATCCTCCGCTCTACTACTTGCTGCTGCATTTCTGGATGCCATTCGCAGGCAATACGGAATACGCAATACGTTTCCTATCAGTCATTGCCGGAGTAGTGATTATTGCACTCGTATTTCGTATTGCGTATTTCGTTTTCGATGAGCGCGTCGCGCGGCTTGCCGCGCTACTCGCCGCGCTCTCGCCGTTTCAGGTGTACTATTCGCAAGAAGCGCGGATGTACATCTGGGTCGCGCTGTGGGCGGCGGTGTCAATGCTGGCGATGTTGCTGCTCTTCAAAAGACAAGGAGGCAGCAGGCAGTTGGCAGTAGGCACAGAATCAGAATCGGCGTCGTCTCTATCCACGATTCACTATCCACGCCCGATTGCAAATTCAAAAGCCAGAGGCACACTGGTCTGGATTCTCTACATCGCCGCGACAATGGCGATGCTTTACACGCAGTACGTCGGCGCGTTCATCGTTCTTGCGGAGAATCTCGCCTTTGCGCTTTGGTATCTCATTGCCATTCGCAAATCTACAATTTGCAATCTACAATCTGCAATTCGTCCTTTGGCTCATTGGCACATTGGCACATTGGTTAATTGGTTTGCAGGTCAATTGGTCATTGGCTTGTTGTTCCTGCCCTGGTTTCTTTTCGCCGGCGGACAACTCGCCACGTGGCCCTCCATCAGCGAGCCACTCGATTTGCCGACACTCGTCTGGCGCGTGCTCAACGTCTTTAGCGTTGGCTTGACGTTAGACGGCAACCTTGCCACTATCGCTTCGATTCTCTTCGGCGGCTTGTTCCTGCTCGGCTGCTTGCGTTCTACTGTCCCACTGTCCCACCGTCCCACTGTCTCACTGTCCTACTGCTCTACTGTCCCACTGCTCCTCTGGACACTCGTTCCCATCGCCGCGATGTACATCGTCTCGCTCGCGCGCCCGGCGTACAATCCCAAATTTCTATTGCTCGCCACGCCGGCGTTTTACATCCTTGCCGCGCGCGGATTGGTTCAGAGTTCAAGGTTCAAGGTTCGAGGTTTACCCATCGGGCATCTGTCATTTGTCATTTGCTCATTTGTCATTCTCACGTCTAATCTCCAATCTCTAATTCACTATTACACCGATTCCCGTTACGCGCGCGACGATTACCGCACGATCCTGCATTTCATTGACGCGAACGAACGCGTGGGCGATGGGATACTCGTGAACGCGCCCGGGCAAATTGACGTGGTGCGCTACTATTGGCGCGGCAATCAGCAATTATTCTTGTTGCCACGAATGCGCCCACCCGACCCGACGGCTACGCGCGCGGACGTGGACGAAATGCTCGGCAAGACGCAACGCCTCTTTGCGATTTACTGGGCAACCGACCAGAGCGATCCCGCGCGCCTTGTCGAGACGCGGCTTGCCGAACGCGCCTTCAAAGCGCGCGACGAGTGGCACGGCAACGTACGCCTCGCGCTCTACGGCATCGCGCCCAGTTCGCGCGACGTGCCGCAACCGCTCGACGCGCGTTTTGGTGACACGATGACGCTGACAAGTTATCAACTCGATGCGCGCCGCGCGCGCGCCGGCGATGTGCTGACGCTCACGCTACACTGGCGCGCCGAACAAACGCCAAACGCGCGCTATAAAATCTTCGTTCACCTGCTCGACGCCAGCGGGCGCGTCATCGCGCAGCGCGATGGCGAACCGCTCGCCGACTTGCGTCCCACAACCACGTGGCGCGCCGGCGAAACCCTCGCCGACAATTACGGCGTCTTTATCGAACCGGACACATCGCCCGGCGATTATCGCGTCGCCATCGGTGTGTATCGCGCGGAGGATGGCGCGCGCGTGCCAGTGGGCGAAAGCGATCATTTGATTCTGGGAACAGTGCGGGTTCAATGAGCCAATGTGCCAATGAACCAATGAGCCAAACGCTACGCGCAATGAACCAATGTGCCAATGAACGAATGACGGATGACGGATGACGAATGACGAATGGCTTGACCCATTTGGTTTGGTTCATTGGCTCATTGGATAATTGGCTCATTTGATTTGGTTCATTGACCGGGAGTGGACTATGCCGGTAGATTTATACATCGGTCCGAAAAAACGCGGTATGCCGTGGTGGCAGGGATGTTTGTTGTGGGGAATGATTCTCTTGCTGAGCGCGTACGCGGTGGTGCTGGGACTTGCCGCAAATGGCTATTACCTTGCGGAAAACATTCCACTGCCCGACGCGCTCAAGCCAAGCCCTACGCCTTCTCCTACCCCTACAGAGCCAGCCGTCACGCGTTTGCAACGCGCCGATGCACTCTTTGTGGATGGTCAATTTGAAGCGGCGCTTGCCGAGTACAACGCTGTGCTGGGAATGGAGCCGCTCAACGATGTGGTATATGCGCGCTTGGTCAAGCCGCTGATTCTGACGCGCAAGGTGGATGCCGCGGTCGAAGCCGCGCGCCGCGCGGTGCAACTCAACGATCAGCGCGCCGAAAATCTGATCGCGCTGGCAGAAGCGCTCGATTGGCAGGGGAATTACATCGAGGCACTCGATTTCGCACTGCGCGCGACCGAACTCGCGCCCAACTCGGCAACCGCATGGGCAATCGTCGCCGAAGTGTACACCGATTTGAATCGTCCCGAGCGCGCGCTACCCGCCGCGCAAAAAGCCGTGCAGTTGGATCCCAACAACGTGGATGCGCAGCGCAATCTGGGATATGCTCAGGAAGGACGGGGACGTTATCGCGACGCGATCACCGCGTACAAGCGCGCTATCGAAATTCGACCCAAGTGGGCGTACCTGTACATCAGTCTGGCGCGCAACTATCGCGCCATCAACAACTTTACCGAGGCGATTACTACGCTGCAACAAGCCCAGCGCGTCGCGCCGCGCGATCCGCAAGTGTACGATGAATTGGGCTGGACCTACGCGCTCGCAGGTGAATGGGCGCGCGCCATCGCCCAACTGAAACGCGCGATCGAAGTGGACCCAACCTACGAAGTGCCATACGGTCATCTGGGGCACGTCTATTTTGTGCAACAGGACTGGCAGAGCACGGTGGTGCATCTGGAAAAAGCCATCGAACTGGGCGGAAAACGTCTCGAGTACTATTACAAACTCGGAATCGCGTATGTGAATTTGAGAGATTGCGGCAAAGCCAGACCGTGGATCGAAAAGGCGATTCAGGTCAATTCACAGGATACGGCGGTGCTCGGTGCCGTCGCGTGGTATCAGCAACATTGTGAATCGCCCAGCCCAACTCCACGCCGAAAATGAGTTGCCTTACACACCAACGATTACCTCATTTCGGCAAAACGCGCTATAATCAGCTAACACGCTTGAACCCCAACGAGGTAGCCATGCACATTGTTATCACCGGTGGACGTGGACAACTGGGACAAACCCTCGCGCGCGCGCTGCAGGCGCACCACGTCATCGTCTCACTCGACTTGCCTGAATGTGACATCACGCAACTCGACGGAATCCATCAGGTCACCAGTCCCCATCCCGATCTGGTGATTCACTGCGCGGCGATGACCGATGTGGACGGTTGCGCGCGCGATCCGATCGCCGCGTTTCGCACGAACGCGCTCGGCACACACAACGTCGCGCTCGCGTGCCAGCGCGCTAACGCCACGATGCTGTACATCAGCACGAATGAAGTGTTCGATGGCACCAAAGCCGCGCCGTACTTCGAATGGGATGAACCGCGCGCTATCAATCCGTACGGCGCATCCAAACTCGCCGGCGAACGGATGGTGCAAATGCTCCTCACGCGCTTTTACATCGTCCGTACCGCGTGGCTGTACGCGCCGGGACGCAACAACTTTGTCACCAAAGTCCTCGCGCGCGCCCAAAGTCAACGCACACTTGCCTATGTGGACGATGAACTCGGCAATCCCACCTACGCGCCGGACCTTGCGCGCGCGATTGCCGCACTCATCGAAACGAATCACTATGGCATCTACCATCTGGTCGGCGAAGGTGTCGCTTCGCGCTACGATTGGGCAGCGCGCATCTTGCAACACGCTGGCTTGAACGATGTGACACTCACGCGCAGCAAACTGGCGGATTTCCAGCGCGATTCCACACCCCCACGCAATGGCGCGCTCACCAACTTTGTCGCCGCGCACGCGCTCGGTATCCGCTTGCGCGCATGGCAAGACGCACTGGCAGAATACTTCAATGAGCCAATGTGCCAATGAACCAATGAGCCAAAGGTGGCAATGACGAATGACGAACGACGAATGACGAATGATTTTCGATTTTCGATTTGCGATTTGAATCGGCAATCGAAAATTGGCAATCGGCAATCAGCAATCAGCAATCACAAATGTTCTCCGTAGTGATTCCCAACTGGAACGGTGTCCGCTTGCAATTGCTCCCTACGTGCCTGAACGCTCTCCGCGTGCAAACCTGGCGCGACTTTGAAACGATCGTGGTGGACAACGGTTCGACGGACGACTCGCGCGAATTTGTGGCGCGCGAATTTCCCGAGGTGCGCCTTCTTATGCTGCCCACGAATCGCGGCTTTGCCCCGGCGGTGAACGCAGGCATTCGCGCCGCGCGCGGCGAGGTGGTCGTGCTCCTCAACAACGATACCGAAGCCGAACCACAATGGCTTGCGGAAATCGCGCGCGCGTTTGAGGAAAACCCGCGCGCGGGGATGGTCGCGTGCAAGTTGCGTTTGTTCGACCAGCGCGAGCGCATTCACAGCGCGGGCGATTTTTATCGCGTGGACGGCATCCCCGGCAATCGCGGTGTGTGGGAGGTGGATCGCGGACAGTATGACGATGCGCGCGGTGTGTTCGGCGCGTGCGGCGGCGCGGCAGCGTATCGCAAGACGATGCTTGCCGAAATCGGCGGGTTTGATGAAGCGCTGGAAAGTTACTGTGAGGATGTAGATTTGAACTGGCGCGCGCGCCTGGCGGGCTATGCAGTTGCCTACGCGCCGCGCGCGGTGGTGTACCATCGTTTGAGTGCTACGGGTGGCGGGACACTCGCCAGTTTTTTTGTTGGGCGTAATGTCATCTGGGTGCTCGCCAAAAATTATCCGACGGGCTTGTGGAAAAAACACTGGCGCGCGATTGTGCGCGCGCAACTCGGCATCACAGCGGACGCGCTGCGCCACTGGCGCGGTCAAGCCGCGCGCGCGCGGGTGCGCGGCCAAATCGCCGGCGTCCTGGGCTTGCCGCGCTGGCTCGCGCGTCGCCGCGAGGTCATTCGCCGCGCCAGCGACGCCGAAATCGAAGCCGCGCTCGTGCAGTAAGACGAAAGACGAAGGACGAAGGATTTTCGATTGCCGATTGCCGATTGAGAACAATCGCAAATCGAAAAATCGGAAATCTTCATTGCTCATTTGTCATCTGGCACATTGGCTCATTGGCTCATTTGTCATTTGTTCATTTGCTCATTGGTCATTCATGAAATTCTCTATCACCGAAAACGCACACGACAATCCAAATTCCAAACGCCAACTCCGCGCGCGCATCATTGCGTCGTACGGTGGTATCATTCGGCTGTACGCGTTCGTTCGTTTCAAGATCATTCACCTGCGCTTTCTCGAAGAAATCGAACAGTACCTGCCTAATCAAGGTACGATTCTCGATCTGGGGTGTGGCTTTGGTTTGTTCTCGCTCTATATGGCGGCGTGCAAGCCGAACGCGCGCATCGTGGGACTGGACATTAACGCGCGACGATTGCAGATCGCGCGCCAGTCCGCGCGCCAACTCGATTTACACAATGCCTCATTCGTGCAACAAGATTTGCGCCTGTGGCGTCCTGATCAAACCATCAGCGGCGCGTACGCCCTCGATATTTTTCATCACTTGCCCATTGAGCAAGGCAACCGCTTGCTGAGCGACTTGTTCGCGCGATTGGAACCGGGCGGACGCTTGCTCCTCAAAGACATTGACACGTTACCGCGTCCGATGTTGTGGTTCACCTACGTACTCGACGCGATCATGTCCCCGCGCGATCATTTTCACTATCGCTCGGCGGGCGCGTGGCAGAGACAACTCGCCACAATCGGCTTTACGCCAATTTATCTGCACTATTTGTGGGACATTTTACCCTACCCGCACATTCTCTTGATTTGCGACAAGCCTCAATGAACCAGCGTTTTATCTTGTTAATTCTCCTTCTGTTCGCCTTTGCGCTCCGAATGTTCCGCGCGGCAGATTGGTTGATGTGGGGCGATGAGGGCTTTAGCATTTTCTCCGCAAGTCGTGACCTGCTCACGATCACACTCGACACCACAACGATTGATCCGCACCCGCCGCTGTACTACTACCTCTTGCATTTGTATTTTGCGATGGCCGGTCGCTCGGAACTTGCCGTACGCTTCTTTTCGATTTTTTTTGGCACAGCGACGATCGCGCTCGTGTGGGCGGTGGGCAAGCGAATGTTCGAGGCGCGTCTGGGGATGCTTGCCGCGCTCTTGGCCACGCTCGCGCCTTTTGCCGTGCACTATGCGCAAGAAATCCGAATGTACGCGCTGGCGATGTTCTTGACCACGCTGAGCGTGTACGTCTTTGTGCGTTTGTACAAAGACGATGCGCGCGCGCCGCGCCGTGTCTGGTTGCTCTACGCGCTCGTCCTTTTGCTCGCACTGTACACTCTGTATCACACCGCGTTCGTCTTTCTGGCGATTGGACTTGTGTTGCTCACGCAATTTCGCGCGCGACGCGCGTTCGTCGTGCGCTGGTTTGCCACGGCGTTCGGCGTCGTCGTGATGTTTCTTCCCTGGCTGTGGTTCAAGTACGTCAGCGCGTTTTCGGGCATCAAACAAGTGGCTGGCGATACCGTGCCGATGGATGTGGTCACCTTCGTTGCGCGCGGCTGGGCAGCGATTGCCGTCGGCACGACAATTCCACTGAATCACGCGTTTCTCCTCGCGGGCGCGTATGCCGCGTGTATCGGAGTGAGCCTGGCGCTGTTGCTTCTCCGACGCGCCGGCAAAATGTACGACGCGCTGTTGCTCGCGCTGACCCTCGTGCCGATTCTGGCGTACTATCCGCTCTATCTCGCGATGCCGTTGTATCGCGGGCGTTTGTTCGCGCTGGCGTGCGTGCCGCTCCTTCTCTTACTCGCGCGCAGTGTGCAGACGATGGCCGTGCGTGCGCGCTGGGCGGCGCTCGTGATGCTCGTGTTCATCAGCAGCACCAGCCTCTATTCGACGAGCAACTATTTTGTGAACTATCGGCGCTATAGCGCGGTCGTCGAAGATTACGCGCCGCTGATTCGTGAGATCGCCGCGCGCGCTCAGCGTGATGATATGGTCTTGTTTCATGCGTACTGGCAGCGCGGCTATTTTCTGAGTTACTATACCGGCGCGCCCCTGCAGTACGGCGCGCTGGAGGACCACAACGATTTACAACGTGCGGTCGCGCGCGCACGCAACGTGTGGGCCATCGTGCACGCGCTCCCCTATCACGCGGCGGAGGACTGGCTGGCGCAACACGCGTTTCCGCTCGGCGAACAGACCTATGGCAAAATGCGCCTGCTGACCTACCGCGCTGACGCGCCGACGCGCGGCGAAACCTTTGCCACGCCCGTCGAATTCGAAAACGGAATGCAGTTGTTGGGTTATCGCTACGACGTGACCACGTGGAACGCGCACTATGGCTTGTTGCTCCTGCAACTCGATTGGCGCGCCGCGCGTCCGCTCACTGCCGATTACACCGTGAGCGTACGCGTGACGAACGCGCGCGGCGATGTGGTGTGGGCGCGCGCCGACGCACCGCCCGCTAGCGGCACTCAACCGACCGCGCGGTGGCAAACAGGGCAACACGTCACCGATCATCGCGTGGTGATGCTACCCGCCGGCACACCGCCGGGCAATTACGCGCTGGAAATTCGCGTGTACGCATCGGAAAGCGAACGCGCCGCGCGCCTCGTTACGCCGGAAAATCAGCAAGGCGAGACGCTACGTCTTGGGGAAATTGTCGTGGGGCGTTTTAGCGTGCCAGCCAGCGCACTGATTCCGCGTTATCCCCTCGACGCGCGCCTGGGCGAGATCGCTCTCGTAGGTTTCGATAGTGTCGAGCAAGTGCGACGCGGCGACACAATGACGCTCACGCTGTACTGGCACGCGCTCGAAAAACCGACCCGCGACTATCTCCTCGCGATCGAATTGGAGCACGCGCGCGAGAGGGTACGCTTTTCCGCTGTGCAGCGTCCCGCCAGCGCGACGTTTCCCACGCGCGCGTGGAACGCGGGCGAGATATGGCTGGACCAGATCGCGCTGACGATTCCCGGAGATGCCGCGCCAGGCGACGCGCGTCTTGTACTCAAGGTCATAGACGAAGCATCGAGGAACATCGTGGCAGAGGTCGCGTTTGCGCGCGTGCGCATTCTCGCGCGCGAATGAAGGCGGGTTTGTGTTTTTCGTCAAATCGGATAGAATTAGAGAGGCGATTTGCGAACAGATAAAAAATCTCTTGTGGGAAGGATAGCGTATCAATACCGTACACCTGTCTCCGTTTCTCTCCGTCGTCATCCCGTGCTACAACGAGGAAAAAAATTTAGAGCACCGCGTCCTTGATGAAGTTGCCGAGTACTTGTCCAGCCAATTGTTCACCTGGCAAGTGATCGTGGTCAACGACGAATCTACCGATCGCAGTCGCGAACTGGTGGCAGAGTTCGTGCAGGCGCATCCGAATTTTCACCTGCTCGATATTCCACACGGCGGTAAACCGGCGGCGGTATGGGCAGGCGTGCAGTATGCCAGCGGCGAAGCCGTGCTCCTGACCGATATGGACCAGTCCACACCGATTCGCGAATTGAGCAAGTTGTTGCCCTGGTACGAACGCGGCTACGACACGGTGATCGGTTCGCGCGGCGCGGCGCGCGAAGGGTTTTCGCTCGTGCGGCGGCTGGGCAGTCTGATCTTCGGCAAAGTTCGTGGCATGCTCATCTTGCGCGACATTACCGATACCCAATGCGGTTTCAAACTGTTTCGCCGCGTGGTGTTGTTGTCGCTCTTTCCGCACCTCGAATTCTTTCGCCGTACGCGACGCTCCAAAGGCTGGCAGGTGACGGCGTATGACGTAGAACTGCTCTACCTCATCAACAAAGCCGGCTATCGCATCAAAGAAGTGACCGTCGAGTGGTACAATCGTGATCAAAGCGATACCAAAAGTCGCGCTCGAGGCGAACTGCCACGCTATGTGCGCGAATCGGTCGAGATGGCGCAAGAAATCTTGCGGGTCAAATACAACCAGTGGCGCGGTTTGTACGATCAAGTCGGCAGAACGATGCAGCGTCGGGTGGACTAGACCAAACCAGATTCCCTCAAGGAATCTGGTTTCTATTTTGCCGAAATTATTTGACCTCGCACACATGTTCGGTTATAATATTCTCAATGAACCCGTCTGCTCACAACGTCCAGAAGAAACCGCTGGGTGTGTTCGAGTCGCTAGCCAGCGGCTTTGAACTGATCTGGGTCAACCCCTGGATTCTTCTGGTGCCCATCACGCTCGACCTGTTCTTGTGGTGGGGACCGCAACTCAGCGCGCGCCCGGTTTTTCAACGGACAATCGCTTTGCTCCAACTCTTGACACCAGCGCAACTACCCGACGAAACGCGGCAGAATATCGAACTGCTTGAGCGGACGTTGCAAACCACCGGCGACACAACCAATGTGTTCGGTATGCTGGCGACCGGCATGCCGACGGTGATCGGCTTGCAACCTCCCGCGGTGACCATCCCACGCGCCGAATTCATCATCAGCGATCCGTTGATGTTACTGGGCATCACGCTGGGATTGCTGATCGGGGCTGTCTTTATTGCTGGCGTTTATCTCGAACTCGTGGCGCGCCCGATTCGCAGTGACGCAACAGCCAGCGCGTTCATCACCGATTGGCTGCGCGCCTGTGTGCAGTTGATTCTACTCGCACTCGTAGTGAGCATCGGTCTGGTGGTGCTGATGATTCCAGTGATTGCGGTCGCCAGCGCGTTAGGCGTCGTGAACCAGACCCTCGGAACGTTTTTTATGATGGGCGGAACACTGTTGATTTTCGTGGTGCTGTTGTATCTGTTTTTTGCCGTGCCAGCGATTTTTATCAGCCGCGTGAATGCACTCCAGGCGATTCTGCACAGCATCAGCATCTTTCGCTTTGAGCCGTTGCCAGCGGTCACACTCGTCTTTATCATCTACCTGCTACGCAGTGGTTTTACCATCGTCTGGCAGTTGTTTGATGTGACGATGTGGGGAATCGTTTTTGTGGTCATTGCCCATGCCTTTCTCAGCAGCGCGTTGATCGCCGCGCAGATGATTTTTTATAACAATCGCATAACGTTGTGGCGCGCGTGGGCAATGAATGACGAAGGGCGAAGGACGGATGACGCAGGACGGACGACAAAAGACCACTGACCACTGAACACTGAACACTGGAAAGCACTATGGCAAAGAAACCAATCGAAGAAACCACCATCGAAAATACACCTGAAGTGTACGATGCTTCCAAGATTCAAGTCTTGGAAGGTCTGGAAGCCGTACGCAAACGTCCGGGGATGTACATCGGCTCGACCGATATTCGCGGCATCCACCATCTGGTCTTTGAAGTGGTGGATAACGCGATTGACGAAGCCCTCGCGGGCGCGTGTGATTACATCCAGATCACGATTGGCAAAGATAACGTGGTGACTGTTGTGGACAACGGGCGCGGGATTCCGGTGGATGTGCATCAACCCAGTGGCAAATCCGCGCTCGAAGTGGTGATGACCAAATTGCACGCCGGCGCGAAATTCGGACAGGGCGGTTACAAGGTCGCTTCGGGATTGCATGGCGTTGGCGTCAGCGCGGTGAACGCGCTCTCCGAGTGGTTGCAAGCCGAGGTGCGTCGCGAGGGCCTGATCTATCGCCAGACCTACACGCGCGGCGTCCCCCAGACCGAAGTCAAAGTGGTCGGCAAGTATCCCAAAGACGAACGCACCGGCTCGACCATTTCGTTCCTGCCCGATAAACAAATCTTCAAAGAGATTGATTACAAATTCGATGTGCTCGCGCAACGTTTTCGCGAGATGGCATTTCTGACGCGCGGCTTGACGATTACTTTTCGCGACGAGCGCGAACGTCGCGAAATGACTTTTTATTTCGAGGGTGGACTCACCTCCTTCGTGCGTTATCTCAACAAGAATCGCACACCGCTCCACGCGCCGTTTATGGTCTCGCGTCAGGTCAACGGCTCGCACATCGAAATCGCCGTGCAATACACCGACGCTTATGGCGACTCGGTGTACACGTTCGCCAACAACATCAACACGGTGGATGGCGGCACGCATCTCACCGGCTTTCGTTCGGCATTGACGCGCACACTCAACGATTACGCGCGCAAGATGAACCTGCTCAAGGAAAGCGATGCCAATCTGACCGGCGACGATGTGCGCGAGGGCTTGACCGCGATCGTTTCGGTGAAATTGCAAGACCCGCAATTCGAATCGCAGACCAAAGCCAAACTGGGCAATGCGGAAATCAAAACGCAAGTGGAAGCGGTGTTCACCGAAGCCTTTGGCGCGTTTCTGGAAGAGCACCCGCGCGAAGCCAAAGAGATTATCCAAAAGTGCATCACCACCGCGCGCGCGCGCGAAGCCGCGCGCCACGCGCGCGATCTCGTCATTCGCAAGAGCGCGCTCGAATCCTCCAGTTTGCCGGGCAAGTTAGCCGATTGCGCCGAGCGCGATTCGGACAAGGCGGAACTGTACATCGTCGAAGGTGATAGCGCGGGCGGCAGCGCCAAGCAGGGCCGCGATCGCCGCTTTCAGGCGATTTTGCCTTTGCGCGGCAAAATTATGAACGTCGAAAAGGCGCGGCTGGACAAGATGTTGCAGAACGAGGAAATTCGCGCAATGATCACCGCGATCGGCACCGGCGTCGGCGACCAGTTCGATTTGAAAAATCTGCGCTACAATCGCGTGATTATCATGACCGATGCGGATGTGGACGGCGCGCACATTCGCACGCTTCTGCTCACCTTCTTCTTCCGCTATATGACCGGACTCATCGAGCACGGACATTTGTACATCGCGCAGCCGCCGCTCTACAAGGTCAACGCCGGCAAAACCGAGGTGTACCTTTTCGATGACAAAGAATTGGAAGCGTGGAAAAAGAAAAACAAGGGAGACAGATTCGAGATTCAACGCTACAAAGGACTGGGGGAGATGAATCCAGAGCAACTGTGGGAGACGACGATGAACCCGGCGAATCGCACCATTTTGCAGGTGAGTCTGGAAGATGCTGCCGAAGCCGATCGCACATTTGAAATGTTGATGGGAAGCGAAGTCGCGCCGCGCAAACGCTTCATTCAAACCCACGCCAAAAACGTGCGGAATCTGGATGTGTGAAAAACAGTGAGGCAGTCGGTCAACCGACTGCCTCACTCTTTTATCGCCATCGCACATTGACGCGCTGCTTGCGTCCATACCGATCAGGATACAGCACATAGCCGTTGTCGCGTCCAAACTCGAACAACTGTTTGGTCAGCGCCACATCATCGCGACAGTATGCAATGAGTTGATCGAGTTTGCCCTCACGAAACCACCGAATCGCCAGCAAGCCATCCGCCGATTTTTGCACTCCCAGCGTCGCGGACGCGAGCGCGTCCAGCCCCACGCGAAACCCCAGTTTGTTGTAGAGGTCTTCCAGCAAGTCGAGCGTGTTCAAATCGCTCAGTCGTTCGGTTGTGTACGCCTTGAGCACCTGATAATCGAAATTGAACAGATTGAAGCCGATGACGCGATCCGCCGCTTTCAAATCGGCGATGAGCGCGTCCACGTCTTTCTCCGTGTATGCCTTGAACGCGTTGGTCGCGGTGGAAAATGTGACCGCGACCGAGACGCGCAGCAGACGCACATTCTCGCGCCCGCCGACTTCCTGAAACGCTTTTTGTGTTTCGAGGTCGAAAAAAAGATCGTTCATTTCAAAATCCCCAGCAGAATCGTCAAGGTGAAAATACTCGCGAGGGTGGATACGCACACGATACCCGTCACCAGTTGCGGACGCGCGTCGAACTCGACCGCGACAATCGTCGCCATCACCGCCGTCGGCATAGATGCCTGGACGACACAGACCGCGCGCGTGAGTCCATCGAGACCGAGCAGCGCGGCCAGTGGATACGCCATCAGCGGCGCCAGCACCAGTCTGGCAAGTGTGGCGACGCCAATCACTGCACGATCATTTCCGATGTGCGCGCACGCTAATTCGATGCCGAGAATGACCAGCATCGTGGGCACTGCCGCGCCCGCCGCCAGATCGACGGATTTGGCTAGCGGCTCGGGTAACGGCACGCGCGCTAGATTGAAGACCAGTCCAAGCGCCACTGCATATACCAGTGGCATCTTGAGGACATTGACGAGCGCGCCGCGCACACTCGCTTTGCCGCGCGCCGCGACAAAGATGCCGAGCGTCTGAATGAGAATCGAGTTGATGGTGAAATAGAACGCCGCGCGCGCCAGTCCTTCTTCACCAAACGCAAACAGCATCAGCGGCAAGCCATAGTTCCCCGCGTTGACGAACAAACATCCCAGCATAAACGCGCTCGTCGTCAGCCGATCATAGTGCAAGGCGCGGGCGAGTAATCCGCAGACCACCAGCATCAGCGCTGCCATCCACACGACGAACACGGCCATCGAGGCGTACTCACCGCTCAATCTGGCTTTGTACGTCAACGAAAAGACGAGCGCGGGCGTAAAAAAATACAGCATCGTGCGCGAGAGAGTCCGCGCCTCGATGCCAATTTTCTTAGCCAGAACAAACCCTACCGCCGCGATGAGCACAATCGGTAGAATGATGTTGACCAGAATGGAAGCAAGGTTGGCAAGGTCCATAGATTGGGTGATTGGGTGGTTAGGTTTTATCGAGAGGGATGTCGAAGAGCAAGAACTCGGATTCTTCGTTGAATTCTAGTTCTTGCAAGGCATCGGCAGCCAGTGTGCTGAGAAATTCGTCGTCCGAGGTGGCGGCGCGTTGTAGCGCGCGTTTGGCTAACTTGCCCCCCACCTGACCGAGGGCCGTAATCGCCGCGCCTTGCACTTCGCGGTCAGGATCAGCAAGCAGTCGGACGAGTGCTTCCGCCGCGGCGCGATTTTCCAGTTCGCCGGTCGCGCGCGCGGCTTCGAAACGCATACGCGGATCGGGCGATTGCAATTCGCGCGCCACAATGTCACACCAGTAGCGATCCGCGCTGTGTCCCATCGCGGCAATCGCGCTCGCGCGCATCTGGGGTGTCGTATCGTCATACGCCGCCGCAATCACCTGGCGCACCTCTTCGTCACTCCAATATGCCAGCGCTTCGAGCGCGCGACAGCGCACGGTCAGGTCCTCATCGAGATCGCGGATAATCGCCAGCAACGTTTTACCCAGCAGGTCGGGCGTGGTATTCGTTACGCGTCCATACTCTGCCAGCAAGAGAAAGCGTCCCACCGCGTCTGCGGCAGCCGCGCGTACGCGAGCATCGGGATCCTGGCGCAGCAGCGCGAGGAACGGCTTGATGAGCGCGGTGTCCTCGTCTTCCCACAATCCTTCGATACCGTTCACGCGCACGTGTGCATCGGGATCATCCAACAAATGTCGAAAGAGGATGTTGAAATCCACTTCGATATTTTGTTCGGCTAGTTCGACCATCTGCTGCGCCGCGCGGCGGCGTCGCTCCACCGGCAACGTGTCCCATACGCGCGCAAATTCACGTGCCTGCGTCCTGGTCGCGCCCGACAGTGCCCACAATGCCTCTGTGCCCAGCGCGGCATCACTCTGCAGGTGCACCAGTGCCTCTTCAAAACTCCATACCAAACGTCGCTTGCGAACCATCGTCTTGACAACCTCTATTGCCATTATACCACAGACACGTCGGCGTGACAATGGGTGCATTTCAGTTAGGCCAGGGCGTGTGTAAAGTCAGCCCCCCCTGTCATTGCGAGCCGCGCAGCGGCGAAGCAATCTCCACACCGCAATTGGGGATTGCTTCGTCGCAAAGACCGCTCCTCGCAATGACAAGCGGAGGCGCGGCTTTGTCAAGCGACTTTGCACACACCCTGTTCAGTTAGGGGGCAAGTTGAGGCGACTGCAAGTCGCAGCAAGCCACAGCCATGCCGACCTGCGTCGGCAAAAGATGTTGTCCGCGCAGGCGGACATCGCTCTGCGTTGCAGCAAATTTATTTGCCGAGTAATTACTCAGCCGTGTCATCCATCGCGAAAAGCCCCACCCCCTTGCCCCCTCCCCACGCCGCAGAGCGGCGTGGGGAGGG
>Ga0308410_1000427_pt1 | contig 22683 bp, 18 predicted proteins | sample HotsprOSTMatCore_FD_203467 | JGI IMG/M metagenome (GOLD analysis project Ga0308410, IMG submission 203467) | Hot spring phototrophic mat microbial communities from Octopus Spring, Yellowstone National Park, Wyoming, United States -... | ecosystem: Environmental > Aquatic > Thermal springs > Hot...
GCTATCTGTCCCGGCTTCCAGTATGAGACCAAAAACTGGAAGGGAATCACTTATAAACTGCTGGCGGAAGCCTCGGGAGGCCAATCCGAGGAGAACTATACCGGCAGGAAAATGTGGCCGTCCGACGGCCCGATAAGTTCCCCTCATACAAAAAGCCAGCTAGTAAGCCTGTCTGCTAATGAAACATTCCTGGATGGCCACGTATTTCGATCAACGAGCGTGTTTGCAAAACAGATTGGGAAAATCACCTTAATAATCTTCTTTCCGGCTTTCCCCAGTTCTATGGGGTAGAATGCCGCCGAAAAAGGCTTGCTTTTTAACGACCCCATATCGCTCAAAACACACCTCTCGCTATTTGGAACCTTATGATCTTGAGGCTCTTCCGAAGCACAATGCTTTTCGGCCCAGAATATTCCCTGAAGGTTTGCTCATCTCCAAGCTCTCACCGATAGGTGTAGCTGTTCTCTTCCGCGAAAAAGAGATTGTTTTCCCCCTTTTCTCCGGAGCGAGACAGCCCTAAGTACAGCTAAACTCTTGGGAAGACTCCAGGTTACAGTAAGAAAAGGCCCGAAGTGGTAACAAAGGCAATCGGGACTGCACTCCCAGCGCAAACCGCTATACTACACTTAAGGGAAGGGGCCCACAGCCTGGACGATAGGTGCTCCGGGTACTCCGAACGTGGGACGCTGCTGCAAGAGCTTCTACCGCCGAAACATGGTTCCCCAACAAAAATTTGCGGATTTTCGGGTGTTCTCAAACCAATCCGCAACGATATACCAAAACGAGGCCTACTAAAGTTGGCAATCGAAGTCCGATTTGGCTCTCAGGGGAGTAACTTCTGGGGCCGAAGACAGGGACCAACCTCTGCCCGAGCTTGATCCCTGACGGTCAGCCGGGGCTGTAGCCGTAGGCCTTACGGAGAACCCACCAGTCTCGCGATTTGTGGCGGAACCCGACTAAGAACTTAAAGCGGTCCCCAACCGATGAGCTTCGAACAACAGCAGATTGATCCGCAACTTATCGAGCAGGCCCGGCAGCAAATCCGGAGTTTGGTCAACGAAATTGCGCAGTTGGCTCGGTCGGATATCACTCCCGAGGAGTTTTACCGCGAGTTTCTCCCCCGGGTGGTATCAGGACTTGCCGCCATTGGTGGGGCAATTTGGTTGGCGGAGGAGCAAGGGCGGCTGGTACTCGGATACCAGGTCAATCTCCAGGAAGCTCGGCTCCACGAAAAAACCGAGGAGGAACAGTCAAGACATGCCAGACTTCTTCATCGGGTCCTGGCTCTTGATGAGGGAATCCTGGTTTCCCCCCAATCCGGGTATGGAGAGTCTGATGGGGAAGGGAATCCCACAGAGTTTCTCCTGGTGCTTTCCCCACTGAAGACGGAAGTGGAGCGGGTCGGGGTGGTGGAAATATTTCAACGCCCCAATCCCCGATTGGAAACTCAGCGAGGGTATCTTCGTTTTCTGAACCAGATGTGCGAGTTGGCGGGGGACTACCTTAAAAGCCGCCAACTGCGGCAATTGGCAGACCGTCAGGCCCTGTGGGGCCAGATGGAAGAGTTTATCCGGCTGGTTCACGCGAGGCTCGACCCCCGCAGTACGGCGTTTATTATCGCCAACGAAGGGCGGCGGCTTATCGGCTGCGATCGGGTCACCGTTGCCATCTCTCGGGGCCATCGCTGCCGAATTGAGGCGATCAGCGGCCAGGATGTTTTCGATAAACGGTCGAATACGGTGCGGTTGCTTAATCGGTTGGCCACTGTGGTGGCCGCTGCCGACGAACCTGTCTGGTATACCGGCGATACTAGCAAGCTTGCACCTCAAATCGAAGATGCCCTGGAGGAATACATCGACCACTCCCATTCAAAGACGGTAGCCATCATTCCGTTAAGACGCCCCCAGCTGGATACCGGGGTGGAGGAGGAGCCTGACAAACGGCCGGAGCCCCCCCCGGTAGTCGGGGCTCTGATTGTAGAGCGGATTGAAGACGCCCGTCTACCGGAAACGATGGTCAACCGGATCAAGGTGGTGGCGGAGCATAGCGGGGCAGCTCTGGCCAACGCCTTGGAATATCACAGCCTCTTTTTGCTGCCTCTCTGGCGAGCGCTCGGCAAATGGAAGGTTGTACTGGCAGCGCGCAATCTTCCAAAGACTGTTGCGGTGTCCGCGGCTCTGGTGGCAACGGTCGCAGCCCTTTTTCTACTGCCTATGCCTTTCAAGTTGCAGGCAAAGGGGACCTTGGAGCCCGTGGATCGGCACCGGGTGTTTGCTGGAATCGATGCTGTGGTGGAAGAGGTTTATGTCGATCACGGCCAGAAAGTGCTCGGCCCAAAGCCAGCGGAAGGATTTCCGGGAACTCTTTTGGCTCGCATGCGGAACACCGACTTGGAAGTCGAAATCCGCCGAGTTACAGGCGAGTTAGCAGCCACGGTGGAGGAAATCAACAAGACCCATCAGGTTCTCCTCCGAGGAAAGGGAAGGATTTCCGAGGCAGAACGGACACAGCTCCAGGGCCGACTGGCAGAATTAGAAGAGACCCTCCGCAGCTTGGAACAGCAACGCGAACTTCTTCTGGAAAAAGAGAAACAACTGAGGGTTTACAGCCCTGCCGACGGAGAGGTGATTACCTGGGATGTAAAGAATCTTTTGAAGGAACGTCCGGTCCGCCGTGGCGATGTTCTCATGCAAATCGCTAATCCCGAAGGAGAATGGCAGCTGGAAATTCTTATGCCGGAGCGACGGATGGGTCATATTGCCCGCGTGCGTTCCCAACTGAAAGCCAAGAGTCCAGAAGACGACTTAGTGGTGGAATATGTCCTCGCGAGTCAACCCGACCGCGTCCTTCAGGGCAAAGTTAAGGAAATCCACCGGGCCGCCGAGGTTCGGGAAGACCACGGAAATGTGGTGATGATTAAGGTGGCAGTGAACAAAGAGGACCTTCCAAAGGGAATTCGCCCGGGTGCCGCTGTCAGTGCAAAAGTACATTGTGGTCGCGTGTCCCTCATTTATTGGCTCCTCCACGATGTCATCGATTTTGTACGAACGCGGGTTCTGTTCCGCATTTTTTAAAGAGGGGTTTGCCACGGCTGGGAATTTTGAAATCTCCTGAGGAAATCGCAATGAAGGCCGTTTCGATCTCGCTGATTCTGATAGGCTTGGGGATAGGGCAGCAAGTGCGGTCAGCTCAGCCCTCCGCTGGGGAAAGCAGCATTCAAGTTTCGCGATGCATAATCTCCCTGGTAGATGATGTCGAAGTACCTGCCCAGGTGGAGGGTGTTTTGACTGGCAGAATTCCCTTGTTGGACGAGGGCGGGGAGTACCGACTGGAAAATGGTACCCCCCAATATCAAGCGTTTCGCGCTCAGGAAGGAATGGAAGTAAAAGCAGGACAACCGCTAGCGCTCATCGACGACCGAGAAGCCTGGAAAACGTACCAGGCGGCGATGGCCCGCTTGGAGGGGGCACGCCTGGAAGCAGGTAATGACATTAGTGTCCGGGCCGCCCAGAAGGCTTGGGAGGTTTCCTGCGTGGAAGTCCGACAAGCCGAGGAGGCCAATCGCCGAGCACCAGGGTCCGTTCCCTATTTGGAGATGAATCGGCTGTACCTCCAACGGGACCAATTGGAACTACAAAAGGAAAAGGCCGAACATGAACTTAACCTCGCTCAGGTAGCCGTGAAAATTCGGGAAGCTGAAGCCCAAGGAGCTTGGCTCATCTTGCAGCGTCACGTGATTCGGTCGCCGGTGGACGGCATCGTTGTGGAGGTCCACAGGGACATCGGAGAATGGGTAAAGCCGGGCGATTCGGTCTTGCGAATTGTCCGGATGGATCGTTTGCGAATTGAGGGCTACTTAAGTGTCGCGGAGGTTCATCCTGCCGAAGTGGCAGGCCAACCGGTCGTGGTAAGGATTACGACTCCAGTTGGCAGCACTTCGTCATCTGGGAATGGCGACGCCCACACCTTTGTCGGCCGAATTACGTTTGTCAGCCCCTTAGTTGAGGCCGGAGGACGCTATTTGGTTTGGGCGGAGGTGGAAAACCGGCAGACTGACGGACAGTGGGTTCTTCGACCGGGTTTGACGGCGGATATGATCATCACCCGGAAGTTACCACCCCGGGTGGGAAGTCTCTCGAAAACACCCCCGAAATGAATTGCTTTCCCCGTTCAACTTAGCCCGGCGTTCTGCTGACATCAACCGGCCAAGGGTAGTGCCTTGCCGATGGCCGAAAGTTATTCCAACGCCGCAAAGGGACCGAAACCTCATGTGAATGTCTGTGGAAGTAAGTTGTCCCTTTTGCTCGCCATTATTTGGGTTACTCTTACGAAGAAGGGATAGAGTTCCTACGAATTGGCTGATGGGAAGGCGGCCCAACCGTCGCAGGCACTTGCACAAAGCAGGCAACTCACACATCAAACCCATGCTGTAAGGTTGAAGTCCCTGAGAAGCAGAGCCGTAATCATGGGGCCTCGAAGTGGGGAAAAATTGCCACAAGTGGAAACTGCAAATTGTGATCGGTGTTCTGGTAAAAAATTTCTTTCTGACACCAATAGGCGGCGAGAATAATCCGTGAGTAGTAACAACTGACGGAAACAAGCCGTCTCTTTTGGTTCGTAAGGGGATTCGATCACATGTGGGCGATTGTGGGGGTTGCAGCAAACAGTCTGACATTTTGGTCCAGGAGAAGGCGGTTTCTCCGGAGACATCAACTTTCCCTTCGGGCCGAAGTACCAAAGGAATTGTTATGGGCCGGGAGTTCCACCCGCTAAAAAGGTCTCCCGAACGGTGGATGGGATACGCCACCCAAAGATCGCCGTTCAATTATTTTCCCCGGATTCGCCTACGAGCCGATACCGGCACGTGGGGACACCAGTCCAGCTTGGTTGAGTTTCCCAGTGGCCGGTTCCCTAATTGCCGGCTACCCGCCACTTTAAGCACCCGGTGATCCCCTCGTGGCAAACCGTTTTGGAAATGAACCGAAGGAATCGAGATGGCCACTCTTGCAGAAAGTTTGCTGGCCAGTGCGGAACGACGGCTTCCCATCCGGAAGCGGGCGGACCTGGAGGCTCGCCGTCATCGCTATTTGGGCAAAACTTACTGGATCGTCAAGGATCCCGTTGGCCTTAATTACTTTCGTTTCGAGGAAGAAGAGTTTGCCATCCTCCGAATGTTGGATGGCAATATCAGTTTGGCGGAAATCAAACGGCGTTTCGAGGCCAGCTTCCCACCCCAGAAAATCACTCTGGACGAACTTCAGCAATTTCTGGGGCAACTTCACCGAAGCGGATTGGTCATTAGCGAAGCACCCGGACAAGCGATCCAGCTTCAAAAACGTCGCAAGGAGCGACGGCGAAAACAGCTCATTGCCACACTAGGAAACATACTGGCCATTCGCTTCAAAGGGGTCGACCCAGAGCCTTTCCTAAATTGGCTTTATCCCAAGGTTCGCTGGCTCTTTTCCCCATGGTTCCTGGGAGTGTGCGTGTTCCTCTGGGTGGCTGCGATCACGTTAATCCTCGTGGAGTTCGATGTATTTACCTCGCGGTTACCGGGGTTCCACCAATTTTTTGGACCCGGCAATTGGCTATGGCTGGCGGCCACGTTGGCTTTCATGAAAATCCTGCACGAGTTGGGACACGGTTTAACGGCTAAGCATTTCGGAGGGGAATGTCATGATATCGGGGTAATGATCTTGGTATTGACTCCTTGCCTGTATTGCAATGTCTCTGACTCGTGGATGCTGCCGAACAAATGGCATCGAGCCGCTATTGGGGCAGCAGGCATATTTGTCGAGGTGACCATCGCGGCTATCGCCACCTTTATTTGGTGGTTCACTGAGCCAAGCCTTTTACATTATTTGGCTCTAAATGCCATGTTCATTGGCTCAGTGAGTACGGTTCTATTTAACGGGAATCCGCTCCTTCGATACGACGGATATTATGTTCTTGCAGATCTCGTTGAGATCCCCAACCTCCGGCAGAAAGCGGGGCAATTCCTTAACCAAAAACTGGGGCAATGGTTTCTTGGACTTGAACCGCCCGAAGATCCTTTCATGCCGAAACAGCGGAAAGTTTTCTTCATCACCTATGCCTTGGCCGCGGTGGTTTACCGCTGGATCATTCTCTTTTCGATTCTTATGTTCCTCTATCAGGTTTTCGAACCGTATGGTCTTAAAATTATTGGCCAAGCGATTGTGGCGGCGGCTATTTACGGGTTGCTTTTTCAGCCGGTGTATTCCATTTGGCGGTTCTTCTATGTTCCTGGGAGGTGGTATCAAGTGAAAAAGCCGCGGATGATCGCAAGCGCGGTGGGAGCAGTGCTCCTGTTACTTTTCGTGTGCTTCGTACCGTTGCCTTATCGAGTAATAGCAGCCTTGGAGCTGCAGCCTGACGAAGCGGATACTGTTTATGTATCCGTCGCGGGTATTCTGAAAGAGATCTACGTTAAACCGGGGGATCAAGTATCAGCTGGCCAACCGATTGTAAAGCTCAGTAATCCGGATCTGGAACTCGAAATTGCCCGGCTTCAATCCCAATGTCGGCGAACTGAAATCGCTTTGGAATATTTGACTCAGTTTGAGCGTTACTCAAACCCTACTGCCAACCTCCGCACGGAGCAATTAGAAAAAACGTTAGAGGCTTTGCGGCAACAACTGGAAGCAAAAATGAGCGAATTGCCGCGGTTAGCCCTTTGCGCGACTCGGGCGGGAACTATCCTTCCCCCGCCACGGCAGCCGGTTCGACCTTCCCCGACCGGTCAACTCCCTTCATGGTCAGGAATCCCCCTGGACAAAGAGAATCTCGGCTGTTTCCTCGAGCAAGGTACCAAGGTATGTTTGGTCGGAGATCCACGAAGATTCAAAGCTGTTCTTGTGATCCCCCAAAGTGAGATCGAATTCGTTGCTGTGGGTCAAAAGGTGCAAATAAAGTTGGACGTGTTACCCGACCGAACATTCCTAAGCACATTGGCGGAGATCTCGGCACAAGCCATGGAGGTGGGATTGGAGCGGTTGGCCACCCGGACAGGAGGCGAGGTTCCTATGCGGATAGACCGCACGGGCGTGGAACGTCCCGTCACCCCTTCCTATCAGGGAGCAGTTTACCTGGTCGACGACGAAGGTATCTTGCAAATCGGACTGCGAGGTCGAGCGAAAATTCACGTCGCCCCACAAAGCCTCGGTTATCGCTTGTGGCGGTGGATCGCGCGCACCTTTAACTTTACCTTATAAAGAAGCGACGGATTTACCTTGTAAAGAACCGACGGACTTGGACAAATTAAAGCGGGACCGCGAGTGCCAAAGATAGGGATTTATCGATAGGCTCCACCCGCCGGGCAATCTTCCATGTGATTTGCACACCCTCCAGGCAGTCGAATGGGGGAAAAGTATCGAGAAAACAAAAGGCGGAAGTTCAAGGTTAAAACTCTCCTTCTGCAGGCAAGTATTTCCTGAACCTGGTGAATTGCTTACGGGTAACGCCAGAGACAAATTCCGAGCAAAGATTCGCTCACCTCAAATCCTGCGTCGTGTCGGGCCTTTTAACCTTTCTCTATCCCTGGAAGTGGGTGCCCATGTGGCTCCGGAACTTGCAGCAAAAATCCAAATCTCTCGGAAAATTTCCCATAGGAGTGGTATGTTAGTCTCGCCCCAGCTTCTGGCTCTCCTATGAAGCCGCAGATCAGGAAATCCGCAGTGACGAACAAGGTCCGCTCCGTTCACTCTTCCGTAGCCAACCGTTTTCCCCAGGAAGGAGAGGGTAATTCCCCCCGGGGACGACTCTTGCGGGCGATCTTCCAATTGCTTCGCGTTCCCAATCTATTTACCGCTATCGCGGATGTTCTTTCCGGCTACTTCATCGGTGTGGGCAGTCTAAACCAAATCTCCTGGGAATTAGCAGGTTTTCTCGGTTTCGGTGCGGTTTGCTTCTATGGCGGCGGTGTGGTCCTGAACGATGTCGTAGATCTTCCTCAAGATCGATTGTGTCGGCCAGAACGACCGCTTCCGTGCGGCAGTATCTCCTTGAAGGTTGCAACGGCTTTGGGATTCGGGCTTTTACTTCTGGGCTGGATCACAGCCGGGGCAGTGTCTTTGATAGTGGCAAATCCTTGGCCATGGGTCATCGCAAATATGTTAGGTATCTGTATCCTTGGGTATAACTTCTGGGCAAAAAATACCTTTTTAGGCCCAATGGTTATGGGTTTATGTCGCGTCTTGAACCTGAGCCAAGGCATTCTGACCGGTCTGGTAATCTCCGCCCGCTGGTTCCAATGGGCTCATGTGTGGGGTGCCATTTCGCTTGGCCTCTATGTGGCAGGAATTACCGTAGTTGCCCGTGGGGAAGCCCAAGGGCCCAAACGAAAAGGCTTACTTCTCGGGTTAGCCATCATCCTTAGTGCCGTCGCCATATTGGCGGCGTTGCCGGTTTTCATTTACCGTTCTCGGGTAGAAGGCAATTGGACCTGGACTCCTTGGCTTTTTCTGATTGGCCTCCCAAGCGTTATCTTGGGCTTACGTTTTGGGCAGGCCCTGATTGCTCCCAGCCCTGTGCTTGTCCAGCGTGCCGTAAAGCAAGCTATCCTTTGGATTATCGTGTGGGATGCGACCCTCTGTTTTGCTTGGGTAGGGGGAATACCGGCCCTTGTTATCCTGGTCCTTCTCATTCCGGCAGGATTCCTCAGTCTTTGGGTGAATCCCACATAGCAGGGGGAGAATGAGGCAACAATTGACGAGCTGCTTTTTCGCCTGGGCCGGCTTTGTCGAAATGCCGCACAATCCCCCGCTCCAAGAGATGTTCCTCAAGAGATCTGTTTAGTCGCCGGGGATTGGTATCTGCCCCTGTTGCAGAAGTTGGCACTACCGGTTCCAATGAAAGGGGACCGCCCGCGGACTGCTGGCGGCCCCAAGTTTAGCTCGCCTCCGCCGTGGGGCACCCCATTCAAGGATGCCAGGCATGCATGCTTGAGGTCAAAAGGGTTTGTTGCCCCAACCGAAAACACGAATATCCCCGAGTTTTGACTTTTTATTGAAACAACGCTAATAAGGTTTTCCCTGGAAAACTAACCAATTCGCTTGACCTTCAAGAAGTCGAGTTCTCCGGGTGTTCAGCGTTTAAGACGGAAGATTAGTCTTGGGCAAAGATTGACTTTGCCATGACAACGGGAGGAACGATGATCCTCGGATACAACACCAACGGGTGGGCTCATCACGACTTAATGGACGCAATTGAGATCCTCGCGGAAATCGGTTACCAAAGCATCGCAATCACAATCGATCATCACGCCCTTAATCCGCGGTCCCCTTCATTGCAGGAAGAAATTAGCCTGGTCCGTGAGTTACTCCGACGGCACCGGCTACTTTCGTGTATCGAAACCGGAGCCCGGTTCCTTTTAGACCCTCGTCGAAAACACGAACCCTCCCTCCTTTCCCCGCGTGCTGAAGAAAGAGCTCGCAGATTATCGTTCTATTATTACGCAGTCGACTGTGCCGCTGCGTTGGGAAGTGAATGTGTATCGATTTGGTCGGGAAAACTTTCCCCAGAAATAGAAGCAGATGTCGCATGGGAGTGGTTACGGGCGGCCCTGACGGACCTTTTGGATTACGCAGCCGCCCGGGGAGTTCGAATTTCCTTCGAACCCGAGCCCGATATGTGGATTGATCGCCTGGAAAAATATGAAGAACTGGTTGAGCGTTTAGGTACGAACGACCTTTGGCTTACCGTTGACATCGGACATCTCCAGTGCCAGGGAGAACTACCGATCACGGAGGTGCTCCCTCGGTTTGCCGGACGGATTGCCAACATTCATCTGGAAGATATGCGGCGGAATCACCATGAACATTTGTTTTTCGGAGAAGGGGAAATTGATTTTCGGGACGTGTTTCGCACCTTGGTGCGAATTAGGTATTCCGGGCCGATCCATGTGGAGCTCCCCCTCCATAGTGGGCAGGCTCCCCAAATAGCCCGGCGTGCTTATGAGTTCCTACAAAATTTGTTGGGGGAGGTACTGCCATCCTGAGGGATACGGAATTACGATATTGGGGCAGCCGCGAAGGTTCCTACGCATGCCGGTAGGATCTCAGTGTCCAAGTGCCGCGGGTATGCCTGCTTTGGTGGTCCTAGAAGGTTTTCTGCATTGTTGCGGCGGTTCCCTTCCCCCTAGAAAAAATAATGACATAAGTTCGGAACCCGGCCGGGTTTTTCGGGAAATTTTTGGCATAATTCTGGTAGGGTTCCTTGGTTAAGTTTCTGCCCCATACCCGCAATGGCACAAATAGATAAAAATCGAACTTTGGTGTTTTTTTGGCGGAAAAGGAGTCATCCCACTCAGCCGCCGTTCCTCTCGAGAACTGCCGGCGAGTGGATGTGGCTTTGGGCGTTGGGGTCTTTCGGACCTCCAACATGGTCCCTCCGTCCGGGTCTTCAAGACCAATACCACAGAAAAAGTTCAGAGAATTCGGTTGGCAAAGCAGCTACCTTTTTATAGAGCCGACAATCTTGAACCGCGATAGGCGATACTAAAGAGATACTCCAATAGTCGATATTGGAAGATCAATCCAACAGTACTGAAGGAACCACGCGATGGTGGCTCACAAGGCAGTTGTGCTGATTTCTGTGCCTCATCTGCGCGAGCGCGATGTAGCTCAAATGACGCAACTTCGCCAAATGGTGGCTGGCGGCGAAATTGCCGAACTTACACCGACCTTTCCCTGTCTCACCTGTCCTGTACAGGCGAACATGTTGAGTGGCTGCCCCCCGCGAGAACACGGGATCATCGCCAATGGTTTTTTCTGGCGGGAGAGAAAAGTGGTGGAAATGTGGACCTCCCCCAGCGACTGTTTTGATCGACCCTTGATTTGGCACCGGTTGGCAGTGGCTAGCCCTCCGCGATCGACCGCCGTTTGGTTCGCCCTCCACACCAAGGGTGCCGATGCAGATCTGGTATGTACTCCCGCGCCGATTCACCATGCAGACGGAACGGAATCTGTATGGTGCTTTACCCGTCCGCTCGAGCTCTATGGGGAGTTGAAAGAGCGTTTCGGGGATTTTCCTTTGCACCATTACTGGGGGCCGCTTGCGGGACTTCCAGCATCGGAGTGGATTGTCGACTCGGCAATTTACTCGGCAGAAAAATTTCGGCCCGAATTTTTTTACATCTACCTGCCTCTTCTGGATTATGCCGCCCAACGAGAAGGACCCGATAGCTCGGCGGCTCAGCTGGCAACCCAAGAGCTGGACCAACTTTTCGGCAAATTGGCGGAAGAATTTACCCGGATCTACAACGGAAAGCTAGTTTGGTTGGTCGCCGGCGAGTACGTCATCACGCCGGTAGGTGGTGCTTGCTTCCCCAATCGTCTTCTTCGAGAGGAGGGGCTACTTCGCGTTCAGCAAACGGATGAAGGAGAATACATTGACTGGCAGCGATCCCGAGCTTTTGCGCTCGTCGATCATCAGGTGGCTCATGTATTTATCTTGGACGGAGAAGGCAACACAAGATCCCAAGTAGAAGATCTCTTCCGCAGTCAACCGGAGATTGAGCGGGTCCTCTCCCAAGAAGATCTTCCTGCGTGGGCATTAGATCACCCCAGGAGTGGCGAACTTGTACTGATTGCTCAACCGACAAGTTGGTTTGCTTACTATTGGTGGTTGTCCGAGGAAGATGCCCCGGCTTTTGCTCGCACGGTCGATATTCATCGCAAGCCGGGCTATGATCCCGTGGAACTATGTTGGGACCCAGTCCAGCGGTGTGTTCCTTTGGATCCTAGTTTGATTCACGGCTCCCACGGAGCACCTGCCGATGATCCCATGCAACGCACTGTCCTGTTAGCCTCCGAACCCGCCCATCTCCCGGATAAACCACTTCGGGACATCGACGTTTACTCCATTGTCCTCAGCCTCTTGGGACTGAAGCCAGCTTAGGGAAACGTTCTTCCCGGAAAAACTAAGGCCCTAGATCAGCCACCTGCTTGGTGCTATTTGCCTAGGCCTAGAAGCTTCAAAACCGAGCACTCCGATTTGCCAAATACTCGATCAGTGGTTTGTCGAACTGTATACTTGTATCAAGTCGGACATAATCGATTCTCGCCCGCGCGCATTCCCGTCGGAGCCTATCACAGAATGCGTCCAGTTCTCTCAGATAATCATCACGAAAGCCCAACCCATCAATAGTTATTCGCTCTCCGCTTTCCGGATCCATTAGTTCCAAGGAACCTTGAAAGGGGAACCGCAATTCCGCCTCGTCCAGGATGTGGAAAACGATGATATCGTGGCCACGATGTCGCAACCGGTAAAGCCCCTCCACAATTGGTTCCAGCGGACATAAGAGATCGGACATGAGCACGATCAAGCTGGCCCGGCGGATCAGGGCTGCCAGTTGGGATAAGACCTGGGGAAGGGCTGTGTTGCCCTGCGGCTCAGACTTACTTAAGGCGGCCAAAATGGCCCCCAAATGATCCCGCTTGGATTTGGGCGGAAGACTTCGTCGCAAGCGATCTCCAAAGATAAACAACCCTACCGGATCTTGTTGAGAAATCATCAGGAAACTAAGAGCCGCGGCTAAACAGATGGCATATTCAAACTTTGTCATCGTCTGCCTATAGGTGTACCCCATGGAGCCGCTGGCATCTACCACCAAATAACCCGTGATATTCCGTTCCGCCTCGAATTTTTTAACATAGAACTTGTCCGTCTTGGCGTACACCAGCCAATCGATATCCTTCGGATCGTCCCCCGGGGTATATTTGCGGTGCTCGCTAAATTCCACCGAGAAACCTTGCAAAGGACTCGCGTGGAGTCCGTGAAGAAATCCCCGAACAATAAACTGGGCCCGAAGGTCCAGTCGCTTTATCTGGCGAATTACCTCCGGTTTTAGATAGCTTTCAGGAGCAGTCATCGAAGACTTCCCCGGGTTGCCCGCTCACTTCTTTGGCCTGTTGGAAAACAACAATTTTGGCCTGTTGGAAAACCACAATTTGATATCGGCACTGGGCCCTGCCAGGATACTCGTCAAGACTATCACGGGTGCTTTGCGGGTTTTCCTGAAACCTTTAGTGGCAAAAATTTTTCCCGGGAGGAGCCTCGCTCGCGCGCATTCCTCTTGTCGACTCAAATGTAGGCACGACGAATTACCTTTCGTATTTGGGAATGGGCGGTGGAGGAATAATCCGCAAAAGGCGTTCCACGATGTCGTCGCTAGTCAGTCCCTCGGCCTGAGCCTGAAAATTCACACTAATCCGGTGCCGAAGTACCGGAACGGCGATTTTTTGGATATCCTCGATCGCCACGGCGAAGCGTCCATCCATGGCCGCGATGGCTTTACCCCCCTGAATCAAAAATTGTCCCGCCCGTGGGCCGGCTCCCCAGTCCACAAACTCACGGACGAAATCCGGGGCAGTCGGATCCTTCGGCCTGGTGGCCCGTACCAACCGGGCAACATACTGGACAATGTACTGACTTACAGCGATGGAGTTTACAAGCTTTTGCAGGTTGAGAATTGCCTTGGCGGATAAAACTTTGTGCACTTCCACCTTTTCCGATCGGGTGGTCAGAGCCAAGATCCGTTCTTCTTCCTCTGCCGAGGGATAATCCACGCGAATGTTGAACATGAAACGATCCAGCTGGGCCTCCGGGAGAGGATAGGTACCCTCTTGCTCGATAGGATTTTGAGTAGCGATCGTAAAAAATGGCTCTGGCAAGGGATAGGTTTGATGTCCCACAGTGACTTCCCGCTCTTGCATTGCCTGCAAAAGGGCAGCCTGCGTCTTGGGCGGGGTACGATTAATTTCATCTGCCAGCAAGATATTCGTAAAGATAGGGCCCGGCATGAACCGGAACTCGCGTCGCCCGTCCGGAGCCTCCTCCAAAACGTTCGTCCCAACAATATCCGACGGCATTAAGTCTGGAGTGAACTGAATCCGCTTAAACTGTACATCCAAAATTTTCGCCAAGGTGCTTACCATCAGCGTTTTCGCCAACCCCGGTACCCCCACGAGCAAACAGTGCCCCCGCGTAAAAATGGCCGCAAAGATTTGCTCGAGGACCGCTGCTTGCCCGACAATCACCTTCTGAAATTCCTCTTGCATCAATCTTCGGTACTGACTGAACTCCTGGAGAAGGTCCCCCAAGCTCCGGGGCTTTGTACTCAGCGGTTCGCTTCTACCCCCACTCATAAACAAGTCCTCGATGAACGTCCTTCAAAGGGAACCCAGGCGCTTAACCGGCGTATGCTGTTCGAAAATATCGCCGTGAACTGTGAACTGTCGCCAAATGTTGCAAAGTTCCACAACAAAAAAGACGAATTTGCGGAAAAACTCATCCTAGCTCCCTGCCAGAGTACCCTAAATATAGGGATAATCCGTACTCTACCGCCGCGAAGTTTTCGCATGTTTGTTCTCTAATGGATCTGCCTGGCCCCACGATCCTCCTGCACCCCTATACTTTGCCATAGTCGGTGGTTTTTTCCCTGGCACCATTTTGTGGAGTCCGGTTTCTCGACAGTCGCAGAGTTCTCCCTTAACTATACCGCTTCCTAAAAGAGGAGGGTGACCTTCCCATCGACGGGCCCATTGGTCCAGCGACACCCTGTGTTGCGAAAGTGGTCCAGGTCTTACAAGGTCCCTGGTCTCGACAAAGATTAGTGACCGACGGTCACAACAAACCGTAAACACGTGGTGCAAAACGCTCGCCAGCAGCCTTTCCTCAAGCAGCTCTTCAATGCCCCGACTTAGGGGAGCCCTGCAGTCTCCGACCTCGAAAGCTGGTTTTGGGCATTCGGGCTCTCCCCGAAGGTGGCAGGTTGCCCCAAGCCGGCGATAAACCAGACCTAATGCAGAAACATAATTTAGCTAGAAACCTCAGGCAGGATAGGTTAAATGAGACGAGTCTGCAACTCTCGCGACTTGGTGATTCTGGTCAAAAGTCTCGCGACTTGGCCAGTCTTGTCAAAAGGCAGCGAAGAATTTTGACAATCCCGGCGGTAATTCTTTGGCCCTTTCCTGACCTTTTTTCGGGAGCAAATTGAAGAAGCGATCCACCAAAGAGCGGTTAAGGGGCCTAAAAAGGAGTGCTTAAGATCCTATAAGATCCTAAAAGTGAAGAACGGGCGTCTGGAGCACAGTTTCTGGGCCAAAATCCCTCTCCGGATCCGCCTTTAAGCTCTGGTTGCGGATGTACGCCCACCTTCAAGCTCTGGTTGCGGAAGTGCGAAATCCCACGAATTCCAATCTAGGCAATTCCTGCAGAGCATAGGGAAAATAGAGCATACAGAAATCAGATCGTAGAGAGATCATTGCAGAGAGATCAGGCTACTTGTGCGGAAAGCTGACGGTCCCCTCCCCGGGGGTGGATTAACACGTCATCCTAGCCCAATGTGTATGAACTTGGGACAAGGCATCCGGTCAAGCAAACTGGCCGGGAGAAGAAGGCCAACAACGGCGGGACTGCCCCGTTCAGGCCTAGCTTCCAAATTTTGGAAAAATGCGTGACGGCAGAACGATTCTACAAACCGGTTAACATTCTTTGACGGCGGGCGCGACGCTCAGCCCGGAGGCGGGCACGACGCTTAATTTCGCTCGGCTTCTCGTAATACTCGCGCCTCCTCATTTCCTTCTTGATTCCGCTCCGCTCAACGAGCTTACGAAATCGCCGCAATGCTTCTTGGATAGACTCCCCTTCCCGAAGTACAAGCTTTACCACTCAGACCTCCTTTGATTTCTTGTCTGTTGCCTGCCGGTGAGTCTCCTAAATTTGAAGGAACCCTCGAAAACGTTTTTGACCCGACCTAATCGAACCAGAAATCCACACGAATCTATTGGGCAAAAGTAAATATAATAAAGGCACGTTAATTATCCACTGACAATTAACAAAACTAGCGACTTCTCCGTTTTTCGGCAAGAGGCTCCGTTGAACTCTTCCCTCCAAACCTTCTTCGGTGGGGGATGGTCCAACCTGATGCAAACCCTAAACAGAAATTTTTCTTCCGGGAGACCTGGGCGGGATGCTAAGTCTCCGCTGTCGCCTAACGCCAATGAGGGAGAGCCAATGGGCCACCAGGGCTACAAAAGCCTTCCGGACTTCCCCTGATGCAATTTTGTTGAATTCCCTCCCACGACCTGGCGAATTATATCATAAATTTATCAATTCTGTCACAAATATGTCCGCCTTGCGATCTAAACCATTGGTCTTCGCCATCACCTGACATTGCATGCTTGGCTCAAGAGACAACTCTTTCACACCGCTTCCTGGGATCCTGCGTCCTTTAGGGGATACCCATCCTCGCCGGACAAACACTGGGCCAGTCACGAATTTCCCTGGAGCTCTTTGCCGGACAGACTCCCCCCAGTTTATTAGCCGAACTGCCGCTGCTCCTCTTGGCCATTCCCACCTAAATCCGCCGGGGAGCGAGCGTTCCGGCAGAATGAAAGCATCCCAAATGCCGGACCACCAGAAAACGCCGGTTTTCCTAGCCAGGTTCACGCCATCCTGCTCTGGGCACGTCAAGTCTCAATTGCCCAGCCCGCCTGTGTCACCCTTTAAGGGCGCGCAAAACGGCCAAATTACTTCTGCATTAGTTCTGCCGGCCTTGCGGCTCGAGCACCCTGCCCAAAGTGTGGGGCCATCGCGACTCGCATGGCTCTTTCGCTTATAATCTTCCCTTTTCCCGAAAACCCAGAATAAGTTTTACCCCTGAGAGTTCCAATCGGTTACCGGGCATTTGCCGAACAAGCCCGATGTTTCAACGTCCCTCGGCAAGCTTGGCCGGGCAACTTCCTGCCGTTAGAGGCCCCAGCACCTTGGCTCGATATCATTGGCCCGATCCTGGGAGTGAAATTTGGACTTGGGGGCTAGGAGTAGGCCTTTCAACCGGCCTGCAAAATCCCCATTTGGCCGCAGACTGCCCCGTGGGGCATCGGACATCACCGGAAGTAAGATTTATTCTAACCGTTACCTCAACAATAGGAATCGTAGCGATTCAATTTGCGGCAAGTTTGGAATGTGGATTCTTCACGAAGGTAACCTGTTTAGTAAAGAAAATCTCGGAGAGAAGCCATCGGGCTGGGAACCCAACCTTTAACTGAGCAGACCGAAAGAGGCGAATTATTATCGAATTTGCACTATTATGAAACAATGACACCCCTGGGTTGAGCCTGGGTGCTGGAGGGATTATCTGCGGGTAAACCTTAAGAGGACAAAAAATTCCTTCTTGATGATGACAATTGTATTTTTTGCGCGTATTTGAAGAGTCGCTGGGGTGATTCAGGTACTCTGCCACACCGAAGAGGCTGCAACAAGGTCTGCTGGAAACTTAAGGTTGGAAGTCTCACAGGGCATTTCAAAAGCTTGAACCATTCTTCGATGGGGGGTGGTCGAAACGATGGTAAAGGCACAAGAAGCTGATCCCTATTTTCAAGCACTTTTTGCGGATCGAATTGGGGGAATCAATTACGGGAAAGGAACGCAAATTTACAAATTCGAGCGGATTAAGCGGGCCAAGAGGCGCGCTTTAGCCGAGCACCCCGAGCGGAGGCTTTTGGATTTCGGGATCGGGGAAAATGATGAAATGGCCCCAGCGTTAGTGCGAGAGGAAATGGCCTGGCAAATCAATCGGCCTGAAAACAGAGGTTACGCCGACAACGGCATTTTCGAGTTCAAAGAGGCCGTAGCTCGTTTTATGGCGGAGCAGTTTGGAATCCATCTCGATCCGGCCCGGGAAATTAACCACTGCATTGGCTCCAAAAGTGCTCTGGCAATCCTCCCTGCCCTATTCATCAACTCCGGGGATGTCACTCTCATGACAGTTCCCGGTTATCCGGTGGCAGGCACCCACACCCGGTATTACGGAGGCCAAGTTTACAACTTGCCTCTTTTACCCGAGAACGACTTTTACCCGGACCTTAGTTCCATTCCGCGGGATATCCTTAGGCGGGCAAAGCTATTGGTCCTCAATTACCCCAACAGTCCTACGGGGCAAATTGCCACAGAGGAGTTCTATAAAGAGGTTGTCGAATTTGCCCTTCGGCATCGTATTGTGGTGATTCAGGATGCAGCCCACATCATGTTCACTTATGGCCGTCCTCCCTTAAGCTTCCTGCAAATTCCCGGGGCAAAGGAGGTAGGGGTAGAGGTCCACTCCCTTTCCAAGGGCTGGCACATGATCGGATGGAGGTTGGGGTGGGTATGCGGCCACGAACGAATAGTGCGCGCTTTTGCTGACGTGAAAGATAACTGTGATTCCGGACAGTTCATCGCTATTCAAAAGGCAGGAATTGTTGCCCTCGCCCATCGCGAGATTCCAGAACAGGCCCGAGCAAAATATCAGCGACGACTCGAGAAACTTGTGCGGACCTTGTCAAAGGTTGGCTTCCGATGCCGCATGCCAGGAGGTACTTACTTCCTTTACGTGCCTGCCCCCAAAGGAATTCGGGGAGGTCCGCAGTTTAACTCGGCCGAGGAGGTCGCCGAGTACCTGATTACTCAGCACTCGGTTTGCACGGTTCCTTGGGACGACGCCGGACCGTACCTGCGGTTTTCTGTCACTTACGAGGCAGCCACCGAAGCCGAGGAGGACGCGCTGATGGAAGAGACAGCCGCTCGACTCGGGGCCATTCCTTTCGAGTTTGACTAGCCAGTTTGCCATAGAGCAAAAAGCTGGACTACTGAAAAGTTCGAAAACCCGCTTAATATTCAAATGCCGGCAGAATGGATCTCGAGCGGACCCCGCGGGATATTCGTCCAAGCGACCCATCGTTGTTGGAAACTGGTGTGTGCCGATTTTGCGTGATCACCACTTTCACGTCAAAAAAACCGGCCAAAAAGTGCAAGCTAGCCTAGAAAACGAGTTCGTCCTAATGTCCTAGTTCCTAGAGCCAGCAAGCACTGTCCTAAGTTCCTAGAGCCAGCAACCACCAGGCTCGTGAGACCGAGAAAATGCGCGTCAAGAGGAGGCCGATGCAGGTAATCATCCCACGGGGAGCCCCGTGCGATCGTACACCCTGCGAGGTGGTACTTGTTGGCAGAACGAATTGTCCGGTTAGGAAGTTGCGACGGGCGTAGGGGACGTTTAACCGTGGACCTGAAGGACGCGCTGGTAGTCGTCACCGGTGGAGGAAGCGGAATCGGGCGGGCTATTGCTCTTACTTTTTGGAAAGCGGGGTCCAGAGTGGTAGTGCTTGGGCGCGATTCGGCCAAGCTTAAACGGCTTGAAGAAGAAACGGACACCGAATCGGCCATTAGAACATTCGTCTGCGACGTCGGTGACCGGTCGGCTGTGCTTGATGTCTTTGAGCGAATTTTCGCGAACTTCGGCATACCGGACATACTTGTAAACAACGCGGGTGTAAACGTTCCCAACCGGGACACAAAATCTCTTCGGCCCGAAGATTGGGACTCCATGATGTTAGTGAATGCTACGGGAGCATTCCACTGTGTTTATGCCGTTCTCCCCAAAATGCGAACTCGCAGAAAGGGGTTGATCGTGAATATCGTTTCTATCTCGGGAAAGCGGGTCTCCCGGCTGGCAGGGGTAGGATATTGTGCGTCGAAATTTGCCATGGCAGCCCTTGGTCTTGGCGTTGGTCTGGAAGAAAAAGAAAACGGGATTCGCGTCACCAACATCTACCCTGGGGAAGTGAATACACCGATTCTTTCCCAACGTCCAGAGCCTGTACCTCCCGACCGCTTGGCCGCTATGCTCCAGCCGGAAGATATCGCGCACATGGTACTGGCTGTGGCCCAGTTGCCAGATCGCGTGTGTGTGCCTGAAATCGTGATCACCCCCCTCTATCAGGATTATGCCTAGAAACCAAGCCCCGCAGAACTGAGTCAGGACAAAAATCCCCACGCCCTGATTCTTCGATAAGCTCTAGCTGATTTGAAAAACTGACAAAAAAGAGATTGGGGTGACCTCTTGCAAGCCACTGAGAGAGTGGCATGTCTCACTAGGGAAGTCCGTCTTTTGCTGACAGGGGTGCATGGGGGGAGCCTCGTTGATAACACGCGGTCTTGCACAGTAGAGGGTTTCGATTATGGACACCCATTCCCCTGGGCAAGCGAGGTTCCCCTGAAAGGATCTCCGGCCTACCGGCCACCAACGAGTTAATAGTCGAGCAATATTGGGTTACTTTTACCAATGAAGAATTTGATTTGTTTTGCCCTTGACCGGCTGCACCGAAATTTCCTCGGAGCGTATGGGAATACCTGGATTCGCACGCCGGGGTTAGATCGGCTTGCTTTCCATGCCACGGTTTTCGATCAGCACGTGTTGGAATCTCCCCATCCAGAGAAAGTACTAGCAAGCATCTGGACTGGACGGCATCCCTTGGAATCGGTCTCCGAGAACACGAGTCTCCAAGAGATCTTGCGGGGTAATGGAATCCAACCTGTTTTAATCACCGATAAACCGGGTATTTTGCCCCGGGCATTTTCAGAGCAGTTCGAACGATATTTGCTCCTCACTTACCCAGAACCTAAGCAACCGGCTGAAGAGATTGCCCAGACCTACTTAGCGAATATTTTCGCCCAATGCACAGCGGTGTTAGAAGAGCAACCGCAGCCCTTTTGTGCGTGGATAGTACTTCGCGGATTAGGTGGGCCCTGGGATGCCCCGCTGGAGCTGCGAGAACAATATGCGGATGAAGGCGATCCCTCACCTTATTCCGCAGTGGAGCCTCCGAATATCCGATTCGGCAAGGAAGACGATCCGGACATTTTGCTTGCCATCCTGCAGGCCTATGCGGCTCAGGTGACGGTACTGGACAGCTGTTTCGAAGCCTTTTGGGAGTGGCTTTCGGGGATTGGTCGGGCTCGGGACACTGGTGTGCTGTTTCTTTCGTTGCGTGGTTTCCCGCTTGGAGAACATGCTTGGATCGGTAGGGACGGTCCCACGCTTTATTCGGAGGTTCTTCATACCCCGCTGATGATTTATCTTCCCGAGCGAGCCCCTGCAGCCCAGCGAATATTGAGTTTGGTGGAGCCTGCCGACCTTTTCCCCACTATTTTGCAGCTTTTTGGCCTGGGGTCGGAAATTCCGCATCGCCCGGTTGCAGCGAGCCTAGTACCCTTACTCGAAGAGGAAGAGGAAACGGTACATAACCGTGTTCTGGTCACCGATCAAGACGGATCGCGGGGCATGCGGACTCTCCACTGGTATTTCCGCGATGCGGACCCACCGGAACTTTACATTAAGCCGGATGACTTCTGGGACTATAACAACGTTGCCGATCGATGCTCCGACGTAGTGGAGGCTATGCAACAGCTCCTTGTTCACGATCTCGAAGCATTGAGAAATCAGTGTTGGGATCGACTTGCGGAGCTGGATCCGAGTATCTCCACTCGCCCGGAATGAAAAACCAGGGCTGGAGGAGACAAGTTCGCCTCGCTGTTCTCCCAAAACTCACGACGGAGAGGGAATTGATGGAAGTCTAGTCGCGTCGGTATAGCCCGGGGCATTTTTGGGTCCGCGAAGGTTTTGCAAAGAACAGGTTCGCAAAACCAAAACCGTGGCAGGGGCTTGGTTACAGGGTGCTCCCAGGGGAGGAAAGCCAGATTCCTGCATCGGCCTCCGGGAAATTCTGCGGCACCTTCACTGAGTAGCCCGGGGTTGGAAACAATCAGACAGTTTCCCGTTTCGGCATTCCAACTCCCGAATTTTATTAAGGCGTCGTAAGTGCCGCCCCCCTTCGAATTCCGTCCGCAACCAAGTATGAACAATCCGCTCCACCAGCCGAGGACCGAGCATATCCCCGGAAAGGCAGAGCACATTAGCATCGTTATGAAGCCGGCTTAACTCGGCGGTCAGATCATCGTGACAAGGAGCCGCACGGACCCCCGGGAATTTGTTAGCTGCGATCGCCATTCCCAATCCGGTGCCGCAAATGAGGATCCCCCGGTCCACCTCCTTCCGGGCCACCATCCGAGCCACGACGCCAGCCACGTCGGGATAATCGCATGGTCCGTCGGAAAATGTCCCGAGGTCGATGATTTCATGCCCGGCTTGGCGGACGATTTCCACCACAATCCGCCGCAGCGATACCCCACGATGGTCACTTCCTATAGCGATCTTCATAAAGGCGATGGAAATAAAGAACAAAAAGCCTGCTTCTTTAAGCGTTGGAAACCGTTTTTACGTAAGTCTGTTTCCGAGGACCGTTACCGGCACATCCGCCCGAATGTGTTTCTCTAAGCCATACCTCCTGGTATAAGTTGCCACCTCCACGGAATCGGTGGTTTTGGCCGAAAGAGACGGCCTACCTACGCCGCACTGGAAAGCAAACTTTGCCTTTACCCAGCTCGCCCGGGGTGCCAGGCGGTTTAGAATCCTCCCGGTTCTCCGAGATGCCTCCCGATCTAAAAAGGCCCGGTTTTTTGTCGACCTTTCCCCCGGAAATCCAGCAGAGACCAACCCGGGAGAAATCTTGAATACCGCCGTGTCCGTGACAAAAAGATCTGGTTCTGCCAGACATTTTCCAGGCTTATTCCAGACTCACTTTAACCCTCCTGCCTCCTAGAATCAACCACTCGCTACGGTTTGCTGAGGGCTCGTCCGAGGTCCTTCCCCATGTTGGATCCCGTAAAATTGCCGGCCCCAAGACTGCAGCTTCTGTTGTCGGGCCAAGCCCCGAGCCCCTCTCTTAAGCCCATGGGATAGGGCTTCCAGGCAAGCCCTCCAACGAAAGTACGAGCGAAGTGGAC